>OBLI01001212.1_pt1 | contig 25611 bp, 31 predicted proteins | sample 1519701 | NCBI WGS metagenome assembly OBLI01 (sample SAMEA3663005, study PRJEB22513) | pig gut metagenome | biome: pig gut; feature: pig-associated habitat; material: faeces | place: France | collected 2012
TTTTGTAATAATGAACATAAGATTTAATATGAAAAAAATAATACTAATATTAATCTTTTTATTTTGCATAAACGTTAACGCATCAATAGTAGTAATGGACGCAGACTCTGGTAGAATACTTTATAGTAAAAATAAAAATGAAAGAAAGTTAATTGCATCAACTACTAAAATCATGACAACTTTAATAGCACTTGAAAATGCAAAATTAACAGATAAATTAAAAGTTGGTAATGAAATTAGAACAGTTGATGGTTCAATGATATATGTCAAAGAAAATGAAATATTTACTTTAAATGACTTGCTATATGGGCTTATGCTTCAAAGTGGAAACGATGCAGCTATGACAATTGCATCAAAAATAATGCCATATGATAATTTTATTGCTAAGATGAATTTAAAAGCTCATAAACTAGGAATGAATAACACTACATTTGAAAATCCACATGGATTAAATGATGATACTAAGGATTATTCAACTGCTGAAGACATGTCAAAATTAATGAGATATGCTATTAAAAATAAAGACTTTATAAAAATTACAAGTACAAAAAAATATAAAGTTAAAAATTATATTTGGTATAACAAAAATAAACTATTAAGTGAATATAAATATTTAATAAGTGGAAAAATTGGATATACAAAAGCAAGTGGTCAAGTTTTTGTTTCGGCAGCTAAAAAAGGTAACAAAACTTTAATAATTTCATCCATAGACGAATCAGATAAGTTTAACTTACACAAAAATTTGTATGAAAAATATTTTAAAAATTATGAAAGATACAAAGTATTAGATAAAAATACATTTTCATTTAAAGTAAAAAATAAAAATCATGATCACTATTACATAAAAAATGATTTTGATATGTTACTTACAAAAGAAGAATTAAAAAAAATAAAAATCAAAGCAAATCTTAGTAAAAATAAAAACTATGTAAATATTTATTTAGATGAAAAATTGATTCATAGTGAAAAATTATATATTTTAAAATATCAAAGTAGATTAAAGAAATTAAAAGATTTATTGTTATTTTTTAAATAATAATGTATAATCTCTAGTTGAGGTGGCAAGTATGGAAAGATTACAAAAATATTTAAGTTCTTGTGGTATTGCTTCTAGAAGAAAAAGTGAAGAGTTAATTTTAGCCGGAAAAGTAAAGGTTAATGGAAAAGTTGTTACAGAACTAGGAACTAAAGTATCTGAAAAAGATGAAGTAGAAGTTGAAAATACGGAAGTGTATAGAAAAGAAAAAGAATATTATCTACTATATAAACCAGAAAAAACTATATGTTCAGTAAGTGATGAAAAAGGAAGAACAACAGTTGTTGACTTAATTGAAACAGATGAAAAAATCTTTCCAGTTGGAAGACTTGACTATGACACTACAGGATTACTACTATTAACTAATGATGGAGAACTTACAAATAAACTAACTCATCCAAAAGGTTTTGTAGAAAAAACATACATTGCTAAAGTAAGTGGAATTGTTACAGGAAAAGAAATTCATGAACTTGAAGAAGGAATTGAATTAGAAGGTGTTAAAACTAAAAAAGCAAGAGCTAAATTAAAAAAAATAGAAAAAAAAAACAACAAATCTTATGTTGAGTTAACAATAACTGAAGGTAGAAATCATCAAGTTAAAAATATGTTTGCAGCTCTAGGACACAAAGTTTTAAAACTAAAAAGAATTTCTTATGCGTTTTTTGATTTAGAAGGAATGAAAATAGGTGAATATAGACGTCTTACAACAAAAGAAGTGAAACAATTATATAATTATGTAAATATAAAATAAAAGAAGCTTTAAAAATTAAGCTTCTTTTTCTTCTTCAATAACAATAGCACCAACAGGGCAACTTTCAACGATATTTAAAAGTTCTTTTTTGTCTTCTGGTTTAACCTCAACATCTTTAGCTTGGCTTAAACCTTCATCATTAAACTCAAAATATTCTTCTTTTTGACTAACACATAAACCACATCCGATGCATGTTTCATTTACTTTAATTTTTTCCATATTAATCCTCCAAATAAAATTATATATTAAAATTAAAAAAAAATCTATATAAGTGTAAAGTTACATTTATTGAATTTAATACTATTTTATGATATTATTATACTGGTGAATGATATGAGTTCAAGAATGGATAGATATGAAAATTCAGAACTAGGTGGCTTAAGTAGAACAAAAAGAAATCAAGATATTTACAATTCAACTAATATGAGCGAATTATCTAGAATTAAAACTAATACAAATGTTAGTGTTATTTCAGATGCACCAAAAGAAATAAACATAGAAAAAATTAAAAAATATATAAATTCATTGAATAATGAACAAGAAGAAAAAAGAAAAAGAATATCACTGGAATTTCCACAGGAAGAAGAAAAAGTTGTTGAAAGACAAGAACCAAAAACATATGACATAAATTCAGTTTTAGAACAAGCTCGTGAAAAAAAAGAAACAAATTATGAAGAAGAAAGACATAGAAAATTAAATAATACAGGATATGACATACTAAAAACAATTAAAATAAAAGAAGAATCAAAAGAACAAGAATATGATGACGATACAACAGAAGTGCTAGAAGAATTAAATACACAAGAAAAAACAATTGTTAATCTTATTCAAAATATTCAACAAGGAAGTAAAAAAGAATTCGAACCATCAACTTCTCAAGAATCAAACGATAATACAAGAGACTTGTTTCAAGAATTAATGGGTGACAACGAAAATACAATTGTTATGTCACCAATAGATGAAGAAGAATTAAATAACAATAATATAAAAGATACTCTACTAAACATGACAAAAGAATTAGAAGCAATAAAAGAGCCTAGTAATGATTTAACACAAGAATTAATATTGGAAAAAGAAAAATTAAAGAAAAAATATCTAGGCGAAGAAAAAGATAATGAAGATGAGAGTGTTGAAGAAGAAACAAATAAAATAGATGAGGCACCTAAAATTAGTAATGTAGACAAATCATTTTATACAAACTCAATATCATTTAATAAAACAGATTTTGAAGGATTTGAAGATTTAGAAAAAAGCGAAAAGAAAAGTGGAATTCTTGCAAAAATCGGTATATTCATTATTATTGTAATTTTGGGAGTGACAATATTCTTGATATTAAACTCTATATTTGAATGGAACATAATATAAGAAGCATTAAAGCTTCTTTTTTTTATATAATTTAATATGATAAATCAAAGAATGAAACTAAAAAAAAGAGTTATATTCAATATGGAAGATCAAATAATAGTAATAATAGCAGTAATATGTATAGTAACATACATATTATTAAATAGATTTACAATAAAGAGTAAGGAAGTATTGGAAGATATGGCAAATAACAAAACAATTGAGTTATCAACCATAATAATAAATGAGTCTCTTAAAGAAATTATTGTCAAAAACAATTTACAATCTATAATAAATATAACACGCAACGACAACAATGAAATTACAAATTTAGATTTAAACACAACAACAGCAAATATAATTCTTTACGAAATAAATAATTCAATAATGAGAAATATAAATAATATTAAAAATGATAATTTTAAGAATTTAAATATAGAATATTTAGATGAAAAAGACAATATTTTCAAAATTCCATTTGGTGTGATATATAATATTCCTATTTTAATACCGCTAAGTCCAAATGTTCCATTTAAAATAAGCATTCTTGGAAATACTTCTAACGAAATGATTACAGAAGTAAAAGAGTATGGAATTAATAATTCAATAATTGAATTAAGAATAAAGTGCATAATAAATTTACAAGTAATTTTACCATTTAAGTCGAAAATTATAAAAAATGAAAAAAATATTTTATTAAGCTCACAAGTTATTCAAGGAAAAGTTCCAGATTATTATGGTGGAATAATATCATCATCATTAAAGAAGTAATAAAAATATTAAACTTTACTCATTAAAATTAAAATGTTATAATACAAATGATGGTGAACAAAACAATGGAAATAGAAGTAGAAAATAATAAATATAAATTGATAGAAAATTATAAAGATGCATTCGATAAAGAAATGTTTATTGCAAGATATACGGACTATTACAAAGAGTATGATTACATAGTAGGAGACATTGCATATTCAAAACTTAGATTAAAAGGATTTAATAAGAAAAATAATAAAAATTTTAACCAAATAAATGATTATAATAATGTAAAAAAATATATAAAAGAAAATTGCGCGTTTGATTGCAAATACTTTATTTTAGAAAAAAAATGATGAAAAAAATAGTATCAAAAGAATTGATATTATTTTTTATATATGATAAAATTATATGAGAATAGAGAGGAAAATGTTATGAATAAAATTTCAGTAAAAAACATGGATGGAACTATGGAAGAAGTTGATTTGATTAATGCTTTTAAAATAAGTGAAATCAACAAAAGATTTGTTATTTTATCTAAGGGTGAATCAGCAGGCGAAGGTATGAGTAAAATTTATATATCTGAATTTGTTGAAAATGAACCAGGAGTATATAGCTTAATTGGAATAAAAGATGACCAAATTTGGCAACGCGTAAAAGAAGCTATGAAGCAAATCGTAGAAAGTTAGGTGAATATAATGATAAGCGAAATGGAAAATATACAAAAAGGAATTGTAATATCCACTGTCGAAGACAGTGCAAATAGAAGAATTATCGGGATAGGATCATCAACAGTAACACCAGATCCAGTTACTGGAATAGCACCATTATCAAAACAAAATGCATTTACAAAAGAAGAAGTGCAGAGTGTTCAACAAGCAGCTGAAAAAGTATTAGGAATTGAACCAGGAGTAAATGCAGTACCCGCAATAGAACCAGTGCCAGTGCAAGCAGATCCTCAACCAATTGCTAACCCATCCATTGCTTCAGTTGAACAACCTATTCAAACAACCACTAGTCCATTACCAGAACCAAAAGTGAATGATTTAATAACAGAAGAACCAATGAAAGTTGAAATACCAAAGGAATTAAGTACTATTCCATCAACAGAACCATTAATTGAACCACTTAAAGATGTGATTGCACCAATTTCAGAACCTCTAACAACAATGGTTAATCAAGACATGCAAGAACCAGTTCCAACTTTTGAGCCAGTATCAGAACCTCAATCAACAGAAGAAGTTCTTGCAACAGAACCAACAGGAATCAATGAGGAAATGTTTGCAACAAACAATGAAACTACACCGGAAGTACCTAATCCTGCAATACCAGAAACAGTTCAACCATTGCCATTTGAGTCAAAACCAGTTCAAACTGAAGAAATTCCAATTCAGTCAACACAAGACACATTAATGGCTGGAAAACAAGATTTACCACTAAATCAAGAACAAATGGAACAAATAGCTAAAAAAGTAAGCGATTTAGTATATAGAGAAGTTTTAGAATTACTTAATGGAATGACAAAAAAACAAACACAAGAAGAAAAAATAGATTCAACTGATAATTTAGTAAATCCTGTATTACAAACAACAGCTGAATATGAAGAAAAACCTATGACAATGACGCTTTAAAAGGAATCAATTGCTTAGATTTCTTTTTTTTGAAAAACAAATAATAATATTATAAATTATGCATAAGATTTAATATTAAAGTACAAGCAATTTTAGATAATTGATAAAGAAAATTATGTAAATAAAGGGTGATTTAAAATAAATAAAGAAATAAAAAAATTATATAATCTTTCCGTAGAAAAAATATATATAAAAAACGGAATAAAATATTTTTTTGTTTCAAATAAAAAAATATATATTGAAGAGATAAATGATTATCAATTAGAAAAAATAAATGAAATAGTATTGGCAAGTAATGATTTATATTCTAATAAAAAAAATTCAAGAGTAATATTAAAATGCTTAAACAATAAATATTATTTTAATTACAAAAATAAAAATTACATATTATCATATGGAGAATATATTGGAAACATAGATTTAACGATTGATGATATACTTCCACTACAAGTTGAAAATAGAAAGTATGAAAAATTAAAAGTAAATATACTAGACGAATGGAAAAAAACAATTGATGAAATTGAAACATCATTGGTGGAATATAACAAAGAATATAAAGAACTGATGAAAATTGTTAATTATTATATTGGTCTTTCAGAAAACGCAATACAGTTATATATAAATAAAAGCGGGGTAATAGAACCTACATATGGATATTTAGAACATTATACAAATAATTATGATACTAGTAACTATTTAAGTCCATTAAATATAAGAAAAGTAAATATTGGAAATTTATTTGGAAAATATATAAAATACAAGTTATACAATGGTAGCTTTTCATATAAGATAATAAACAAAATAAGACTTATGATAGAGAGTAAAATAGATAAATATATGTTATTAGCAACATTAATGTTTCAAGAAGAATTTTTTGATGAAGTTAAAAAAATAATAACTAGCAGCGAAGATAAAAAAAATGAAAATGTCATTCAAAGATATTTAAGTAAAGTTAGCGAATTAGAGAACATTTTAAGATACGTACAAAACGAAATAGTAGATGAGCAAATAATTAACTGGTTGGAAGAATAAAAATAGTGTGATATAATTAAAACGTGGTGAAAAGATGAGCAATATAAAAGTAGGAAAAATAGTAGAAGGACAAATAACTGGAGTAACAAAGTATGGAGTTTTTGTAAGCTTAGAAGATAATTATGTAGGAATGATACATATTTCAGAGGTTTCTAATAAGTATATAGAAGACTTAAATACTATTTTTAAAATAGGAGATTTAATAAAAGTTAAGGTATTGTCAATAGATGAAAATAAATTACAAGTTAAGCTTTCTATAAAAAAAATAGGTAACAAAAATAGAAGAAAAGGTATAGAAGAAAAGGGAATAGGATTTACTCCATTAAAAGAAAAAATGAATGAATGGATAGAAGAAAAAATGCTGGAATACGAAAAAAAGTAAAATATATAAAAAAAACTTCTAATTTGTATTGACATAAAAAGTAATAAATGTTATATTTAATAGCGTCAACAGGAAAATTATGGGCGATTAGCTCAGTTGGTTAGAGCATCTGCCTTACAAGCAGGGGGTCGGGAGTTCGAGTCTCTCATCGCCCACCATAATTTGCCGAAATAGCTCAATTGGTAGAGCAACTGACTTGTAATCAGTAGGTTACGGGTTCGATTCCTGTTTTCGGCACCACTTGGAGAGATAGCGAAGAGGCTAAACGCGGCAGACTGTAAATCTGTTCCTTCGGGTTCGGTGGTTCGAATCCACCTCTCTCCACCACTTGTAATTTTGCCTCGTAGCCAAGTGGTAAGGCACAAGACTTTGACTCTTGCATTCCGCTGGTTCGAATCCAGCCGAGGCAACCAAAAATTATTGTATCATAATGTCTCGCTAGCTCAGCCGGTAGAGCACTTGACTTTTAATCAAGGGGTCTGGGGTTCGAATCCCCAGCGAGACACCAATTTATGTGCCTCAGTGGCGGAATAGGTAGACGCACAGGACTTAAAATCCTGCGAGTGTAAAAGCTCATATCGGTTCAAGTCCGATCTGGGGCACCAACTTATAAAATATATGGAGGAATACCCAAGTCTGGTTGAAGGGACCGGTCTTGAAAACCGGGAGGTCAAGAAATTGGCGCAGGGGTTCGAATCCCTTTTCCTCCGCCATATGATATATAAATGTTTTAAAATCGCGGAATAGAGCAGCCTGGTAGCTCGTTGGGCTCATAACCCAAAGGTCGTTGGTTCAAATCCATCTTCCGCAACCAATTGGTTCCGTGGTGTAGTGGTTATCACACTCGCCTGTCACGCGAGGGATCGCGGGTTCAAGTCCCGTCGGAACCGCCAGATGGCTTCATAGCTCAGTTGGCAGAGCACAAGACTGAAAATCTTGGTGTCGTTGGTTCGATTCCAACTGAAGCCACCATTTTGTTAAATAATACAAATGCAACGACACAATATTAAAGCGATTCCGACAGGAATTTAAACGCGCTCATAGCTCAATTGGATAGAGCATTTGACTACGGATCAAAAGGTTATGGGTTCGACTCCTATTGGGCGCACCATTAGATCGGGAAGTGGCTCAACTTGGTAGAGCATTTGGTTTGGGACCAAGGGGTTGCAGGTTCAAATCCTGTCTTCCCGACCATTAGAAAACAAAACTTGCGTTATGCAAGTTTTTTATTTATAAATTTTTTCATAAATATAATGAAAATTATTATAAGAAATTGCAAAATTTACACCATGATATCTTATGTTATTTGAACCATATAATATCATGTTAAAATTTATGACAATTACTCCTTCCTCTATAGCTTTAATTAAAAGATAAGGATTTTTTAATTTGTAAAAAATCAAGTCATTATAATAAATATATTTTTTTCCATTTATTTCTTTTTGAATATAGGTAATATATGCTAAATTTTTTAATTTATTTTCAAAAATTTTATATAACTGTTCAAAACTCCAATAAAATTTTGTACAAGTGATTTTGTTTTTATAAAATATACATAAATAAATTTTATTCCATTTATATGAAACTTTTAGCATAAAACCATATCCACTTTTACAATATTTTATTTTATTACTTTTAACGCAAATTGAAAGTTTTTTTACATCATTATCACAACTATAGCCATAATTTGAAATTAAATATACTATAGAATCTTCCAAAGATTTATTATAAATCTTTGGAAAAGAGCTGAAAAGCGTTATTGGATATTTGCTATTAACGGAAGAAACTTTTAGTTCTATTTCAAAAAAGTCTGCAGCGCATTTATTATCTAATTGCTTATTAATTAAGATTTCGAACATTTTTCCAGCAGCACCACTATCATAATATTTTGATTCTATAAATTTTCTTGACTTTATACCATAAAATAAATTTTTAAGATATTTAAAATTGTCATTCATTTTTACCTCCTAATTATTTATTAAGATAAAAAAATCAAAAACACTTTAACTTTAGTAAATTAATTGTTAAATTTAATTAAATAACTGAAAAAAAATATTATAAGTGTTATGATATATATATGAAAAGTATAATGAATGAAATAAAATCAAATGGTAATGAAATAATACGCGACAATAATTTTTTAATTGTTGCATTTCAGAATCGTTTATCATGTAGAATGTTAAAAATTTTCGGAAAATACAATATTCCTTTTAATAAAAACATAATAAATAAAAGTATAGATGAATATTTAATAAATAATATGGTCGAAACAAATGAAGAAATAATTGATAAATATATAGAATTACTCAAAAAATATGAGAAAATTATGCAAGATTATGTGACACGAAAAATAGATACTGAAATAATTAAAAATGCAACTTCAGCATTTGTTGAAAAAATATCAAAAAAAAATAAAGAAAACTTTACTATTAATATGTGTACAAATTTCATAGAAAATATAAAATCCCTGATTTTTGTCTACGACAATAGAGACTTGAATAGCGAAATATTATCAAGAATAAATGATGATACTAAAGAAATAATCGAAGAAATTAATAAAAATAATTTTAATTTTGTTATAGAGTCTATAAATATAATAATCAAAAATATAATAAATAATGTTTAATTATAGTGAGGAAAAAATGAATATAAATGATTTAATAGAAAAGTTGAGAAATCAGGGAATGATTTACGTAATCGGTCATTCTAATATAGACATTGATTCAGCAGTTTCATCAAAGATTTTTTCTGAAATTTTAAATAAATTTGGCATTACAGCTACTTATGCTATATTAGAAGAAAAATATAATTTTGATACTTATAATCAAAAGATGGTTGATGCATGCATGAATTTCAGCCCAACAATAATAAAAAAAGATGAAATAAAAGAACATACATTTTTTTTGGTTGATCACAACGATTATTTACAATCAGTAGGTCCAGAGGCGAATATATTGGGATGTATAGATCATCACCCAAATAGCAATAAGATTAGTTCAGCAATAATATCAGATACATGTGCAACAGCACTATTCATTTTTAAAGAATTTAAGAAATATTATGATTTTTCTGATGAACAAAAATTTCAAATATATATGGCTTTTTTAAATGATTCAACATTTGGAAAATCATCTAGATATAAAGAAAGTGATGAAATTATTGCCAAAGAATTAGGATTTAAATATGATTACAATGAAATGTTTAGAAAGTATTTTATACCAACAAACTTAGAGCAAAGAATTGAAGATGTATTAAATAATGGTTTGAAAAGTTATAAATTTGGTAATATCTATTTTGAGAGTGGGTATGTAGAATCGTTTGATACGAATAGACTAAAAGAATATGAAGAAGCGGTTAAAAAAAGAGAAAACTACCTAGGAATATGGATAGATTATACTAACAGTAAAACATATGTTATCTTTAATTACATACATAAAATAAAAAAATGGAAATATGATTTTATAGCATCCAGAGCTACAACGATTTTAAACGACGTATTATCATATATAAAAATAGAAAATTAGTTTAACTATGAAAAAGATAAACTTGAGTTTTGACATAAAATAATGTAAAATCAAAGAAGGTGGTTAATATGAATATATATCAAATGGTTAGAAAGTTTAAGAGAGAATATCCAAAAACTGTAGCTTTTCGTACTAAAGCACATTCATCTGTGATAGAAAGACACTTAAATCCAGGAGAAGAAGTTCTATACGCTTTTTGTGCACAAAAAAATACAAGTTCATTTATGATAATAAATTCATGTGCGGTAGCTTTAACGAACAAAAGAATAGTTATAGGTCAAAAAAGATTATTATGGGGGTATTTTTTTACAACTATTACTCCAGATATGTATAATGACCTAAAAGTTATAAAAAATTTAATTTGGAGCGACATAGAAATTGATACAGTTAAAGAAAATGTCTACATATCAAATATTGATCCAAAAGGTGCAATAGAAATTGAAACAAAAATAACAGATTTTATGATGACAGAGAAGAAAAAATATGGCCAGAAGAAATAATTTAAATAAAGTAATATTTGCACTTACTATCATATTATTATTTTGTAATGTTTTTGCAGAGAATTTGGATTTAATAAGTGATAAATATATTTTATATAATCTAAATGATAATAAAATACTAATGCAAAAAAATGAGAACGAAGAGACACAAATTGCAAGTTTAACAAAAATCATGACAATCATAGTTGCAATTGAAAATATTACTGATTTTGATGAAAAAGTAACTATAACAAAAGATATGGTTAACAATATTGAATGGGATGTGGCAAAAATAGGATTGAAGTCTGGTGATATTGTAACATACAACGATTTATTATATGGTGCAATGCTTCCAAGTGCTGCAGACTGTGTAAATGCTCTAGCTATATCTATATCAGGTAATTATAAAGATTTTATAGGATTGATGAACAATAAAGTAAAAGAATTAAAACTTAAACATACACACTTTGAAAATGTAGTTGGCTTGTATAGTAAAGACAATTATAGTTCAGCATATGATGTGGCTGAAATACTAAAATACTCATTAAAAAATAAAAAATTTAAACAGATATTTGAAGCAAAAGAATATGTTTTAACAAATGGAAAGAAAATTAATAGTACGTTAAAAACATATAATAAAAAAATTGGCGAAGATATATCTTATATTACCGGAGCAAAAACAGGATATATAAGGCTTGCTGGAAATTGTTTAGCATCTACTGCAAGAATAGACAATGTAAATTATTTATTAGTTACGTTAAATGCATATTCAAACAAAAAATCACCACATATTTTAGATGCAATATCGACATATAAGTATTTTTCTAACAATTACTCATATAAATATATATTGACAAAAAATGATGTGGTGGTAAATTTAAAGACAAAATATGCAAAGGAAAAAAATATAGATATACATTCATCGCAAGAATATAAATATTATTTAAAGAATGATTTCAACAAAGATAGTATTAAATACGAATATGATGGAATAAAAGAAATTTCATATTTTACAAAGAAAGGAACAACATTAGGAAAAGTAAAAATTAAATTAAATGATGAAATTTTAGAAACATTTGAACTTATATACAATGAAAATTTAACATTTAGTATTGCATCATTTTTATGGATTAATAAAATATATATAACAGCAATAATATTGTTTATAATTATTCTATTAAAAATAAATAAAAGAAAAAAGAGAGTAAAAGTAGGTTAAAATATAACCTATTTTTAACTATAAAAATATTATTGACTTTAAAACACAAAAATTTTACAATATAAATAGAGGTTTAATAGACTTCTAGAAAGTAATGGAGGAAAATTATGGATAATGTAATTATCTCCATTTTGCTTGTAGTAGTTGGATTGCTTGTGGGCGCTTTCATCATGATAATTGTAAATAAATTAAAAGTAAGCGCAGCACAAAAAGAAGCTGATAAACTAATTCAAGATGCTAAAAAAGAGGCTGAAAAAGCAAAAAGAGATGGTATTCTTGAGTTAAAAGAAGAAAGTTACAAGTTAAAAAATCAAACTGATGCAGAAATTAAGGAAAAGAAAAAAGAACTTAATGAACTAAGTCAAAGAATTGATAACAGGGAGAAAAGTTTAGATAAACGTGATGAATTATTAACTGAAAGAGAAAAAAACTTAGATCAAAAAGATAAAGATTTATTGGCACAACAAAAAGAAATTCAAGAAAAAGATGCAAAAATGGAGAGTATAATAAAAGAGCAAATTGCTCTTTTAGAAAAAATTTCAGGTTTTTCAAAAGAAAAAGCTAGAGAAACAATATTGAAAAAAGTAGAAGATGAAATGGGAAAAGAGATTTCAATCTACTTAAAAGAACGTGAAGATGCAGCTAAACTTGAAGCAGATAGAAAAGCAAAAGAACTAATCGTTTCAAGTATGCAAAGATATTCTAGTGATGTTACAAGTGAACAAACAGTAAGCACTATTGAATTACCAAATGATGAAATGAAAGGTAGAATAATTGGAAGAGAAGGTAGAAATATCAGAACAATCGAAGCAGTAACAGGAGTAGATTTAATAATAGATGATACTCCTGAAGTAATTGTTTTATCATCATTTGATCCTCTAAGAAGAGAAATAGCAAAAGTAACATTAGAAACTCTTATCAAAGATGGAAGAATTCATCCAGCAAGAATAGAAGAATTATACGATAAAGTTTGTGAAGACTATAAAAAAATAATACGTGAAAAAGGTGAAGAAGCTCTATTTGAATTGGGAATATCTAAGGTTGATCCAGAAATAGTTGAACTAATTGGTAAACTAGCATTTAGAACAAGTTATGGGCAAGATGCATTAGCACACAGTAAAGAAGTTGCACATTTAGCAGGACTTATGGCAAGTGAACTGGGTGAAAATGTACAGCTTGCTAAAAGAGCTGGATTACTTCATGATATAGGAAAAGCTATTGACTTCGAAGTGGAAGGAAGTCATGTTGAAATCGGAGCAGATATTGCTAAAAAGCATGGTGAAGATAAAGTTGTTATAAATTCTATTGAATCACATCATGGTGATAAAAAAGCAGAATACATAATTTCTGAATTGGTAGCAATAGCAGACGCTTTAAGTGCATCAAGACCTGGAGCTAGAAATGATTCATTAGAAAATTATGTTAAAAGACTTGAAGAATTGGAAAATATTGGAAATTCAATGGAAGGCGTAGAAAAAACATTTGCTATGCAAGCAGGAAGAGAGTTACGCGTTATGGTTAAACCAGATGAAATTGATGATTTATCAAGTTATAAAATAGCAAGAGAAATTAAAGATAAAATTGAGGATACAATGCAATATCCTGGTACAATTAAAGTTGTTGTTATTAGAGAAACAAGAGCTGAAGAAGTTGCTAAGTAGTGACTTCTTTTCATTTGCTTATTTATACATCAAATGACATAATTCTTTTTTTTAGTAATAATCTATGTTAAAATAATTAATAGGTGATATAATGATAGCTTTAATAACAGGTGCATCAAGTGGTTTAGGAGCTGATTTTGCAAAGAAACTATCTAAAGAAGGATATGATTTGATTTTAGTAGCAAGATCTAAAGAAAAATTAGAAAAAATAGCTAAAGAATTAAAATCAAATGTTGAAATTGAAGTGATGGATCTAAGTGTAAAAGAAAATGTTTATAAATTGTATAGCAAATATAAAGGTAAAGTTGATTTGCTAATTAACAATGCGGGATTTGGAGCATTTGGTAAATTTGTTGATAGTGATTTAGATAATGAACTAAATATGATAGATTTAAATATAGTAACTTATCATATTTTAACTAAATTATTTTTACAGGATTTTGTTAAAAAAAACAAGGGTCAAATACTTAATGTTGCTTCATCAGCAGCTTTTGAACCTGGGCCACTAATGTCTACATATTATGCTACTAAATCATATGTCTACAACTTAAGTATGGGAATTTATGAAGAACTAAGAAGAAATAAAAGTAATGTGAAAATTAATATATTATGTCCTGGTCCGGTAGACACTGGCTTCAATGAAAGAGCTCATGTTAAATTTGGAGTAAAATCACTTAAAAGTAAAGATGTTGTAATGTATACATTAAAATGTATGAAGAAAAACAAATTAATAATAATACCAGGGTTTACAATAAAATTGGGTGTTTTTACTAATAGACTATTTAGTAGAAAACTTATTGTAAAATGTACTTATAAAATACAAAAATCTAAAACTTTAAAATAGGAGTAATTATGAAAATAGTAAAAATAAATTCATTAGGTTGTCCATCATGCATAATAATGAATAAAATAATTAATGAATTGAAATCAGAGTATAAAAATGTTGTTTTTGAAGATTATGATTATGATTTTGATGATATTGAAAAATTCAATGTTGGAAAAATATTACCAGTATTCATTTTTTATGAAAATGATAGAGAAATTACAAGATTATGTGGAGAACACAAAAAGGAAGAATTTATAAAAATTCTAGAAGGAGAATTATGAAAAGAATAACTTATATATTATTATTTTTAGTTTTGTTTACCCCATGCATTATTTTTGGAAGTGAAAAAGATTTAAATATATATTTATTCTATGGTGATGGTTGCCCTCACTGTGCTGAAGAAGAAGAGTGGTTTAAAACATATTTAGATAAAAATAAGAATATTAAAATTCATAGATATGAAGTTTGGTATAATAAAGATAATCAAGAAAAATATTCTAAAGTTCATGAAATATTAAATGATAAATCAAATGGAATTCCATACCTGATAATAGGAGAAACTGTAATCAGTGGGTTTGATAAGGAACTAACTCCTGAAAGAATAAAAAATGCTGTAGAATACTATAGTAATATAAATTATAAAGACAAAGTTGGCATTTATTTAGGTATAGTATCAGAACGTGAAAGTGGAAAAGATGAAGCAAAATATGAAGATACAAAAGTAAAAATACCACTACTAGGAACAAAAGAAGCAAAGGATGTATCTATAGGTCTTTCAGCAATACTAATAGGAGTGGTAGATGGATTTAATCCATGTGCAATGTGGATATTATTATTTTTAATTTCTATGTTATTGGGAATGAAAAATAAAAAAAGAATGTGGATACTTGGTATTACATTCTTAGCATCATCAGCATTAGTATATTTCTTATTTTTACTTTCATGGTTAAACCTAGCTGTTTTTTTAAATAAAGTATTATATATAAGAGTAGCAATATCATTTTTTGCAGTTCTTTTCGGGGTTTTACAGATAGTAAACTTTTTGTTCAAAAAAGACAATGGATGCGAAGTAGTTGATAACAAAAATAGAAAAAGAATAATAAAATCAATACAAAAAATAATAAAGGAAAAATCATTCATTCTTGCAATTTTGGGAATTGTATTACTAGCTGCTTCAGTAAATATTATTGAACTACTATGTTCTCTTGGACTTCCAGTAATGTTTACACAAATACTTGCAATTAATGAAGTTGGTAAAGTTGGACAAATTCTTTATTCCATTTTATATGTATTATTCTTTATGATTGATGACATAATAATATTTGTAATAGCAATGAAAACACTTGAAATTAAAGCTATTTCAAATAAATATGGAAAATATTCTCATCTTATCGGTGGATTAATAATGATAATTATTGGAGTATTGATGGTTTATAGGCCAGAATGGTTAATGTTTAATTTTTAGGACAAAAGATTATTATTTACATATAATAGATTAGGTGATATATGTGAATGATAATCTTTTTAATAGGATAACAGAAAAAACAAATGTAGATAAAGATACAATAATTGGTTTAGCAAGAAAGTTACAAGAAGGAGATTTCAAAAATAAAGATACATTAAGGGAAATAATACATGAGTTATCAGATATAACTGGAAAAGAAGTATCAGAAGAAAAAGAAAATAAAATTATTGACATGATTATAAATGACAAAGTACCCAAAGATTTAGAAAAATATGTTTAAAACATATTTTTATTTTAAAATCAAATATTTTATAGAATAAAAAAAGACTTCTACAGATTAGAAGTTCTTTTTATTGCAGGTTTATAAAATTCCTTTTGGATTTTGTTTGTTGACCACAATAGTTGATGGAATGGTTTATTAACAATTAAATCAAATTCTCCAATATATTCATAAACTGTAGGTTTAAATTTTAATTTAAATTCATTTAATTCTTTGTACGGATTAGTATCAGTAAAGTCAGCTGTAATTCCATACATATCCAGATATAAATATCCTGCTTTCTTATATTCTTCAATAATTTTATAGAAAATATATGTTTTAATATCAATACCTTGAAAATCTTTATTATAACCGGAGATTATAATAGTAACTCTTCCTTCATATTTAACAACAAAAGCAGCTCCTAAAAGTTCTTTAAGTGTATTTTCTTTCATTCTTTGATTAGCAAGAGCTATATCAGAAGAAATTCTATTCATAATATCATCACTTTTAGTTTTTTGAGCATAAAGTGATGAATCGTTTGGATTGTTTTGAAAAGCTTTATTAATATCATCATTTTTTTCTTGTTCATAAATATATTGTTTTTGTAAATATTTAACATATGTTTCATAGTTTAAATTAACCATTAATAAGTCAACCATATCACTTTTTTTAAATTCTTTATAAAAAAATTTATAGTATGTAGAAGTTTTACTTTCTTTATCACTAACAAATGAATAGAATTTTTCAATATCATCTTCATTGCCACTCACGATACTAACACCTTTCAATTCTGATTCTTTCATATCAGAAACTAATTTATTATCAAGAACATTAAAATCGTATGTTGGTAAATATATAACTGGAGTATATTTAGGAAGAAGAGATTCAAAATACAAATTATCTCTTAATTTATCATATCCAAGTTCTTTAAGTTCAGCAATTAGTTGTTTACTGTTTGAATTGATTAATTTACTTTTATCATCAAAATTAATTACTGAATAAGTTATTTCTGGATTAATTTTTATAAATGCAAAACCCTTCATGAAAAAATAGTCTTTGATTTTTTTACTAAAAGTTTTAAGAAGAGGTTCATCATAAAAATCAATTAAAAAACCACGAGGAGCATATCCATATTTCATATTAGGACCAATAGATTTGTATAGAATTAAACTAGCTCCAACAATCATACCTTTGTGATATGCCCCAACATACATTACAGAAAAATCACTATGAATCATTAAATCTCCATATTCTTTAGTTTGAAAGAAGTTTTTTAGTATATGATTCTTAGCATATTCACTAAAAACCTCAGGCTTAATTTCTTTTATATCCATAATTTCGCTCCCTTTTTAACAACAATATTATAGCATATTATCAAAAAAAATAGTATAATGAATATGTAAATAATTGGAGGGTATATTTATGAGCAAAATAATAAACATAAAAGCAAGAGAGATTCTTGATTCTAGAGGAAATCCAACTGTTGAAGTAGAAGTAACTACTGAAAAAGGTATTAAAGCAGTTGCTGCTGTACCATCAGGAGCATCAACAGGTAGTAGAGAAGCATTAGAACTTAGAGATAATGATGAAAGATATTGTGGAAAAGGTGTATTAAAAGCAGTAAACAATGTAAATACACTTATTAAAGATGCAATTTTAGGATTTGATGTATCACAAATAAAAGAAATTGATACTAAAATGATTGAAATAGACGGAACACCAAATAAAAGTAAATTAGGAGCAAATGCAACTTTAGGGGTAAGCCTTGCGTGTGTAAAGGCAGCAGCTCTTGAAGCAGGCAAAGAAGTGTATGAATATCTAAATCCAAGAGAAAAGAAAATACCAAGATTAATGTTTAATATTGTAAATGGTGGAATGCATGCTAAAAATAATATAGATATTCAAGAATTTATGATTGTACCAAAAAGAGAATCATTTAAAGAAGATCTTAGATGTGCAAGTGAAGTATTTCACGCTCTAAAAAAGCTTTTAGATAACGAAGGTCTTGCAACATCAGTAGGAGATGAAGGAGGATTCGCACCAAATCTGGAGACAAATAAAACAGCATTGAACTACATAGTTAAAGCAATAGAAACTGCAGGATATGTACCAGCAAAAGATGTATTTATTGCTCTTGATGTAGCTGCATCTTCATTATATAACGAAGCAACTAAAACATATAAAATAGAGGATAAATTCTTAAATAAAGAGGAACTATTAGATTACTATCTTGATTTAGTTAAAAATTATCCAATCATTTCAATAGAAGATCCTTATGATGAAAATGATTACGAGGGATTTAAACTAATAACCGATAGATTAGGAAAAGAAATAAATATAGTTGGTGATGATTTATTTGTTACAAATAAAAAAGAACTTGAACATGGTATTGAAAATGGACTTTGTAATTCAATCCTAATTAAGCCAAATCAAATAGGTACATTCTACGAAATGCTAGAAACAATAGTACTTGCTAAAAAGAATAATTATACATGTATTATGTCACATAGAAGTGGAGAAACAACAGATACATTTATCATAGATGCAGCAGTAGCATTAAATATACCATTTGTTAAAACTGGTTCAGTATCACGTGGAGAAAGAATTTGTAAATTCAATAGACTACTTAAGATAGAAGAAGAAATAGAAGAAAAAAACTAATTCTTGTAAATATACAATAAATATAGTATAATATCTCACGAGGGAGGAAAACATGGAAAAAGTTTTATTAGTAGTATCAGTTATATTAATAGTTGTTGTATTATTACAAAGTAATAAAGCTAGTGATGCAAGTCAAATTATAACTGGTGGAAATAGTGTACTTTTAGGTAAATCAAAAGAAAGAGGATTTGAAAAATTTATAACAAGACTTACTTATGTATTAGGTTTTGCATTTATAATACTTTCAATGGTTTTATCCGTATAAAAATATTAATAAAGTTCATAAATCTATTATGAACTTTTTAATTTATATGTTAAAATGGGAATAGAGGTAAATATGAGAGAAAAAATATTAGAAATAATTGAAAGAGAAAATAGAAGTTTAAATCCAATTGAAATAGTTAATATGCTATACAAAAATAGTACAGTAGAAGATTATAGAAAAGTAATGGATGAACTTGATAGTTTATGTAGAGATGGGATACTTAGACAAACTAGCGGAAATGCATATAAAAAGAATGAACTAATCACTGGCGTTTTAGACATGCATGAAAAAGGAAATGCACATCTTCTAGTAAAAGATGGACCAGATATTTTCATTGCTAAAAATAATATGAAAGGTGCCAGTAACAATGATACAGTTCTTGTAGATTATGTTAATAAAGAAAAGAATGAAGGAAAAGTAATAAGAGTGTTAAAACGTTCGTTAGGTAGAAGTCTAGCTGAAGTAGTAGATATAGATGGTGTATACAAAATTGTCCCACTTGATAAAGAACTACCATATGAAGTAGTGGTAGATACAAAAGATACTGAATTTAGTTTAGTAGATGGTTTAATTGTACATATAGATTATGTAAAAGATATTTCAAAAGGAAAGGTATTAGCCAAAATAGATAGAGTAATTGGTCATAAGAACGCGCCTGGAAATGATACTGAAATAGCTATGATAGCAAGTGAATTTGGAGTAAGTGTACAAGTTCCAGAAGATGCAAAAGAAGAAGCAAAGAAATTTCCTAAAAGTTTAGATCCAGATGAAATAGATAAAGAATTAAAACTTGGAAGACGAGACTTAAGAGGAGATACAACAACCACATTGGATGGTAAAGATACTAAAGATATAGACGATGCTGTTCAAGATGAAATATGTCCAAATGCAAATTTTCAAATTACAGTAGATATTGCAGATGTTAGTTACTATGTAAAAATGGGTAGTGCAATATGGAAATACGCAGAAAGTAAAGGAAACTCAGACTATTTGGCTAATAAAGTTGGACCAATGCTTCCAATAGAATTATCAAATGGAATATGTTCATTAAATCCAAACGAAGATAGATATGCGGTAAGTTGTAGACTTGAAATAGATCATTCAGGACGTATAGTAAATCAAGAAGTTTTCTTATCAGTTATTAAGTCTAAAAAGAAAATGAACTATGATGCTGTTCAAGATATTTTAGAAGGAAAAGAAACAGAAGATACTAAAGACTATACAACCATAAAATACACAGTTAAAGCAAATGAAACAATAAATGATATTGCATTTAAAAACTGTATAACACCTGAAAGATTATTAGAATTTAACAAATTAGAAGACTTTAAACCAGGTAACGAAGTTAATATACCTCTTAGTGATATTATTAAATTAATGCATAAAATATCTAAAGTAATGGATAATAGACTTTCAAAAGAAGGAAAATGTGATTTTGATTCAAATGCAGAAAAGAAACAAATATTTGATGAAAATGACAAACTTATAGATATACAGCCACGCGTACAAAGAGAAGCAGAACATATTATTGAAAATCACATGATTTATGCTAATGTTGGATTTACAAGATTTGTATGCAGTGCCTTAGCAGAAATAATTCCTCAAATGGTACCATTCGTATTTAGAATTCATGAGAAACCAAATCCTAAGAAAATTGAAGACTTCATGACAATGCTTAGTGTATTTGGTGTAAATTATCCAAAGAAAATTAATCCGGAAAACGTAAGTAGTAGAGATGTTAGAGATTTACTTGAATATCTAAAAGATGATGAACACTATGGAGTATTTAGTAAAAAATTATTAAGAAGTATGCAAAAAGCAAGATATTCACCTGAGAACGAAGGACATTTTGGTTTAGGATTAGAAGATTATTGCCACTTTACTTCTCCAATCAGAAGAATGGCAGATTTACTTGTACATACAATATTTAGAGTATTCTTAATAGAAAAAGATTATAGCGAAGAAAATTTAAGATTCTGGGCATCATATTTAACTGAAGTATGTGATCACATATCAGAGTGTGAAAGAACAAGTGCTGAATGTGAATATGCAGTAGATGACTATTACGATGCAGTATTTATGGAAGATAAGATAGGTAAAACATTCGAAGCAACAATAGATAGTCCAATGCAAAATTCATTCTTTGCAGAAACAACTGATAAATATATAGAAGGTAAAGTAGATTTTATAATTAATGAAGAAGATGCAAAAGAATTAGAAAGTCTAACAGATCCAAATGAAATAGAACAGTTCATTGCAGAACATATAAAACCATTCCCATATGAATATAACGAAGCGGTATATGGATATACTAAAAAAGGTAGAGTTGTTTATAGATATGGAGATAAAATACTTGTTTCTTGTATAGGAAGTAATCCTGATAAACGTGAAATAGATTTTGCACTAGTAAGGAAGTTATAAAATGGAAATACTTAATAGAAAAGCACATTATGATTATTTTATAAAAGATACTTATGAAGCAGGAATAGAACTTAAAGGAACAGAAATAAAAAGTTTAAGAAAAGCAAATGCTAATATAAATGACTCATACGCAAGGATTAAAAACAATGAAGTATATCTAACTAATATGTATATCGGTAAATACGAAGAAGGAAATATATTTAATCATGATGAAAGAAGAGAAAGAAAACTATTACTTCATAAAAAAGAAATAATAAAAATAGATAATGAAGTCACTACTAAAAGATATACACTAATTCCATTAAAAATATACTTTGTAAGAGGAAAAGCAAAAGTAGAATTAGGTGTATGCCAAGGAAAAAAATTATATGATAAACGTGAATCAATAAAAGAAAAAGATATAAAAAGACGTGAATATATAGAATACTAAAATAATATAATATCTTAGGTGGTAGAATGAAAAAAATACCTGAGATATACGTTAACAAAATAAATAAAAAAATTGATAACAACAAAGAAGTATTCTATTCATATAAAGATAATGATGAAATAGTTGAAGAAGTAAAACTATTAGATGAATATACTCTTCAAAAAAAAATAAATAAACTCTTTAGAGCAAATGATTTCATTTATAAAAAGAAATTCCATATAAAAACAAAAAATGAAGAAAATGATTATATAATAATATCAAAAAGTTATAATTATCTTTTAACAATAGATGGAACTAAAATAATGATAAAGGATATAATTGAAATTAACTAAAAACACTTGAATTTGCCTTATAATTATGGTATTATCTAGGTAACACATGAAAGTGTTTTTTTTTGGAGGGTAGAATGAAAAAAATTAAAAGTTTCTTTAAAGGAGTAAAAAAAGAAGCTAAAACAGTAAAATGGCCAGATGGAAAAACATTAGTAAAATATTCTTGTATAACAGTAGTAATGCTAGTATTCTTTGGACTATTCTTTTATGGTTTAGATGCATTATTTGCATTTGTTAGGGGGTTATTCTAATGGAAGAAAAGAAATTATGGTATGTTGTTAATGCTTACAGCGGACATGAACAAAAAGTTAAAGATTATTTAGAATCTAGACGTGAAAGTATGGGAATGGAAAATAATATTTTTAGAGTTATTATTCCAGAAAGAACAGAAATCGAAGTAAAAGATGGAGTAAAAAAAGAAAAAGTTAAAAAGATGTTTCCAGGATATGTTCTTATCGAAATGATAATGAGCGATGAAGCTTGGTATGTTGTTCGTAATACTCCAGGAGTTACAGGATTTATTGGTTCTTCAGGAAAAGGAGCGAAACCAATTCCACTATCACCAGAAGAAGTTAAGAAGTTTATTGGAGATGGAGTAGATACAACTACACCAATTAATACAGATGTAGAAGTAGGAGACACTGTAACAATTATAAATGGTCCATTCAAGGGTATGTATGGTAAGATTGAAAGCGAAGATAAAGAAAATGAAAAATTAACAGTACTTATCGACTTATTCGGACAAGAAACACCAGTAGAAGTTGACCTAATTCAAGTTTCTAAAAAAATAGATGAGATATAATATTTTTTGATATAATTAACCTATACGGAGGAAGTATGAAAAAAATAAAAATTATAAGCGTAATACTACTAATGTTAATTATAATATCTGGGTGTAATAAAGAACAAAAAGGAAACATGATGAAATTAGAACTTAACTGTGATGCTGAAAATGGATATGTATGGCAAACAACAGTATTAAATTCAAATGTAATACAATCTGAGGGCGATGAGTTTCTTTACAAAGATCAAGATAAAGTATTAGAAACAAAACAAATAATAAGATTTAGAGCTCTAGAAACAGGAACGGCAGAAATAGAAATAAAGTATATTAATGCACAAAAGGAAAACAAAGAGAAAGATTATTCTATAAAATATTTAATTGAAGTAGATAGTGATTTAAATATAAAAATATTAAGTAAAACTGGTAAGTTTTATGATGATGAAATTATAACTCCAGAGTTATATATGGATTATACAAAAAAATAAAAGCCAAGTTAGTGATAACTAACTTGACTTTTTATTTATAAATGTTATACTTAATTAGTAAGTAAAACTTACAAGGAGGTAATAAAATGGAATTAAAAGGAAGTAAAACTGAAGCGAATCTTTTAGCAGCATTTGCTGGTGAAAGTCAAGCTAGAAATAAATACACTTATTATGCTAGTCAAGCTAAAAAGGATGGATACGAACAAATCGCTTCAATATTCGAAGAAACTGCAAATAACGAAAAAGAGCATGCTAAACTTTGGTTCAAAGAATTACATGGTGGAAGTGTTCCAAGTACTATTGAAAATTTAAAAGATGCTGCTGCAGGTGAAAACTATGAATGGACAGAAATGTACAAAGAGTTTGCAGAGACTGCAAGAGAAGAAGGCTTTGACAATATCGCAATATTATTTGAAAAAGTTGGTGAAATTGAAAAGCATCATGAAGAAAGATATATGAAATTAGTTGGAAATATTGAAAACAATCTAGTATTTGAACGTAATGAAGAAAAAATTTGGATTTGTAGAAATTGTGGACATATATATAAAGGAAAGAAAGCTTTAAAAGTTTGTCCAGTATGTAAACATCCAGAAAGTTACATGGAATTAAAAGCAGAAAATTATTAAAAAAATGCATTAAAAATAATGCATTTTTTATTTAGTTATGATAAAATTATTAAAGAATAGGGTGTGATATTAATGAGAAGTGCTGTTTTAAAAGGTGCTAGAAAAATAGAAGTTGAGAAAAAGGAAAATATGGTTGGTAGAGAAGGATATATTTTAATCGATGTATTAAAAGTTGGTATCTGTGGCTCTGATATTCATTATTGGGTAGAAGGAAATCCTAAAAATTTAATAATGGGACATGAGTTTAGTGGTATTGTTATTGATGCTGCTAACAGTAAAAAGTATAAAGAAGGAGATAGAGTTACTGCTCTTCCAATTAGTCCATGCTTAAAATGCAAAAATTGTAAAGATGGTAATGTCCAATTATGTAGTGAAACATGGACACATGCAATAGGACTTAGTTTAGACTTCCCAGGTGGATTAGGTGGTAGAGTTCTAGTACGTGAAGATATGGTAAGACCACTTCCTAATAACGTTAGTTATGAAGTAGGTGCAATGATAGAACCAGCTGCAGTAGGACTTAGAGCTGCGAATATATCAAACGTTAAAAAAGGTGACAAATGTTTAGTAATAGGTGGAGGCATCATTGGACTTTTAACAGCAGAATTCTTAAGATTAAAAGGAGCATCATATATAGCGCTAACTGAAACTAATGAAGCGAGAGGAGCAAAATCAGTAAAATTAGGAGCAGCAGATGAATGGTTTAATGCACTAGATCCAAAATTAACTGAAAAGTTAATGACACGTACTAATGGAGAAGGATTTGATGTTGTATGTGATTGTTGTGGAAATAGTCATGCTTTATCTAATGGATTAATGTTCACAAAACCAAATGGAAATTTAACATTAGTAGGTATATCACTAGGAATGGTACAAATACCTTTAGTAATGGGCGTTATGAAAGAAATTAATATCAAAGGTTCAATTGGTTATAAGAGAGAAGAATTTGATGATGTAATTGAACTAGCATCAAAAGGAAAAATTAACTTAGCAAAATACATAGATGATATAGTAACACTTGACGATGTACAAAAGGCATATGAAAGACTAACAAATGGTATGGATGATGCAATTAAAATACTTGTTGATCCAAACAAACATAAAATTATAGAACTATAAAAGAGGAATTAATCCTCTTTTATAATGCCATAAACTTTATTTTTTGTATCATAAAAAATATAATAATGTATTGGATAATAAGTTAAATAATAGAACATAAAATAAATAAATATGATTAATAAA
>OBLI01001214.1_pt1 | contig 25590 bp, 21 predicted proteins | sample 1519701 | NCBI WGS metagenome assembly OBLI01 (sample SAMEA3663005, study PRJEB22513) | pig gut metagenome | biome: pig gut; feature: pig-associated habitat; material: faeces | place: France | collected 2012
GTCACACACTCGATTTATGACGTGTCGTGTGGGAGTTACATGCCGTTCGACAGCGAAAGGTTGCGCGGGCGCGGCTCGTTCAAGCTCGTTATCTATCAGTTATCAAAAAATAAAATGCGCGTTTGACGCGCCCGCGCATGATAAACTTAGCTGGAGACGGCATTTACTCCCACTAGACTAAGGATTCCTGAGAGCGTGTGCCACAGACGTACACCACGACGCGATTGTGCATCTGGCGAATGTACACAAACTTCGAGTCTAAAATCCACATCTAATAAATTCACGCAATTCCAACGAAAAGTTCCGCTATCATCCGTCGTACAGCCCATACTCTATGCAATAGGATCTACCACTTTATATGTGGAAAATTTTAGCAGGACAATAAAAAACGGCAGATATGGATTTTTATCCGTATCTGCTTTTTTTTATTTAATATGTTTCTTGATCGCTTCGAAGCTCTCTTTGCTGATCACATGCTCCATTTTACAGGCATCTTCTGCCGCAACCTTCGGATCGACACCCAGCCGCTCTAACCAGGAGGTCAGCATCTCGTGTCTTTCGTAGATCATCTCGGCAATCTCTTTGCCGGAATCCGTTAAATAGATAAAACCGGCATCTGTTACCGTGATATGTCCATTGTTCCGTAGATTCTTCATGGCAACACTGACGCTGGACTTTTTAAATCCCATTTCATTGGCAATATCGACGGAACGTACGACCGGAAGCTGTTTGCTTAAGATCAGTATCGTTTCCAGATAATCTTCTGCAGATTCGTTTTTATGCATAAGGAAAACTCCCCCTTTTTCAAAATAGAAATATATAAACTATAGCACTTATCATAGCATATTTAGACAGGGATAGCAAATAAAACACTAGAAAAACAAGGTGAGAAAAATAAATCAAAAAAACTATTGACAAATGCCTTTGAATTAGATAAGATAAACGAAAGTTAGAAATAACTAACACAGACAGCGAGGAGAGGATATGAGCAAGGAAACATTTCAGCTTCTTCAGCGGATGGATATGGCAAAAGTGGATGTGCAGCTTGCACTCCAGTGTGCACCGGTGCTCGCAGGACTTAAGGTGTCGAATCTGTTTACCGTGATCTACGGGGAACAGGAAATGGACCTGCATAAGGCATTAGCCGGAACCGGAATCTCCGTCAGCCTGTTAAGCGATTGGAATCGCAGGTATACATATCTGCTTTTCCGGAGAGAGTTATTGATAGAGTATCTGAGATGTCCGGCTGTGAAGGAACAGTTACAGGCATATGGATATGATGGTATGGAACTGGATGAGCAGTTGACATTGCTCAGAGAGCGGTATCAGAGGTATCAGGAGAGGAAAGAGGAATTTCCACATGAGCTTGGATACTTCTTAGGATATCCGCTGGAAGACGTTGTGGGATTTATCCGTCATAACGGAGAAAATTATAAGTGTATGGGTTACTGGAAGGTATATAGCAGACCAACAGAAAAACAGCAGATCTTTGCGGCGTATGACAAGGCAAAGGAAGAAGCGATCCGCTTCGTCTCTGCGGGAAATCGTATTGCAAATTTACTCGCAGTTTAATGTGAAAGGAGAAAAAAATGAGCAGCATTCAGATTGTTTATTGGTCACAGACAGGTAACACGGAAGCAATGGCAAATGCGATTGCGGAAGGTGTCAAAGAGGCAGGAAAGGAAGCGGTAGTGCTTCCGGTAAGCGCAGCATCCGCTGTAGAGCTTGCTTCTGGAAATGTGATGGCACTTGGCTGTCCTGCAATGGGAGCTGAGGTCTTAGAAGAAGGTGAGATGGAACCATTTGTTGAAGAACTTGAGACAATGGTATCCGGTAAAAATATAGCACTGTTTGGCTCCTATGGATGGGGCGATGGACAGTGGATGAGAGACTGGGAGGATCGTATGAATTCTGCCGGTGCCAAGATTGTAGGTGGAGAAGGATTGATCTGTATGGAAACACCGGATGAGTCCGTATTGGCAGAATGCCGCAGTCTTGGAAAACAATTAGCTTCCTTATAAAATAAAATAATATACCAACAAAGACTTTGTCGACTTGTAGATTACCCGGCCACTGACCGGGTTTTTCTACGTCCGGCGGTCAGGGATAAGAGAGAACAAAAAGCCATAAAAAATATGTAGAAAAAAGTTAGTGATAATATATATCGGTTAGTTAAAACTTCACAAAGTTAGAAAAACAACGAAAAACCAATTGACAACGAAGAAAAGTTAGAATAGACTAACGACGAAAAAGGAAATCAGTACAATAGTTACATATATGGAAGGAGTAATGACTATGCCTTTAACAATGGCTGCAATTGGTGATACTGCGACAATTCGCAAGATCAGTGGAAAAGATGAAACAAGACGTTTTTTAGAGAATCTCGGATTTGTGGCAGGAACTGTCGTTACCATCATCTCCAGGGTTGGTGAGAATGTGATCGTAAGCATTAAGGATTCAAGAGTAGCGATCGACAGCAATCTTGCAAAGAAGATTTTAATTTAGTCAATATGCAGTATTTTACTGCTTATAATATTAGGAAGGAGACAAGAAAATGACGTTACGTGAAGCAAAATGCGGAACAACAGTAAAAGTGACCAAGCTCAATGGAAGTGGTGCTTTAAAAAGAAGAATCATGGACATGGGAATTACAAAGGGCAGTGAGATTTATGTCCGTAAGGTAGCTCCGCTTGGAGATCCGGTTGAGATCACAATCCGTGGATATGAATTAACACTTCGTAAAGCAGATGCAGAAATCGTAGAGATTGCGTAAGTGTTTGCGGCAGAGAATGCTGCTTTTTTTTCACACTATAGTTAGCAAGAACTAATTATAAGTAGTGTGAACGAAATCAAGGTAGACATAAAAACAGGAGGAAATGAAAATGTCAGTAACAATCGCCCTTGCGGGTAATCCAAACTGCGGAAAAACAACGTTGTTTAATGCTCTGACCGGTGCAAAACAGTATGTAGGTAACTGGCCGGGTGTAACCGTAGAGAAAAAGGAAGGCAAATTAAAGGGAAATAAGGATGTTATCGTAACAGACTTACCGGGTATTTATTCCTTATCTCCATATACCTTAGAGGAGGTAGTCAGCCGTGATTACCTTTTAAAAGAAAGACCGGATGTAATTGTCAATCTGGTAGACGGAACAAACATTGAACGTAACCTGTATCTGACTACACAGTTAAGAGAGATCGGTATTCCGGTTGTCATCGCTTTAAACATGATGGATCTGGTAGAAAAGAAGGGTGACAAGATCGATGTTGCAAAGCTTTCAGCAGAGTTAGGCTGTGAGATCGTTGAGATCTCCGCGCTGAAGAACAAGGGAATCGATCAGCTGATGAAGAAAGCAATCGATACCGCTTATGGTGCAAAACAGGCAGACAGCACAGAGACTTTTGCGGCAGACATCGAGGAAGCAATTGCTAAGGTTACAGACTTACTTCCAAAGTCTGTTCCGGTTGTACAGCGCAGATGGTATGCAGTAAAGCTGTTTGAGAAGGATGAAAAGATCCTTGAGCAGGTGAAGCTTTCCACAGACAACAAGACTGTTTTAGATCAGATCGTAGCAGAAGCAGAAGAAAAATACGATGATGATACAGAGAGTATTATCACAGACCAGAGATACACCATGATCCAGAAGGTGATTGCAAAGTCTGTAAAGAAGGCTGGCGAGAAGTTAAGCACTTCCGACAAGATCGACCGTATCGTAACAAACAGATGGCTGGGAATCCCAATCTTCCTTGGCGTTATGTGGCTGGTATATTTCCTTTCCGTAACAACCATGGGTGGTTTCTTAACAGACTTCACAAACGACACATTATTTGGTGAATGGATCCAGCCGGCAGTCAGCAGCCTGTTAGAGAATGCCGGTGCTTCTGAAGTATTAGTAAGCTTAGTTGTTGATGGTATCATCGGTGGTATCGGTGCTGTACTTGGATTCGCACCACAGATGGTTGTATTATTCTTCTTCTTATCACTGTTAGAAGATTGTGGTTATATGGTACGAATCGCATTCGTTATGGACCGTATCTTCCGTAAGTTCGGATTATCCGGTAAGAGCTTTATCCCACTTCTGATCTCTTCCGGATGTGGTATTCCTGGTATCATGTCAACAAAGACAATCGAAAACGACAATGACCGTCGTCTTACTATTATGACATGTACGAACATTCCTTGTGGTGCGAAGTTACCAATCATCGCATTAGTTGCAGGTGTGTTATTCGGTAACAACGGAAACCTTGCACTTGCAATGTACTTTATGGGTATTGCTGCTGTCCTTGTAACAGCAATCATGTTAAAGAAAACAAAGCCATTCCATGGCGAGGCAGCTCCATTCGTAATGGAACTTCCGGCATACCATATCCCATCCTTCAAGGGTGTATGGATCCATGTCTGGGAAAGAATCAAAGGCTTCTTAATCAAAGCCGGAACCATTCTTTTCATCGCATGTGCAGTAATGTGGTTCTTAGGAAGCTTTGGATTTGCTGATGGAAGCTTCGGATTAGTTGATTCTGAAGATTGCTTACTTGCATCCATTGGTGGATTTATCGCTCCGCTCTTTGCTCCACTTGGATTCGGCAACTGGAGAGCTGTTGCAGCTTCCTTATCCGGATTCACAGCAAAGGAAAGTATCGTAACAACAATCGGTGTATTAAGTGGTGTTGGTGAACTTGCTGAGACAGACAGCTCCTTATGGGCAGCTACATCTGTTATGATCCCTACCGGACTTGCAGCAGTTTCCTTCCTGATCTTCAACTTATTAGATTCTCCTTGTCTTGCAGCTATTTCTACAATGGCAAAAGAGATGAACAGTAAGAAGTGGACAGCATTTGCACTGATTTATCAGAACGTATTTGCTTACCTGGTTACATTAATGGTATATCAGTTCGGTAACTGGTTTATCAATGGCGTATTTGGTGTAGGAACCGTTGTATCGATCGTAGTATTCATCGTTATGATGTACTTCTTATTCCGTCCGGATCCATATAAGAACCAGAGCTTTGAAGTACGTCGTTCTGTGGCAGAATAAAAACTGACGCCTGTAGGAAGACAGGTCATACATACCTGTAGAATGGAGAAGTATTATGATTGATATTTTGATTGTGGCGTTACTGGTTGTGTTATTGGGACTTGACCTCAGATATATTCTTCGCAAGATGAAGCGCAAGGAATGTATCGGATGTGGAAGCTGTAGTGGAAACTGCGCGCACTGTTATGGTGGATGCGAGACGCATACAGTAAAGACAGCAAAGTAAAGTATAAGAAGTAAGAGGAAACGTATATGGCAGCAAATATCATTATAATCGTAATTATCGCAATTATAGCAGTAATTGCAATTCGAAGTACAAGAAAGCATATGAGAGGCGAAGGGAGCTGCTGCGGCGGTGGCGGCGGCGGAACCCTGAGACCGGAGAAAAAGGTATTGGCAAAGGAAGCAATCGGTACAGCCACTCTTAAGATCAGCGGCATGACCTGTGAAAACTGTGAAAACAGATTATGGCGTGCCTTAGATCGTATGGATGATGTTGCAGTAACGGACATCAGCCACCGGAAGGGAATGGCAACCATTGCATACTCTGCGGATATACCAAGGGAAAATCTTGAAAATATAATCAGTCAGGCAGGTTATACATTGACAGAGGTTGAGTAGATGGAAAAAGATATCATTATCCAAAAATTAAAAGAATGCGGGTGCAGGATCACCAAGCAGCGGCTGGTACTTTTAGATGTGATTTTAGAAGGAGAATGTACGAGCTGCAAGGAGATCTATTATAAGGCATCGAAGTTAGACGAGAACATAGGAACGGCAACCGTATATCGAATGATCAATACCTTAGAGGAGATCGGCGCGATTGACCGTAAGAACATGTACCGGATCTGTTGTAATGAGCAGTGTGATATGAGGGATGCATGTACCTGTACGATCGAGTTAGAGGATGATACCAGGTATCATCTGTCCGCTGGAAAGTGGAACCGCGTCTTAGAAGAAGGACTGCGTGCATGCGGCTATCAGGCAGATCATAAGATCAAGAGCGTGACCGTAGATCCATCTGCTTCGGATCACAAGCTAAGATATAATTATGGATAGCGAACAGACAAATGTAAAGATGAGTATATATAAGGAAGCTTATATGTACTCATCTTTTGCTGTATAGGAAATTGCAAAAAAGTGTTCCGAAAAAAGTTCTTGACTTAAACAAAACTTTATGCTGTACAATAAACCTCAGGAAGACAAGTTTTAGTTGGAAGGGAGAAACAGCATGTTTGATGAAGTAAAGAAGAATTTTGGTTTTGGATGTATGAGACTTCCGATGATGGAAAAAGTGAGCTTGCATTGAAGGAATGCTTAACAAGCAGACATAAGAGAGAAGAATACATTCTGACGGATAAGCTGACGATGCCATATTTTAATAAGCAGGAGGATATCCGCCCGTTTTTTGAAAGCCAGTTAGAGGCGTGTGATGTCAGTTACTTTGACTTTTATCTGATGCATGCCCAGTCGAAGGATATTTTTGCACATTTTAAAAAGTGCCATGCATATGAGACAGCCTTAGAGTTAAAGGAAGAGGGAAAGATCCGGCACTTTGGAATCTCCTTCCATGATAAGGCGGAAGTGTTAGAGGAGATCTTAAAGGAGTATCCGCAGATCGAGGTGGTACAGATCCAGTTCAATTATGTAGATTATGAAGATCCTGCAGTTCAGAGCAGAAAGTGCTATGAGGTCTGCCGCAAGTATAACAAACCGGTCATCATCATGGAGCCTGTCAAGGGTGGTAATCTGGTGAATCTTCCGGAAGATGCGAAGAAGATCTTAGATGATTTAAACGGCGGAAGCACAGCAAGCTATGCAGTCCGTTTTGCAGCAAGCTTCGACGGAGTAAGAATGGTACTTTCCGGTATGAGTAACCTTGAGCAGATGAAAGATAATCTAAGCTACATGAAGGAGTTTCAGCCATTAGATGATAAGGAGATGGCAGCAGTAAAGGCAGTTTCGGATGTCTTCCATTCGAAGCATATGATCCCTTGTACGGCATGCCGTTACTGCATTGCAGGCTGTCCGAAGCATATTTCGATCCCGGATCTGTTTGCCTGCATGAATGCAAAGACCGTATTCCATGACTGGAATGCAGACTATTACTATGGTCAGGTACATACTGTCCACAATGGAAAGGCAAGTGCCTGTATCCGCTGTGGCAAGTGTGAAAAGGTCTGCCCACAGCATTTAAAGATTCGTGAACTGTTAAAGGATGTTGCCAAGGAATTCGAAAAATAAAAACAGATTTATGTGAAAAAGCAGTTGACAAAGTCAACTGCTTGATTTATCATGAACATATGAACAGATGCTCATATGTTCATAGAGATAGAAAGTGGGTGAAAAAATGGCATTACATGATGTAGAGCACTGTGACGCCTGTCAGGTTCATAAGGATGTGGTATCGGCAGTGAATGCAAGAATGCCGGAAGAAGATGAGTTATATGATCTGGCAGAACTGTTTAAGGTTTTTGGAGATTCGACCCGAATCCGTATTCTGTTTGTGCTCTTTGAATCCGAGATGTGTGTATGTGATCTCGCAGAGGCACTTCAGATGACACAGTCAGCGATCTCCCATCAGCTTAGGATTTTAAAGCAGGCGAAGCTTGTGAATAACAGGCGGGAAGGCAAGACCGTGATCTATTCACTGGCAGATGGTCATGTAAGAACGATTATCGCCCAGGGTAGAGAGCATATCGAAGAGTAGACAAAGCGTAAAAGTAAAAGGAGTAAAAGGCTATGAAGAAAAAATTCAAATTACAGGATCTTGATTGTGCAAACTGTGCAGCAAAAATGGAAGAGGCAATTAAAAAAATCCCGGGTGTCAACGATGCAAGTGTAAGTTTTATGACACAGAAATTAATGTTAGATGCAGCAGATGACCGTTTTGATGAGATCTTAAAACAGGTGCAGGATACCTGTGCAAAGGTAGAGCCGGACTGCAAGATCTTAGTGTAAAAAAACAGCACAGAAATGGAGTTCAGTGTGAAAAGCAAGACTTTTCACACACAAGATTTGTGCCTGCGCACAAACTTGATATGCGCAGAAAACAGCGCAAGAATGGAGTTCAGTGTGAAAAGCAAGACTTTTCACACACAAGATTTGTGCCTGCGCACAAACTTGATATGCGCAGAAAACAGCGCAAGAATGGAGTTCAGTGTGAAAAGCAAAACTTTTCACACACAAGATTTGTGCTTGCGCACAAACTTGGGATGTGCAAAAAACAGCACAGAAATGGAGTATAAAATGACAAAAAAGCAGAAAAAAACATTGGGTCGTATTCTGATCGCACTGGTACTGTTTCTGATATTGTTTTTCTGTGAACATACAGGCAGGCTTGAGGCATTAGAAGGAACATGGTATCTGTTTTTGATCTATCTGGTTCCTTATCTGGTAATTGGATACGACATTATATGGAAGGCTGCAAGAAATATCAGCCATGGTCAGGTCTTTGATGAGAACTTTTTGATGATGATCGCAACCTTTGGTGCATTTGGCGTAAAGGAATATTCCGAGGCAGTTGCAGTTATGCTGTTTTATCAGGTCGGAGAATTGTTTCAGAGCTATGCAGTCGGAAAGTCCCGTCAGTCCATATCCGATATGATGGATATCTGTCCGGAGTATGCGAATATCGAAGTAGATGGCAAGCTGACCCAGGTAGATCCGGATGACGTAGAAGTAGACAGCGTGATCGTGATCAAGCCGGGAGAACGTGTACCACTCGACGGTGTGGTCTTAGAAGGAGAGTCCTTAATCGATACCGCAGCCCTGACCGGAGAGTCAGTTCCTAGAAAGGCAGCAGCAGGTGATGAGATCATCAGCGGATGCGTCAATGGAAGCGGAACACTTAAGGTACGTGTAACGAAGGAGTTCGAGGATTCTACAGTTGCAAAGATCTTAGAGCTGGTAGAGAATGCAAGCTCGAAGAAGGCAAAGGTCGAGAACTTCATTACAAGATTTGCAAAATACTATACGCCGGTTGTAACGATCGCAGCAGTTTTACTTGCAATCCTGCCACCGCTTGTTACCGGTGGAAACTGGGGCGAATGGATTCAGAGAGCATGTATTTTCCTTGTAATCTCCTGCCCGTGTGCACTTGTAATCTCTGTACCGCTTGGTTTCTTCGGAGGAATTGGCGCAGCATCTAAGATTGGTGTTCTGGTAAAGGGAAGCAACTACTTAGAGGCTGTTTCCGAGATGACCACGATCGTATTTGATAAGACCGGAACCTTAACAAAGGGCGAATTCCGTGTGACAGAGATTTGGGAAGATCAGGTCAGCAGGGAAGAACTCTTAGAGCTGGCAGCACTTGGCGAAGGCTATTCAACACATCCGATCGCAGGATCGATCCGTGAGGCTTATGGAAAGGATCTCGATCTGACGCGTGTGACCGATACCGAGGAAGTTGCCGGACACGGTATCCATGCAAGCATTGATGGACGTGAGGTATTCATCGGCAATGAGAAGCTGATGAAGGCAAAGCAGATCGCATATACCCCATGTAAGAGTGCCGGAACGGTTGTCAATGTTGCCTGTGATGGAAGCTTTGCCGGAACGATCGTTATCTCAGATACGGTAAAAGAGGGTGCAAAAGAGGCACTTGCAAGCATGAAGCAGGTAGGTGTGAAAAAGACGGTTATGCTGACCGGTGACAGAACACAGGCAGCAGAAGCAGTTGCAAAAGAGCTTGGTGTGGACGAATTCCATGCAGAGCTGCTTCCGGGCGATAAGGTAACACAGGTCGAAGAACTCTTAAAGCATCAGACCGGTAAGGAGAAGCTTGCATTCGTCGGAGATGGAATCAACGATGCACCGGTACTGACAAGAGCTGACATTGGTATTGCCATGGGTAGCATGGGATCTGATGCAGCGATCGAGGCAGCCGATGTGGTACTGATGGATGATGATGTCAGAAAGATCGCATCGATCGTGAAGATCGCAAGAAAGACACTTCGGATCGTAAGGGAGAATATCGTATTCGCCTTAGCCGTCAAGGCACTGGTACTGATCCTTGGTGCACTTGGACTTGCGAATATGTGGGAAGCAGTATTTGCGGATGTCGGAGTATCCGTGATCGCAATCTTGAATTCCATGCGTGCATTAAAGACGAAATAAACAAAAATGCCGGGTAATGAGAAAAATTCTCAAACCCGGCATTTTGCTGGCTTTCATAAAAATATGTAGTATAATGGGCAATGGATTTTATGGGGATGTACAGATAGGAGTATTCATGAGAGAACAGAATCAGAAAATAGATTATCACGAGATTATCGAATGTATTACCTGTGCGTTGGATGCAAAAGACCCGTATACTGCCGGACACTCGAAGCGTGTCAGTGATATGGCACTGGTGATCTGTCAGTTGATCGGTCTGAAAGAGGAAGATATCGAAAAGATACACATTGCAGCACATCTGCATGACATCGGCAAGATCGGAGTGCCGGATGCGGTGCTCAACAAGACTACGAGATTAGATGACAAAGAGTGGGAACAGATGAAGAAGCATCCTGCGATCGGCGCTGATATCTTAAGTAAGTCACAGCACTTAAGTGAACTGAAAAACATTGTGCTCTGCCATCATGAGCGGTTTGACGGAACAGGCTATCCGCTCGGACTAAAAGGGGAAAAGATACCGGTTGGTGCAAGGATCATCGCAATCTGTGATTCCATTGATGCGATGACATCGAACCGGAGCTACCGGCAGGCGCATGATTTTGATTTTTGTTACCATGAGATCGAAAAGAATCTGAATAAAATGTATGATCCGGTGATCGGAAGATATGTACTGGCACACTGGGACGAGGTTACCTCTCCGGTGCGTCATCCACAGTCAGCATAAGACAGGAACTCCTGTATTTTACCTGCATAGTATAGATGCAAGTGGAATGACAGGAGTGTTTTTTGTGAAAAATATCCGGGAGGGAAGTAACGGGATCGATGTCAGTTATCTACAGCTTGCGTTAAAGCGGGCGGGTTATCCGGTGCATATCGATGGTATTTTCGGATCAGGTACGTGTAAGGCATTGCAGGCATATCTGGGCGAAGATGAGACATGTGAAGTGAATGAAGAAGTGTGGGAACAGCTTATGCCATATCTTACCGGTTCTGTTTCACATACCGTGGAAGCGGGGGATACCTTGTGGTCACTGGCCGGAAAGTACCATACGACCGTTTTAGCGATTGAGACTGCCAATCCACAGGTAAGGGCAGAGGATCTTATGATCGAGACAGAACTTGTGATCCCGCTTGGATTTGAACTGGTTTCTTCCGAGGTGGAGATGTCGTCGGAGTGGAATGCATATATTTTAGAAGGACTTTTGCTGCGCTATCCGTTTTTACATCTGTTTACGGCAGGAGAAAGTGTGATGGGAAAGCCGCTTTATGTGCTTACGATCGGGGAAGGTGAGCGGGAGGTCTTTTACAATGCAGCCTTTCATGCCAATGAATGGATCACAACACCGGTACTCTTAAAGTTTGCCGAGGACTACGCGCATGCTGTAGCAGCAGGGCGAAGGATCGGACAGATACCGGCAGGACTTTTATATGAGAAATTTACCCTGTATCTGATGCCAATGGTCAATCCGGATGGTGTGGATCTGGTAACCGGGGCATTGAACGAAGGCAGCTATTATGAGAATGCCCGTGCGATTGCGACCGGTTATCCGGCGATTCCGTTCCCGGATGGCTGGAAGGCAAATATTGAAGGAATTGATCTGAACCTGCAGTTTCCGGCAGGATGGGAGCAGGCAAGGGAGATCAAGGCGGCATTGGGCTATGTTTCACCGGCACCAAGAGACTTTCCCGGCAGTGGACCGCTTACCGCCCCGGAGAGTGAGACAGTATACCGTTTTACGTTACAGCACCGGTTTGCACTGATCCTTGCCTATCATACACAGGGACGTGTGATCTACTGGAAATATCTGGACTACAATCCGACGGATTCTTACGAGATCGCACAGTATTTTTCAAGTGTGAGCGGATATGCGGTGGAAGAGACACCGTCTGCTTCCGGATATGCAGGCTATAAGGACTGGTTCATATCAAATTATAATCTGCCGGGCTATACGATAGAGGCAGGAGAAGGAGAAAATCCGCTCCCATTGTCGCAGTTTGATACGATCTATGCGGAAAATCTGGGAATTCTGGTTGGAGGTATGTGGAAATTATTGGATAAAGCACAGAATCTATAGATAAAATGAATAGAACTTGAACGTTTTCGCAAAAAGAATACCGTTTTCGAAATATGGTTGAAAAAGAAAAATGAAGATATTACAATACAATCAGATAATAAGGTGTAGTTATAATTAGAGAGAATGGTGTCCCTGGAACAGGGTAATGGTGATTACTATGAAGGAAAAAGGATGCATTTTAGTAGTAGATGATGAAGAGGTCAATCGCAAGGTACTAAGGAAGATCTTAGAGAGTGAATATCAGGTAGTAGAGGCAGAAGATGGCGAATCGGCACTGAAGTATCTGCTTGAGAAGGATCATACGGTAGAGGCAATTATTCTGGATATAATTATGCCGAAGATGGATGGATATGCTTTCTTAGAGCAGTACAGACAGTCCGATGCATTGTCGAACATACCGGTTATCGTATCAACCGGCGATGAGACAACGGAGAATGAGGTGAAGTGCTTTGAACTGGGCGCATGGGATGTTGTAAAGAAGCCGTTTAATACAGATATTATCCGCTTCCGTATTAAGAATGCAATCGAGCGGAGCCATCTGCATGTGCTGCAGGAGATGCGTTACAGGGAACAGTACGATGTCTTAACTGGATTATATAAGAAGGAAAAGTTCATCCATGAGGCGAACAAGCTGCTGAAGCAGCATCCGGATACGAATTTTGCCATTATCCGGTTAGATATTTATAAGTTCCAGCTCTTTAATGCGTTTTACGGAAGAAAGCAGGGTGATAAGCTTCTGGTCTTTATGGCAGAGTTGGTGAAGCGATGCTTTCAGGAAGCAAAGTATTTGATCTGCTGTCGTGAGGAGGCAGATGTATTCGACTGTTGTGTCAGCGAGGTTGACCGGAATGTATTATTAGACTGCTTTGCCCGAGCACGTAGTCTGTTAAGCAAGTACAAGAGAGATTATGATATTGTACCGGTGTTTGGCGTTTATATCGTTGATAATAAGAATATCACAGTAAATGAGATGGTTGACCGTGCGAAGCTTGCTTCGAAGGAATGCAAGGGCAATTATATGAAGAACTACGCATTCTATGAGGACGACTTAGAACGTGATATTGTGAAGGAACAGACCATTGTAAACAATATGAATTCGGCACTGGAGAAGGAAGAATTTGTATTGTATTTACAGCCGAAGTATGATCTTAGAACGAACCAGATCGATGGTGCAGAGGTACTGGTACGATGGCTGGATCCGCAAAAGGGAATGATCTCACCGGGAGAATTTATTCCGGTATTTGAGCGGAACGGCTTTATCATGAAGCTGGATTATTATGTATGGGAGCATTCCTGTATGCTGTTACGCCGCTGGCTGGATGAGGGACGTAAGCCATATCCGATTTCCGTCAATATTTCCAGAGTCAGCCTGTACAATCCGAACCTGGTTGAGATCATCTGTGGTCTGGTAGAGAAGTACAGAATCGAGCCGGCTTTGTTACAGCTTGAACTGACAGAGAGTGCCTATACAAGTAACCCGGTTGCGATCAAGGAAGCAATGGGACGGTTACGGGAGCATGGATTTGCAATTTTAATGGATGACTTTGGAAGCGGATATTCTTCCTTAAATGTCCTGAAGGATATTGTAGTAGATATTTTAAAGATCGATATGAAGTTCATGTCTGACTGTGATATGCCGGGCAGAAGTGAGAATATTTTAGCATCGGTTGTCCGTATGGCGAAGTGGCTGAACATGCCGGTTGTTGCAGAAGGTGTGGAGAAGGAAGAGCAGGTTTCCTTCTTAAAGAGTATCGGCTGCGAGTATGTGCAGGGATATTATTTTGCAAGACCGATGCCGGTGAAGGATTATGAGGATCTTGCGTTTGGTGACAGCAAGTTTCATAAGGACAGCACGAAAAATGATGGTGTCAGCAAGGATAATCTCTGGACTTCGACTTCCCAGATGGAGATCTTATTCTCCAATATCTTACAGGCAGTTGCGGTATATGAGTATGATGAGAACCAGATCGATGTGATCCGTGTCAATAATGCCTACTTTGACTTGTTTGGCTACAGGGATTTAAACAGCAGCCACGAAAGCGTGGTTGAGTGTGCAGAAGAATCCTATCGTGAGAAGCTGCGGGAGGCATTCCGTTATGTGGCTGCAACTGAGAATGTAGCGGACTGTGAGTTTGTCAGAGAGTTAGAGTCCGGTAAGAAGATCTGGGTAAGTCTCCGGTTGAAATATATCAATAAGATCGGTAATAAGAGCATTATCTATGGTATTTTTACCGACATCTCCGAGCAGAAGCGGATGGATGAAGAACTCCAGAAGTATCGTGATGCGTTCGATTGCGCAACGAAGGAGGAGCAGACGATCCTGATCGTGGATGACCAGGAGATCAACCGTGAGTCCTTACAGAGTATTTTCGAGGAGAAGTATCGTGTGCTGACCGCAGAAAATGGCGAGCAGGCATTTGAAGTATTAAAAGAGAATGATTATCAGATTGATATTATCTTATTAGACATTATGATGCCGGTCATGGATGGTCCGTCCTTCTTAGAGAAGCGCAAGGAGATCCCGCAGTTGAAGGATATGCCGGTGATCATTATCACCGCAGATGATTCACCAAAGCAGCAGGTTTATACCTTACAGCTTGGTGCAGATGATTATGTGGTTAAGCCGTTTGTACCTGAGGTTGTGATCCGCAGAGTACAAAATGTCCTGAATTCTGCCGGACACTTTGTGGAATCCATCCGTGGAATACAGGCAGACAATAAGGAACATTAATAGACGTCATATAAGTGGAATTCATTCTTATGAAAAGAGAGAATCCCTTCATCGCGCAGCCGGCAGAGTTCGGCAGACATGGCACTGCGGTCAACCGCAAGATAGTCTGCGAGCTGCTGCCGGTTGAGTGGGATCGTAAAGTCTGCGGACTTTGCGAGTCTGGATTCATTCGAGAGATAAGAGAGCAGTTTATCACGCGTGGAACGCTTGGTAATATGCTCTATTTTTTTGCTCAGAAGATAGTTCCTGGATGCCATCGCCTGCAGAAGATTCTGGATCAAACGGTTGTGAAAGGTACAGGCGGTCGAGCAGACAGACAGGATCTTGCCAAGCTGTAAAAACAGGATATCAGAATCGGTGATGGCAGTGACATTCACTTCAAAAATATGGTTTGGGATCATGGCATAGGTCTCACCGAAAATATCGCCCGGAACACATTGGGCGATCAGGGTACTGTTGCCCCAGAAATCTTCTCTGGTAATGTGCAGCGTGCCATGAAGCACAATGCCGATGGAATCACAGAAGTCTCCGTAGTGAAGGAGCATGGTATTTTTCGGACTGGTAGTCTTTCTGGCGTTTAAGCAGTCGAGCATTTCACGGATCTCTGCTTCACTCATGTTCAAAAACAGGGTGGTTTTCTGTAAGATTTCAATATCGTTTTTTGTAATCTGATTCATACAAACCTCCATTTTCTGATGATTTAAAACAAGTGATATCGTTTAGTTTCACCAGAAGTCTTTTATATATAGTAGTGATAATATTTTTCATGTATCTGTTTTGTTGGAAATACAACAGAAATGCTGCGGTAAGTGTAATATACTTAACGTACAAAGTCAAGAAAAAGTGAAGAAGGATCGCTCAGACAGACTGCATAAAGAGAAAGACAATGACAGACACTAGATGTGATTGTAATAAAACAGAAGAAATAGGGAGGAATCAGATATGGAAGAAAGAATGAATGTAGTAGGCAACAGCAGAAAAGTAGTGATGATCGGCTGTGGATTTGTGGGATCTGCATCTGCCTTTGCACTGATGCAGAGTGGGCTGTTTTCCGAAATGGTACTGATCGATATGGATCATGACCGTGCCGAAGGAGAGGCAATGGACATCAGTCACGGACTGCCGTTTGCACGTCCGATGAAGATCTATGCCGGTGACTATGATGATATTTCGGATGCATCGATCATCATTATTACAGCAGGGGCAAACCAGAAGCCGGATGAGACGAGGCTTGATCTCGTACAGAAGAATACTGCGATCATGCGCTCGATCATCCGGGAGATCAAAAGCAGGGACTTTGGCGGAATCCTTCTGATCGTCTCAAACCCGGTGGACATCTTAACCTATGTCGCATTAAAAGAGTCCGGTTATCCTGCAAACCGCGTGATCGGTTCCGGTACGGTGCTTGATACCGGAAGATTAAAGTACGAGGTGGGACAGCACCTTGGCGTAGACAGCCGCAGCGTCCATGCATTTATCATCGGAGAACATGGAGACAGTGAGCTTGCCGCATGGAGCAGTGCAACGGTTTCCGGACTGCCGATTAATGATTTCTGCGAGCTGCGCGGACATTTTAACCACGAAGAAGCGACGGAAAAGATCTTTGAGAATGTGAAAAACAGCGCCTATGAGATCATCGAGAAAAAGCGTGCAACCTATTATGGAATCGCTATGGCGGTCAAGCGGATCTGCGAGGCAATCGTGCGTGATGAGGAATCCATTCTTCCAATCTCCAGTTATATGAATGGCGAGTATGGATTAGAGGATGTTGTGCTCAGCATGCCGGCAGTTGTCGGGGCAAATGGCGTGGAGAAAGTAATCCCTGTTCCACTCAGCGACGAGGAGCTGGGAAGACTTCAGGAATCGGCAGAAACATTAAAAAACATTGCCAAAACAATCGAATAAAATGAGATGAGATATTTTCTCACAGAAAGATTGTACAAAATGAAGTCCAAGCCTTGCATTTAAAAAAAAATTGTATACAATAAGAATCGATAAAAGAATAAAAACAGAAAAGACAGGAGATAATGATATGTTTGGATTTGGACAACTGATCAATATTTTAAAAAAAGATCCGAAGAAGATCGTATTTACAGAAGGAAATGATCCTCGTATTTTAGAGGCTGCTTCCAGACTTTTAGCAAGTAATTTCTTACATCCGATTCTGGTAGGAGATCCGGATGAGATCGCTGCAGTAGCAGAAGACAGCGGCTTTAATATCCGTGGTGCGGAGATCATTGATCCAAAACACTATGATAGATTTGACGAGATGGTAGATCTGTTTTGTGAGTTAAGAAAGAAAAAGGGTGTTACACCGGAGCAGGCAAGAGGAATCCTCTCACAGGCAAACTACTTTGGAACGATGTTAGTAAAGATGGGCGTTGCAGATTCTCTGTTAGGAGGAGCTACTTATTCAACCGCAGATACGGTTCGTCCGGCATTACAGTTAATTAAGACAAAACCGGGAAACAGCATCGTATCATCCTGCTTCATTCTGGTTCGTCCTTCTGCAACAGGTGAGAACGAAGTCTTAGCAATGGGTGACTGTGCAATCAACATCCATCCGACAGAGGATGAGTTAGTTGAGATCGCATTAGAGTCTGCTGAGTGTGCAAAGATCTTCGGTGTTGATCCAAAGGTTGCATTCTTAAGCTACTCTACCTTAGGTTCCGGAAAGGGCGAGGATGTAGATAAGATGCGTAATGCAGCAGCAAAGACAAAGGCAAAAGCACCGGAGCTTCCGATCGAAGGTGAGTTACAGTTCGATGCTGCCGTATCTCCGAGAGTTGCACGTACCAAGTGCCCGGATTCAACCGTAGCAGGACATGCCAACACCTTTATTTTCCCGGACATCAACGCAGGAAATATCGGATACAAGATCGCACAGCGTCTTGGTAACTTCGAAGCATACGGACCAATCTTACTTGGACTGAATGCACCGATCAATGACTTATCCCGTGGATGTAACGCATCAGAAGTATACTCCATGGCGATCATTACCGCAGCACTTGCATAACAAGCAAGTATTGTAAGAATAAGGATTACAGCGCACAGGAATCTTCGGATTCCTGTGTTTTTTGCTTTATAGGGTTCCTGTGTTAAAAGATGCTTTTAAATTTTATAATTGAAAAAATGTACAAATATGTTCCGCAAACATTTGCAACGCTCATCGTGAACTAACTGCCAACTGCAACCATACAAGTTCAGCAAAGGCTTCACTTGTGGTTTTCGTAAGCAGTGGATTTCACTCGCAGCTAAAAACGCAAATAAAAGTTTGCTTTACATATTTTGTACATTTTTTCATTTCAAGTTTTATAATGCATCTTTTAGCACCGGAATCCTATAGTGCAGAATGAACCAGGTGTGCCTCGCGGAGTGGAAGATTGTGCGATACTTTGACCTTTAGGGTCGGCTGTGGCATAATAGGTACAGATATGAAGTAATATGAGAGTGTGGAAAGCATGGAGAATGTGAAAACAGAACAGATCAAAATATCTGTCCGGAATCTGGTAGAGTTCATCCTGCGCAGTGGAGATATTGACAACCGCCATGGAAGAACGGATACAGTGGCTGCGATGCAGGCAGGGACAAGGCTGCATAAGAAGATCCAGCGGAGAATGGGAAGCAGTTATCACGCAGAGGTTCCGTTAAAGCTTGTGATCGAAGAGGAACGGTATCAGCTCGTTGTAGAGGGCAGGGCAGATGGCATTATCTTAGAATATGAGGTTACGATTGATGAGATCAAGGGCATCTATATGAGCTTAGATGCCTTAAAAGAGCCTGTGACAGAGCATCTTGCACAGGCAAAGTGCTATGCCTATATCTATGGGATCCAGCATGATCTGGCGCATATCCATGTGCAGATGACATATGGGAATCTCGATACACAGGAACTGAAATATTTTCAGTATGAATATACGATACAGGAACTGACGGAATGGTTCTCGGATCTGATCTTAGCCTATCAGAAATGGGCAGATTTTTCCTATGACTGGAAGAAGATCAGGCAGCAGTCGATTGCGGGTCTTCCGTTCCCTTTCCCATACCGGAAAGGGCAGAAGGAGCTGGCAGCCGGTGTATACCGCACGATCGCACGCAGGAAAAATCTTTTTATCCAGGCACCAACCGGTGTCGGTAAGACGATCACGACACTATATCCTGCCGTTAAGGCAGTCGGAGAGAATCTGGGGGATAAGATCTTTTATCTGACAGCAAAGACGATCACCGGAACAGTTGCAAAGGAGGCCTTTGACATTCTTGCAGGGGAGGGTTATCGGGCAAAGACGATCCAGATCACAGCAAAGGAGAAACTTTGCCTGTGTGAAGAGATGGACTGCAATCCGGTGAACTGCCCGTATGCAAAGGGACATTACGACCGTGTAAATGATGCGGTATTTGATCTGTTAAACCGGGAGAATACGTTTACCAGAGAGGTGTTGTGGGAACAGGCAAAACAGTATCAGGTCTGTCCGTTTGAAATGTGCTTAGATGTGGCTGCCTGGGTGGATAACATTATCTGTGATTACAATTATGTGTTTGATCCGAATGTCTATCTGAAGCGTTTTTTTCAGGAAGGAATCCATGGCGATTATATTTTCCTGGTAGACGAGGCGCATAATTTAGTCGAGCGCGGCAGGGAGATGTACAGTGCGGAACTTTACAAGGAAGATTTCCTTACGATCAAAAAGATTGTAAAGCCTTACAGCAAAAAGTTAGAAACAGAGCTGAACAAGTGCAACAAGATTTTCTTAGATTATAAGCGGGAGTGTGAACGGTACGAGATCTATGATAATGTTGCAGATGTGGTCTTTGCACTGATGCGGTTAGCTGCAGAGTTAGATATGTTTTTATTGAAAAATACAGAGTTTGCCGGAAAGGATGAGGTCAACGAGTTTTACTTTGCACTGCGGAATTTTTTGAATATCTATGAGCGTGTGGATGAGCATTACGTGATCTATACCCAGCATACTGAAGATGGGAGATTTCGGATGAAGCTGTACTGTGTTGATCCATCCTATAATTTACAGGAGTGTATTGATAAGGGAAATGCGACGATCTTCTTTTCTGCAACACTGCTTCCAATCCAGTATTATAAGAAGCTGCTCAGTACCAAAACGGACAATTATGCGGTCTATGCAGAGACGGCCTTTTCCCAGAAGCAGAGGCTTCTTTTGATCGGAAGTGATGTCAGCAGTAAGTATACCAGACGGAATCAAAGTGAGTATGAACGGATTGCAGATTATATTTATCAGACAGCGCTTGCAAAAAAAGGAAATTATATGGTGTTTTTCCCATCCTACCAGTTTATGCAGGAGGTCTACGATTGTTTGACCGGTCGGGAAGAAATGCAGATAGAACAGGCGGATGAAACAGAACTGGTCTGCTCTTTTAAGCAGATAGACATCTGTATGCAGACAAGCGGAATGAAGGAAGAACTCAGGGAAGCATTTCTGGCGGAATTTGACAGGGAGCGTGAGAAGTCACTTGTAGCATTTTGTGTGATGGGTGGTATCTTTGGGGAAGGTATCGATCTGAAAAACGAGCAGCTGATCGGAGCGCTGATCGTAGGAACCGGACTGCCGCAGATCAGTGATGAGCGTGAGATCTTAAAGAATTATTATGAGAAGCAAAACGGAGAAGGCTTCGATTACGCGTACCGCTATCCGGGCATGAATAAGGTCTTGCAGGCGGCAGGACGTGTGATCCGTACAACAGAGGATATCGGAGTGATCGAGCTGTTAGACGAGCGGTTTTTGCAGGGCAGTTATAAAAAACTCTTCCCACGCGAATGGGAAGAGCACGAGATCTGTCAGATCGCAAATGTAAAGCAGTACTTAAATGACTTCTGGAATGAGACACCTACACAGTAGGAAGCAGTTCTAAGAAGGCTTCTGTCACACCGGATACCGGAAGGTTTGGATTGATCGAAACAGCGATCTGTCTGTTTGGAATCTGTTCCTTCGTCTTAAGGATAAACAGATCCTTGGATTCATGGGCGAGGCAGTAGTCCGGGATACAGGCAATGCCAAGTCCGATGCGGGCAAGATCAATCAGCAGATCATTACTGCTAAGCTCGATCTCCGGGACAAGCTCTAACTGGTGCTGCAAAAAGAGTGTATGCAGGAACTCGCTGGTCGTACTTTTCTGATCGAGCATCAGGATCGGATAGTGTGTCAGCTCCTCGAAGCTGATCTCCTGCTGACGCAGGTTAAAATATGCCGGGTTGACAATAAACACATCCGAAAAGTTGCAGACGGTTTTCTGCACATACGACTGGTTTAACCGGACATTTGGGAAGTTGGTCACAATGAGATCGACCTTTCCCTGTTCTAGGAGATCCACGCAGGAAAGGGAGGTATCGTTTGTTACCTTGATCGGAATGTTTGGATATTTTTTATGGAACTGCTTCAGATAAGGCACGAGAAAATAACGGCAGATCGTATCGCTGGCACCGATATGAAGCTGACCGAGCCCAAGGGAACCGGTGTCAAGCAGCTGGCTTTCCCCACGCTTGATCAGGTTCATGGCAGGTTCGATATGCTTTAACAGGACTTTTCCGGCAGCCGTAAGCTGAACCTTTTTCGTGCTTCGGATAAACAGTGGCTGCTCTAACTTGCGTTCGAGTGTCTTGATCGACTGGCTGACTGCCGATTGAGAGATGAAAAGCTGCTTGCTTGCATCAGAGAAGCTGAGCGAAGTTGCAACATAGTAAAAGACTTTGTACAGTTCATAATTGATATCCATAAGTGACCTCTTTTCTGCTGGTAAAATTTGCTGTAAAAACAGGGTGGGATGTATCTATCATATTGTATAGAATTTTTATATAACAAATCTGGTATGATAGATTGTCAGATCGCACAAAACTTTGGAATTCGTAATTGGAGAACAAATTGCAAAGTTTTGTGCGATCTGACTTATGTTATAAATTAGATATTGGTTATCAAAATATCCCTATAGATAAAGTATAGATGCACAGCAGTACACTGTCAACAAATAAATTAGATTAACTTATAAATAAAATTAAATATATTAATTATGCTAATTGTACAACCTATGTTATACTATCTACAGTTACAATATATAGGAAGAATGATTCCGAATAAATGAAATGGTATGTGCAGAGAATATGCACAGAATTTTAGGAAAATAGGGTGAGAATTGAGGTTTTCACAATTGGGATTTGTGTCTGGCGCACTTGACACAGACTCAGAATGCAAAAAACGTGCGCAGAAATGAGGATATTATGAGTAACGTAAGAAGAGTGTATGTCGAGAAGAAAAGCGCATATGCAGTTGCTGCAAAGGAATTGCAGTCAGAAATTAAGAGTTATCTTGGTATCAAGACCGTTACAAAGGTACGTGTCCTGATCCGTTATGATATTGAAAATATCTCTGACGAGGTATATAAAAAGGCACTGATGACCGTATTTTCCGAGCCGCCGGTAGATGATGTGTATGAGGAGAACGTTGATTTTTCAGATGGAAAGGCATTTTCCGTTGAATTCCTTCCGGGACAGTTCGATCAGAGAGCAGATTCTGCGGAGCAGTGTGTGAAGCTGTTAAAAGAGGATGAGGAGCCGATCATCCGTACAGCTACCACCTATGTCATCTATGGTGAGGTAAATGAGGAGCAGCTTGCAGCCATCAAGGAACACTGCATCAACCCGGTGGATTCGAGAGAAACAGGTTTAGAGAAGCCGGAGACTTTAGTACAGAACTTTGAAGAGCCAAAGGATGTCAAGATCTTTGACGGATTCAAGGATATGGCAGAGGACGCCTTGAAGGAGCTGTATGCATCTTTAAATCTTGCCATGACATTCAAGGACTTTTTACATATCCAGAATTATTTTAAGAACGAAGAAAATCGTGATCCTTCCATGACAGAGATCCGTGTACTGGATACTTACTGGTCGGATCACTGCCGTCATACGACCTTCTCTACCGAGTTAAAGGATGTAAAATTCGCAGATGGTTATTACCGTGCACCGATCGAGAAGACATATGAGGATTATCTGAATACACATAAGGAATTATATAAGGGAAGAGAAGACAAGTTTGTCTGCCTGATGGATATTGCATTAATGGCAATGAAGCGCCTGAAAAAGGAAGGCAAGTTAGCAGATCAGGAAGAGTCTGACGAGATCAATGCATGTTCGATCGTTGTTCCGGTAGAAGTAGACGGAAAGACAGAAGAGTGGCTGGTCAACTTCAAAAATGAGACACATAACCACCCAACCGAGATCGAGCCATTCGGTGGTGCAGCAACCTGCCTTGGTGGTGCGATCCGTGATCCGTTATCCGGACGTACCTATGTATATCAGGCAATGCGTGTGACCGGTGCAGCAGATCCGACCGTTTCTGTTAAGGATACCTTAACCGGAAAGCTCCCACAGAAGAAGTTAGTACGTGGTGCTGCACATGGTTACAGTTCTTATGGAAACCAGATCGGTCTTGCAACCGGTTATGTAAAAGAGATCTATCATCCGGACTACGTTGCAAAGAGAATGGAGATCGGAGCAGTTATGGGCGCGGCACCAAGACGTGCAGTACAGAGACTGACATCAGATCCGGGAGATATCATCATCCTCTTAGGCGGACGTACCGGACGTGACGGCTGTGGTGGAGCAACCGGTTCTTCTAAGGCTCACAATACACAGTCTATCGATACTTGTGGTGCAGAGGTTCAGAAGGGTAATCCGCCAACCGAGCGTAAGATCCAGAGACTGTTCCGCAGAGAGGAAGTCAGCCACATCATCAAAAAATGTAACGACTTTGGTGCAGGCGGAGTTTCCGTTGCAATCGGTGAGCTTGCAGATGGTCTTACGATCGATCTTGACAAGGTTCCGAAGAAGTATGCAGGTTTGGATGGAACAGAGCTTGCAATCTCTGAGTCCCAGGAGCGTATGGCAGTTGTTGTTGCACCGGAAGATGCAGAGCAGTTCTTAGCATATGCAAAGGAAGAAAACTTAGAGGCGGTCAAGGTTGCAGTAGTAACCGAGGATCCACGTCTGGTTTTAAACTGGAGAGGAAAAGAGATCGTAAATATATCCAGAGCATTCTTAGATACGAACGGAGCTCATCAGGAGACATCCGTTGCCGTAGATATGCCGGATGAAAAAGATAACTACTTCAAGAAAGTAGATATGCCAAAGGTAGCTGAGGCATTAGAGAAAGATGATGTAAAACAGGCATGGCTGACAGAGCTTGCAGACTTAAATGTATGTTCCCAGAAGGGCTTGGTTGAGATGTTCGACGGCTCTATCGGAGCAGGAAGTGTATATATGCCTTATGGTGGAAAGTATCAGCTGACCGAGACACAGAGTATGGTTGCCAAGCTTCCGGTTTTAAATGGAAAGTGCGATACCGTAACCATGATGAGTTATGGATTTAATCCATATCTGTCATCCTGGAGTCCATACCATGGTGCAGCTTATGCAGTTTTAGAGTCCGTATCAAGAATCGTAACTGCCGGTGGTGATTACAGCAAGATTCGTTTCACCTTCCAGGAATACTTCCGCAGAATGACCGAGGATCCATCCCGCTGGAGCCAGCCGTTTGCAGCTTTACTTGGTGCATACAGTGCACAGATCGGATTTGGACTTCCATCAATCGGTGGAAAAGACTCCATGTCCGGAAGCTTCAATGAGATCGATGTTCCGCCGACACTGGTATCTTTTGCAGTTGATGTTGCAAAGGAAAAGGATATTATTACACCGGAATTAAAGCATGCAGGAAGCAAACTGGTATTTTTCCATATCGAAAAAGATGCATACGATCTGCCGGATTATGAACAGGTAATGAAGTTATATGACACGGTTCATGCACTGATCCAGAAGGGGGTTATCGTTTCCGCATATGCGCTCGATGCAAAGGGACTTGCAGCAGCAGTCAGCAAGATGGCATTTGGTAATAAGCTTGGTGTTACCATTGATGCATCCGTATCAAAAGAGACCATGTTTGCACCGGGATTTGGTAATATTGTTGCAGAAGTTGCAGCAGATCAGGTGGCAGCCGCTGAAAAACTGATGGCAGATGCAGGATTATCCGCAGACTTTGCAGTTGTCGGTGAAGTAAATGACAAGCAGCAGTTTATCTATGGTGATGCAGTGATCACAATGGATGAGGCATTAAATGCATGGACAGCTACCTTAGAGAAGGTATTCCCAACCAGAGCAACCGAAGAAAAAGATGAGATCAAAACTGGTCTTTACAATACCGATAAGATCTATGTCTGCAAGAATAAAGTCGCAAAACCTACCGTATTTATTCCGGTATTCCCTGGAACAAACTGCGAGTATGACAGCGCAAAGGCATTTGAAAAAGCAGGCGCAGATGTCATCGTAAAAGTATTTAAGAACTTAGATGCAGCAGATATCCGCAATTCGGTCGATGCTTTTGAAAAAGCAATCAACCAGTCACAGATCATTATGTTCCCGGGTGGATTCTCCGCCGGTGATGAACCTGAAGGATCTGCGAAGTTCTTTGCAACTGCTTTCCGTAATGAGAAGATCAAAGAGGCAGTTGACAAGTTGCTTGCAGAGCGTGACGGACTGGCACTTGGTATCTGTAACGGATTCCAGGCACTGATCAAGTTAGGACTTGTACCATATGGTAAGATCACACAGCAGTCGGTA
>OBLI01001218.1_pt1 | contig 25533 bp, 28 predicted proteins | sample 1519701 | NCBI WGS metagenome assembly OBLI01 (sample SAMEA3663005, study PRJEB22513) | pig gut metagenome | biome: pig gut; feature: pig-associated habitat; material: faeces | place: France | collected 2012
GACTGCCCTGGGCGTCGGCGCGGAAATACGCCGCCAGGTCGCTGTCCGGATAGCGCCCCGCAAGCTCCAGCGCCGTGGCTGGCACGGAAAAACGGTACTGCCCGTCCTCATGCTTCAGCGGCACGTCCGGCAGCAGGCGGCGGATGCGCTCCACCACAAAGGCAGGGCGAAGCGCCGTGCCGTCCAGCGACACGGTGGGATAGCTGACATGGAGCAGCTCCGTGGGCTGGGTGAGGGCGGAATAGATGTTTTGCAATTCATTGTCCAGCTCATCAAAGGAGGCGTCCGCCAAAGGCAGGTCATGCTGCTGCAGGAAGGTGCGGTCACGGCGATCCAGAATGCCGCTCTTCTGCCCCACCTGCGGCAGAAGATGGTCGTTGCAGCCCAAAAGGAACAGCGCCCGCACCGTGCGGCGGCCGGAACGGGTCATTTCGCTGACCTTGACCTGATCCAAAGTGGCCGGTATGGTGGCCACGCTGTACTGTGTCAGCACAAGGCGCAGCATGCGGCAGAACTCCTCGCCGGTGAGCTGCGTGTCCCCCAGTATCTCCGCAAACTGATCCAGCACGGCGCAGAAGATCTCCCAAAGCTGGCGATATTCCTCCGCCGTCTGCACCCGACCGGACTGCATGAGCCTCTGCGCCTGCTGCTGCAAAAGCTGCGGCACGCCCGCGTCTCGGGCAAACCCATACAGCGCGGCGGCTTTATCCGCGGCTGCCGAGGCGCCCCGCATATTTTCATACAAAGGTATCAGCGGACGGCGCACCTTTTCCCGAATGGCGTTCAGCTCCTCCAGCCGCTGCTGACGCTCCGGCGTAAGCTCGGCGCCGTACCCGTCGGGATTGGCCGTCCACGGGGTGTCCCGCAGCCACATTTGACCGCGGATGGACCAGAGGATCACATAGTTCTCCAGCTTGTCGCACTCCGTCCGGTCTATGCCCGCCAGACTGGTTTTCAGGTAGCGGAACATATCCTCATATTCAAAACCGCCGGTAACGGCGTCCAGCGCGCCAAGCACCAAGAGCAAAGGTGGCTTTTGCAGAATATCGCTGCGGCGGCTGATATACAGCGGGATGCCGTCCCGCGCGAAAACATGCTCCAGAACGGGGCCGTACTCCCCCAGATCGCGGGCGGTAACGGCAATATCCCGACAGCGCCAGCCGCTTTGGAGCATTTGTCGGATCTTGGCGGACACATACTCCACCTCGGCGTAGGCGGTGGAGGCCTCGTACAGCTGCACCTGCGCCTCGCCCCCTGCGCGGGCGGGCGCCTCCGCGCCGAAAAAGTACCGCTCCAAATGGGCAAGGGGCGTGTCCGCCGTCGACTCCATGAACTCCATGGTGCAGCGCTGCCCCGCCTGCTGCGCCATGCGCACAAGGCGCTGCCGCTGGCGAAAGGCATTCTGAAACAGGACGGCGGAGTTTTTGTCCCCCAAAAGCGTCACCGTGACGCTGCTTGCCTGCTGCAGAGCCGTGAGAAGGATCCCTTCCTCCACCTTATTAAAATACGAAAAGCCGTCAAAATACACATCCTTGCCCATCAGGTAAGAGGACTGCGGCAGCGCATCCCGCAGCTTCTGCACCCGCGAGCGTGTGTCCCGTCCGTCGGCGCAGAGACGGGCGTCATAGGCGGCATACAGCAGCGCCACGTCCCGCAGCTTGTCCCCCTCCTGCCCGACGGCCTCCTGCACGCTGGCATACAGCTCCTGAGGCGGGATCTCATATGCATACAGCTCGTCCATCAGCGTGACCAACTGCTCCAGAAACGCCGCGCGGCGTGAGGGGCTATTGAACACCCGCAGGCTGCCGCCCACCTCCTGCAGCGCCATACGCATGGTGAGCAGCTTGCCGCCGCCGTCCAGCGTGAAATCGGCGAGACCGCCCACCTCTCCCAGCACACGGCCGGAAAGATTGCGCAGGCTCAGAACCTCCGCATTGCGGCTGGCCGTGTCGCCCAGAGCGCGGCACAGCTCCATTTCCGCCTCATGGGACACATGCTCCGGCACAATGAGAAGCTGCGGCCGCTCCTCGCGGCTTTGCTGTATGGTTTCCAGCACGCGAGCTGTCTTTCCGGCTCCCGCCCGTCCGATCCACAGATGCAGCATTGGCTTGCCCTCCTCCGTTTGCCTGCGTTGGTTTGCCTTTTTCGACGTATAGAATAGTCATTGTGGTTATTATACCATAGAACACTTTGCGGTGCAAACCACCCTCACCGCATTTTTTTAGGGCGCACGATGCGGCAAAACACTTGACATCCGGCAGAAAAATCCATATAATGAGTAAGCTGTGAAAAGAACGGGGTGTAGCGCAGCTGGTAGCGCGCTTGGTTCGGGACCAAGAGGCCGGGGGTTCAAGTCCCCCCACTCCGACCAAAATGTGTAGACAAAAAAGATGTCTCCTGCGAAAAGCCCGAATATATCGGGCTTTTTTGCTACCCAAACGGCGATTTTTCTCTGTACCAAAACGCAGATGTAAAATCGCCGTTTTCCCTTTGTGGATAGACTTGAACTCCCGAAAAGTAAATATCCGATACACAGGCAGATAGAAAGCAAAAATCTATCTGCCTTTTTTATTACCCTAAAAAGGAGAAATCAAATATGCTACAGAAAGAATTAGGAGAAAGTGAACTACCCAACTGAAGAATAACTACAGCAGAAAGAAAAGCAAGAGGATGTATGCGGTTTGTAAGAGTCTGTTATCCGGCAGATATTCGGCAAGGCAAATCGAACCTAAACCGACTGCGCTTTTTCTTTCTGCTGTAGTGAAAGCGTGAAAAACCGCAAATAATAAATTTATCGCTTTATAACGCGTTGTGTTTTTCACAGAAATATGCTATTATATTCTTGAAAGTCACTTCTGCTGTTTTCGGATTTTGTTCGGAGGAAGCAAGCCCTAATTGAATCGAGGCTGACGATATAATTATTAGCTATGAAAAGCTCTGGAAATTGCTGATTGACAGGGATATGAAAAAGAAGGACCTGGAAAAGGCTGCGGGCATCAGCAACTATGTCCTTTCCAAAATGACACGGAATGAAAATATCACGGTTGAAACCGTGGGAAAGATCTGCAAAGCACTGAATCGTACGCCGAATGACATGATGGAATTCGTGTCCGACAGCGAGTAAGAGGTTTGATTATGAACAGCATTTTGAAAAAAATCAGGCAAAGCGATGCCTTTAATGAGGAAAATCGAATCCCCTACACAAAGGCGATCGTGTTGATGAGCTTATTTACTTTTGTGTTTCTGGGCGCGGAATTTCTGTTTGTCAATATGATCTCCCGCTCGGTTTCGGCGAATCAATCGGTAAATGCCCAAAACTATGCGCTTGGTATCAGCGTCATCGGTTTCGTTCTGTATCCTGTTTTCTCTCGATTTTTTAAAAGAAAATGGCAAACCGCACTTGCAATGTGCGCAGCGATTTTGTCGGTTATTTGTCTGTTTGTGATATGCCGCCATGCCTCTTATGCACTTACACTCGGCATGGGACTCTTGCTGTTTCTGATTCTCGGCGCGTTTGGAAGTGCCGTATTCTACAAAACCCTATGTCTGATAGAGGACAACACCTATATTGCGCGACTGACAGGCGTTTCCTATATGCTTGGAATCTTGCTTCAAATCGCAAACAACAATTTGGTTCATATAGATTACATAGAAGCCGGCATACTTTCTGCATTTATACTATTGCTGGCATTTATGCTGATAAAAGCAGAAAAAAACAGCGTTGTCCCTGCCTTCTCCAAAAGCAAAACCGAAGAGGAAAACGACGAAAGCGGAAAGGATAGCCTGAAAATCATTTTGCTCCTCGCCCTTTTCGTCGCACTGATGACCTGTATTTTCGGCACCATGGACAATGCGGTCACCGTATACCACGCAAACGGAACGGTGAATATTGGTCAGTGGCCAAGAATACTTCTCGCACTCAGCGGTCTTATGGCAGGTTTTTTATTTGATATTGCAGGCAGAAAATATATGAGTGTGATCATGTACTGCGTAATGCTTCTGTCTACGACCTGCCTTGTCATTATTCAGTTTGCCGGGCCGTTCACGGTGGGTCTGGTCATATTCTATCTGTCCGCCGGCTTCTTTGCCGTTTTCTTTACCTCTTCCTTTATGGAGATCGCCCGATACACGGATACCCCCGAGTTATGGTCAGGGTTTGGCAGAGCCGTCAATAATCTTGTTGCCGCTGCAATCTCGGGAGGCTCCCTTGCACTTTTGCATTCCGAAAACAATATTGTCATGATCACCATAGAGCTGATTTTATTCGTGGCCACCAGCATTGTCGCGCTTTTCTATACCAACAAAAGAAAAACGTTTTTTGACAGGCTTGCCGAAGCGGACAGCAGCGAACGAAGCGACGGTGAAAAACTGCAAAGGCTGGCAGAGCAGTTTTCGCTGACGCAGAGAGAAACCGAGGTTTTCGGACTGCTTGTCAATACCGAAGACGGATTGCAGACGATAGCCGATGGTTTGTATGTCTCCAGACGAACCTTAGAGAGATATGTCTCCGCCATATATGAAAAAACAGGTGCAAAATCACGGATCGGGCTTGTTACGCTTTATAACAACGTATAATTAAACATAACAAAAAGCATTTTATCCTCCTGCCGATGTGGGAGGATATTTTTTGCGGTTTTTTCAGGGAAAACCGATATTTTTGCCTCGATTTTAGGAATGGCGGAGTTCCGCCACCCCATTTTCGGCAGATTGGCGGACTTCCCTTATATCAAAATCGGCACTCTGTAAGTATAATTATATGCAAAGACGGTCGGGAGGAATACGAATTGCGACGGCAATGTGGTAGGCTATCAGCTCCAGGCGGTGGACGGCGGCTACTATATGGCTTACAACATCGTTGCTGTTACCGCCGCAAAGGACACCTTTATCGAGTGGAAAGGTGTGCTGACCGATTGCTTCAAAACCCTGCAGTATTCCGACAGCTTTGTCAGTACCACCAATCAGGCAAGCAATGAAAAGGTTGCCCTTGCTCAGCAGATCAGCCAGAACTTCAATGCGACCATGGACGGCTTTATGTCCTCCTGGGAAAGCCGCAACAGAAGTCAGGACATTATGAGCCAGAAGCAGAGCGACGCCACCCTCGGCTACAAGCGCGTTTACGATACCGAGACCGGCGAAATTTACAAGGCTACGAACGGTTTTACCGATGTGTACGACGGCAAGCGGTACAAGGCAGTGACCGACGACAATATATATGCCGAGCCTATCAGCGGGTATATTGAAAAGCAATAACAGAACAAAAACGGTTTACCGTAGAATCGTGATGAAAAGGAGGTGCCGGACGGTGAACAGGCAGCTTTCCGCTTTGCCGGACAGTAAAACAACAAGAATAATACTGCCGTATAACCGGCAATATGTGATCTTCGCTGTTTATGAAGTGCTGGATAAAAACAGTTCCGAATATGAAAAAACAGACGCATCCACCATTTTAGCAGAGATGTCGGTATACGGTAATTTAAGCCGGTTTTCCGTCTCCGTAAATGAACAGGAAACGGGAACGGAACTGACCGTAACAATGATACATCCTTGCGAGGGACTGTCCGATACCGGTATCCGAAGGGCAACGACCGCCATAGCCGACAGTATATCGCAGCATTTGGAAAACGAGCTTGTGATAAACAAGTTGAAGGCTTGATTTCAGATCATAATCGAAAGTCTGAAGCAAAAAAAATGAAGGAAATGTCTATGAGAAAATTCGGAGAATATGTCAGAGCGGCCTATGGGTGTTTCTCGGCAAAATGGATTTTCGGGGTGCTTGCGGCACTTAGCCTTTTGCCGACCTTAACAAAAACGGTTCTGTTGTGCATAAAGAAACCCGAGATCACACCGATCGAACGAAAAGGATTTACTGTTGTTGAATGGGGAGGTGCTGTTCTGGATTGATTGACAGAGCAAAATAAAACCGTTCTAACGAAATGTATAGCAGAAAAACGGATGGCTATGTTATGCAGGTGAGCCAGCCGAAGGACGGATGGAAAACTCTTACGGGAATGCGGCTTGCCGTTACCGTGCAGATGACGGTTATGGGAAATCAATTGAATGTATACATCAGCGAAGGACAGTGGTCGGATAAAATCGGCGCCGGAGCAATCGGTCTGTTTGTTGCATGGCCGCTGACAATCACCGCCGGAATGGGTGCATTTAAACAGAAAAAGTTACCAGGCGAGGTGTTTCAGGTCATCGAAACTACCATTATGACCGGCGGCCAGCCTGTGGTTGTGACCGGCGCGAGTCAGACGGTGGCTGTGGGAATGATCGTGTGTCCGAGCTGCAAAGCGCAGCTCACCGCCGGCTCTAAGTTCTGCAATCATTGCGGAACAAAGCTCAACACAAAATGCCCGAATTGCGGTGCAGATATTACACAGGGAAGCGCATTCTGCTCCGAATGCGGACAAAAAATTTAAGAAAGGATTTTTAAATTATGAAAGAACGCACACTTATAACAAAATTGCTGACAGTTCTGCTGACTTTGTGCTTGGCACTGTCCATCGTGCCGATTTTGGCGTTTGCGGATTCCGGATCGTATGCTGTTAAATTTTACCCCGGCGATTATGGAACCATGAGAAAAAACGACCAGATTCCGTTTGTGTATTATGGCATTGACGATGATGTTAACAAGCCCTATTACTACAAGCTGAATATTTCCGAGACAGATACTTTCGGCTTTGCCGGCAGCATCATGGATACTTTACTTCCGAATTCGGGATATGAGTTCGCCTACTGGACAGCCGATGCTGCCGTATACCAAGCCGGCAGTGGTACTGCCATTCCTGCCGGCACCGCTCTTTCCTCTGATCAAATACAGAACAGAGTTACCGTGAAAAGTGATGTGACATTCACAGCCCATTTTAGGCAGATTTCTGAATATCCTGGGGATTCAGAAATCGCCACCGTTGAAATCGTCGGCGCGACCCTTTCCTACAAACCCGGCGAAACCCCGCGGGCCACGGCTGCCGTAGCTGCCGCCGATCAGGGCAAATACCAAATTTCCGACGAATGGTGGCAAGAGTTAAATGAAAACGATGAGCCCGTTGCCATATGGCATTCCGACGATGGGATATACAGCACCTTGCCGACCATTACCGCGTTTGAAAGCGGGAAAAAATATGTATATTCCGTTTTGCTGCTGCCGGAAAGGGGTTATGACTTCGGCAGAGAAGTCGCCGCTACGGTGAACGGAAGCACGGTGACAGCGGTTCCCGGCACAGACGGATACCTGAGTCTCCCCCATGTTAAAACGATGATACCGACCGAGTCGGACAGCCCAGCGGCAATTGACTTGATTGAGATCCATGATGTCACCGTCAGCTTTAAGGACGGAGATAAGCCGGTATTCACGGGATCGGTATCTGAAAATGCGGCTTACGCATTCAGATGTGAGTGGTGGAGCCTGGACAGCGACACGGGTATTCTTTCTACGGAGCCGGAATGGGGAGGCGATATTTATACAAACAAAATCACCGCCTTTGAAGCCGGAAAGACCTATCATTACGGTGTATATGTGACTGCCTATACCGCTGACATCTCCCCCGATGCCAAGCTAAAGATCAACGGCCGGGAAGTGAGCTACACTCGTATAGGCGATGACGGCGATACGCAGAGCTTTTGGGTCGAAACGGAGCTGACGATGACACCGATGGCAGATTCTCATACCCATAGTTATGGTACGGATTGGAAGGCGGACACGAATAATCACTGGCACGAATGTGCCTGCGGGGACAAGGCGGACACGGCATCACACACCTTCAAGTGGGTTACCGACAAGGAAGCCACTGCAACCGAGAAGGGCTCTAAGCACGAGGAATGTACCGTCTGCGGTTATAAGAAAGCGGCCGTTGAAATTCCCGCGACCGGTTCCGGAAGCGGCTCGGCCAGTCAGCCCACGAAGCCCGGCAGCACCGGCTCTCCCCAGACCGGTGACAGCAGCTCCGTTTTGTGGCTGGCGCTTCTGTGCATCAGCGGCGGTGTTCTGACTGTGCTCGGAATTGCAGGCAAAAGAAAAGAGTCGGCATAAACAAATAGCACTGAAAACCCGAAGTATTCCCATAGCAAACGGGCAGTGACTGAAAGGCCGTCACTGCCCGTTTATAAAAATAAAGGGCATATTCAAAGGCGGCATCGAGGTGGTGCAGCCGCTGACCGAATGACAGCGGCTCACCGCTGCCCCAACCTTGAAGGCTCAAGATTTTTCGTAAGAGTTCAAGTACCTATGCAAAACCAGCGAAAAAATCTTTTTTATAGTCCTCCCACAAAAATCGGCAAGTTTTGAAAGAAACTTGCCGATTTTTACTTCTTCACTCTTCGCTGAAATGGCTTGTCGATTCATAGCCGCAGCCGCAAATAGAGTGCATTTATAGAGTTTTTTCAATGCAGGCAAAAGCCGGCAGGTCTTCATGAAGATCCGCCGGCTTTACGCATTGGATGATCCGATTTTTTATTCCGCAATGGCTCGGACGGCGGCAATGGCGGCATCCACCTCCCGCTCGGTGTTGTAGCAGGAAAAGCTGAAGCGCACGGCGCCCTGTTCCGTGGTGCCCAAGGCTCTGTGCATCCGCGGGGCGCAGTGCGCGCCGGGGCGGGTAGCGATGCCGTAGGTGACGGCCAGCTCGTCGGACACGGCGGAGGAATCGTAGTCCCGAATGTTCAGCGCCACAATGGCGCCGCGCTCCGGTGCGGAGAAATCGCCGTAGACCGTAACGCCGGGGATGACCCGAACGCCGTCATAAAAGCGTTGCATCAGCGCGTGCTCTGCGCGCCGGATGTCCGCCACGCCCCGCTCTAAAATAACGTCCAGCGCCGCCGACAGGCCGGCAATGCCGTGGCTGTTCAGGGTGCCGGCCTCCAGCCGCGTGGGGTACTCTCTGGGCTGATGGCGATCATAGGAATGAACGCCGGAGCCGCCCACCTTCCAGGGGTCGATCTCCACGCCGGGGCGGATGCAGAGGCCGCCTGTCCCCTGCGGCCCCATAAGCCCCTTGTGGCCGGTGAAGCACAAAACGTCCACCCCCAGCGCTTGCATGTCGATGGGCACAGTGCCCGCCGTTTGGGACGCGTCCACAATGAGGAGGGCGCCGCGGCTGTGGGCGATGCCCGCAATGCGTCCGATGTCCAGAATATTTCCGGTGAGGTTGGAGCAGTGGGTGCAGACCACCGCTCGGGTATCGGGACGCATAAGGCGCTCAAAGTCGGCATAGTCTACCAGCCCCCGCCGGTCGGCCGGAACAAAGTCCAGCTTCACGCCCCGCTCCTCCTCCAGCCGATACAGAGGGCGCAGGACGGAGTTGTGCTCGCAGTCCGTGGAGATCACATGGTCGCCTTCGTGGATAAGGCCATTGATGGCGATGTTCAGCGCCTCGGTAGAATTGGCCGTAAAAACCACATGATCCGCCCGCTGACAAGCGAAAAGCCTTGCCAGCTTTTCCCGCGTTCCGAACACTGTTCGGGAGGCCTCCAGCGCCCCGCTGTGAGCGCCGCGGGCGGCGTTGCCCATGGTGGTCATGGCGTGCAGCACAGCCTCCGCCACCTGGGGCGGCTTGTGCAGCGTGGTGGCGGCGTTATCCAGATAGATCATGGCTTTCCTCTCCCGTTCCGTTCTTATTAAACAAAGTATAGCAAACACGGCGTCGCAAGTAAAGGCGTTTTTATCGCTGAACTGCGCAAATTATCTTTTTTATCAATAATTATCGACCGCATAAAAGGCGGACAAAACCGTCCGCCTTCTGCTCACAGATTCTTTTTTATCTCGCCGATGGCGCCCTTTTCCAGCCGGCTCACCTGCGCCTGTGAAATGCCGATCTCCTGGGAGACCTCCATCTGCGTCTTGCCCTCGCTGTAGCGCAGCGCCAGAATGTCCCGCTGCCTGGGCGTCAGGCGAGCAATGGCGTCCTTCAGCGCCAGCTGTTGTAGCCAGCAGGCGTCGGAGCTGTTTTCGTCGCCGATCTGGTCCATGATGCGCAGGGCGTCGCCGCCGCTGTCATAGAGCGGCTCATACAGCGAAACCGGATCGGCCATGGCGTCCATGGCAAAGACGACCTCTTCCCGCCGGATGCCCAGCTCCCCCGCGATCTGCTCCACGGTCGGCTCCCGCTGCTGCTGCGCCAGCAGCTTCTCCCGCGCCTGCAGCACCCGATAGGCCGTGTCCCGCACGCTGCGGCTGACCCGAATGGGGCTGTTGTCCCGCAGGTAGCGGCGTATTTCGCCGATGATCATGGGCAGAGAGTAGCTGCTCAGGCGGACGTCGTAGGACAGGTCGAAGGCGTCGATAGATTTCATCAGACCGATGCAGCCCACCTGAAACAGATCGTCCACGTTCTCGCTGCGGCCGGCAAAGCGCTTCACCGCCGCCAGCACCAGGCGCAGATTGCCGCAGATCAGCTCCTGCCGCGCCTGCTCGTCCCCCTGCTTCACCCGCCGCAGCAGCGCCATGTTTTCCTCGTGCTTCAAAACCGGCAGCTTGGCCGTGTTGATCCCACAGATCTCAACTCTTCCCCGCAACGAAACCGCCTCCATCTCTCAATGAAGACAGTATTTCCCACCCGAAGCGCCGCTATTCGCCGCGGCGGAATATGGCAAATTCTTACAAAAAAAGAGAGTCGGTGCCGCTGCACCGACCCCCTCTTATGCGCAGAAAATCAACTGTTTGCCGCTTCCTCCACAAGCGTCAGCACGCCCACCACCACATAGCGGGCGTTGTCGAACTCATAGGTGCAGGTAGAGAGCGTCACCAGCTTGGCGTCCGCCTCCGGCAGCTCCAGCTTAGTCTTGAAGGTGGAGCGCTGCACGCAGGACGCAATGGCCTCCGGCGTGGGATCCGAGTCGTAAATGGGATCCGAAGGCTCCACAATGGTGCCGCAGAGCAGATCCATCCGGTAGGTGCCCTGAGGCGTCATGACGTACATGTGGTCATGCGCCTCATAATAGCCGTTTTTCTTGTACTCCACCAGCAGGCCGAACATATTGCCGTGGAGCATGTGGTGGCCGTAAATGAGGGTGTTGTGATCCGAAAAGTCCGGCGCGCTGCGGTAGTCCATGAAGATGCTGCCGTTGCGGTTATAGGAGCCGTCGATCTGTCGGGTGAGGTAATAGTCGTTGTCGCTATGCTGGAGAATGGGGTAGTTGATGGTGGTGTCCGGCAGATAGAGCCAGCCCACCGCATCGGCGTTTTTCTGCCAGAGCTGGTCGAAATCCACCTTGAAATACTCCTTGGCCTCGCCGGTCTTGCGGACGGTGTACTCATAGACAATCTCCTCGTTGAGATCGGTGCTCTCCTTTTTTTCCGCGTAATAGGCGTAGATCTTATAGGCCGAAAAGGCGAAAACGCCCAGCAAAATCAGCAGCACAACATAGTATAGCACTTTTTTCAGGGTCTTATTTTTCAATGATCCTACCCCCCTTTTCATATAACTGCCTATAGTATATACGATTTTTTTCCATTTGGCAAGATGCGCAAACAGCCGCGGCCGGTCTTTACAGAACGATATTTTTGCGGTAAAATACCACCAAGGATCTGAAAGGAGCAACCGCATATGATCTATTTTAACAGCGACTATCTGGAGGGGGCGCACCCCGCCATCATGGAGCGCCTGATGCGCACCAACATGGAGCAGACCGTGGGCTACGGCGAGGACGAATACTGCGCCGCCGCGCGGGAAAAGATCAAGGCCGCCTGCCAGGCGCCGGAGGCCGACGTGCATTTTCTGGTGGGCGGCACCCTGACCAACACCACAGTGATCGCCTCCATCCTGCGCCCCTATCAGGGCGTTCTCACCGCCGTCAGCGGCCATATCAACTGCCATGAGACCGGCGCCATCGAGTCCTCCGGCCACAAGGTGCTTTCTCTGCCCACGGATAACGGCAAGATCACCGCCCGCCAGGTGCAGGACTACTACAACTGGCACCACTTCAACCCCGACTATGAGCACATGGTCATGCCCGGCATGGTCTACATCTCCTTCCCCACTGAGGGCGGCACGCTGTACTCCAAGGCGGAGCTGACGGCGCTGTACGACGTGTGCAAAAAGTGCGGTCTCCCGCTCTTTATCGACGGCGCCCGTCTGGGCTACGGCCTCACCTGCGACGACTGCGACCTGACGCTTCCGGAGCTGGCGCGGCTGTGCGACGTGTTCTATATCGGCGGCAACAAAGTCGGCGCCCTGTTCGGCGAGGCCGTGGTGATCATGGATCCGGCCTTGAAGCGTGACTTCCGCTTCATGATGAAGCAGCGGGGCGGCATGCTGGCCAAGGGTCGGCTGCTGGGTCTGCAATTCGACACCCTGTTCACCGACGACCTGTACTTCAAAATTTCCCGCCACGCCAACGTCATGGCCAAAAAAATACACGCCATTTTCGAGGACTGCGGCTATAAGTTCCTCTTCGACTCCCCCACCAACCAGCAGTATCCCATTATGAGCGACGCGGAGCTGGCCGTCATCGGGCAGAGCTTCGGCTATGAGTACTGGGAGCGCATCGACGAAACCCACTCCGCCATCCGCTTCGCCTCCAGCTGGGCCACCACCGAGGAAAACGTGGCCGCTCTGCGCAAGGCCGTGGAGGCGCTGAAAAAGTAAATGCTAAATATCCTATAAGAAAATACGGCGCAGCCCAAAAGCGGCAGCGCCGTATTCTTTTGCTATCAATCAGTTGGAAAGAACAGTTCCGCCCCACTCCACCACGGTGAAGCCGGTGCGTGCCGGCGCGGTGAAGGTCTGCGGCGGCAGCTCCACGAAGGAATCCGACCCACGCCACGCCATGAACACGCGGAGCAGCGTGTCCGGCGCCGGATCAATGTGCAGGGCTGCGGCTTCCGTGTAGGCCTCCGTCTGAAACGCGATGATGTTGTAGGGGTTCTGCTCCATGAGCGGCAGCCAGTAGACGATGAACTCGTTGGCCTCCCGCCGCGTCAGCCCCAGCTTCTCCAACGCCTGCTCCAAAAACGCCGCCGTGTCGGCGCCCTTCACGCAAAAGCCCTTGCTCATGTCCCAGCGGGCATAGGTCTCGCCCTCCCAGTAGAGGTAGCTGTAGGTCTGCCCTCTGGCGTCGGTGAGGGTGCCGTCGGGGGCGGCGGTGACTTTCCACCCCTCGCCGTAGGCGGGATAGGTGCAGGTGAGCTTTCCCCGCAGCCGGAGCTGCACCGTGACCTCTCTTTCCTCCTCCGGATAGAGATAGATCACGGGCTTATAGCCCATGCCTGGCTCCAGCTCAAATTCGCTTGGCTCCACCCCCCGCAGGTCGGCCTCTATCCGCTGGTTCTCCTGGTCGTAGTATATGTTTTCATAGGTGCATTTCACCTGATCCCCCACGCACCACTCCTCGCAGAGCCTGCCGTTTATTTTCAGGGTCTGCGGCAGGGGGATCACATTGCGGGCAAAGAAGCAGTTGGCATATATGTCCGTGATAATAAGGTCGGCATAGGTGCTGTCATCGACCGCAGCGGCCTTCTCCTTGTCCAGCCACTGTCCGGTGTACTCCTCCCGCCGGTGGCTGGGCTGGGGTCTGTCCTCCCCGTCCCACAGCTCGTCGATAGACTTGAAGTTATCTGGCAGCCAATAGACGCGGGTGGCGCTGTAAATGCCGTCCTCCGTGCTCCGGTGCCACTTGACGATCTTGTAGGTCAAGGCGGAATAGACCTGCGTGCCGCCGTCGTCTGCCATCCCCGTGGGAACGGGGACAAACAGCACCGCCAGCAGCAGCGCTCCGGCCGCGATCCAGAGCCAAACTTTCTTTTTCATTCTGCGCCTCCTTTTCCGTGTTATTGCGCCGGCTCCAGCAGAGCCAGCAGCTCCTGCGCCTGCTTCTCCGTCAGGCATACGGTTTTTCCGGCGGTTTCGTCGGTGAGCCTGTCGCTCGCAAGGCGGTATACCGCCGCCTGCCCCGCGTGTGTGACCATCGTAATGGTATATGCATCGTCCACAGCGGGAGGCAATTGTGCGTAGTCGCTCCCATCGGCGTCGCTCATAGTAAGCCCCTCCAGCATTTCGGTCAATTCTCCCAGCGTCTGCCCGTCGGTAATGCTGCGCTGCCCGCTCCCGCCGCTCACCTCAATGCGGCACACGGCGCTGCCGCTCGTCTCATTGATAGACGGCTCCCGCTTGGCGGACATATTCGGCAGCTCGGCGGCCAGCACCGTGAGGCACAGCGCCAGCGGGATGCAGGCAGCCAGAATGCGTTTCCGCCGCTGCCTGCGGCGGCGTATCCTGTCCTCGCTGCGGCGGAACACCTCCGCCCGACATTCTTCCATGGTTCTCATTGCAAAGGTTCCCCCTCCTCTCTCAGCAAAACGCAAAGCTCCTTTTTGGCGCGGTACAGGAGATTGTCCACCTGCTTGCGGTTTTTTCCCATGACCTTGGCGGCCTCCGCATAGGTCATTTCCTCCCAATAGATGAGCTGCACCGCCCCGCGCATATCCTCCGGCAGCCGCGCCAGAGCGGCATTCACCCGCCGCTTGCGCTCGTCCGCCAGCACCAGCTCCTCCAGCGCGGCCTCCTCGGCCAGCTCCTCCGCCTCGCTCAGCGCTGTAAATGCAATAACCTTGCGCCGTCTGAGATGTTCCAGCGCGCGGCTTCTGCCCACCATATATAAATAAGTTTTCAGGCTCACCTTGAAATTATAGCGGTGCCTGTGCACCACCAGATCGGAAAAAGTGTCGATGGCAATATCCTCCGCCGCGTGAACGTCATGCACAAAGCCGTTTATAAAAAATACCAGCCCGTGAAACAGCTCCCTCATGATGTCCTTAAAGGCGCTCTCCTCTCCGTCAAGGAAGCGGCGATAGCTGTCGGCGCCGGTATCCATGTGCATCCCTCCTCCGGGTGAAAGGCTCACGTCTGACCCTCTCATCTATTATACGGCTGAGCTGCTGCCGATTCCTTATTCAGCATAGCAAAAATATAAAAAAGAACAAGGGAGCGCCGCTCCCCTGTTCCCCGCATTATGTGGGTTTTCAGAATTTCCGCGCGGTGACGTCGCAGAGCCGGACGCCGATGCCTTTTTCTTCGGCAGCCTTGCGCCCCTTTTCCAGCAGCTTGTCCCGATTCTTGTTGACCAGCTGCACCAGCAGCTCGTCCCGCTTGTCCTGGGTCATGGTGTGCAGCAGCTTGCGCGCCATGGAGGTAATCATCTCCGGATTGCCCGCCAGCACGCCGCCCAGAATACCGCCCTTCTGCTCCCTGCCCATGCTCTCGGCCAGAAGCGGGATCAGAAATTCCGCAACAGAGTCGTAGTCCACGTCGTCTATCAGAACCTTCAGCTCGATCATGTCGTTCTCCTTATAGAAAAAGTGCCGGAATATTCGTTCCGGCACTTTTTTCGTTGTGTTACGCCTTGGGGCCGGCGGCCACCAGCGCCTTGCCGTGCTCGTTGGACTCGTACTTCACGAAGTTCTTCACGAAGCGGCTGGCCAGATCCTTGGCCTTCTCCTCCCACTGGGAGGCGTCGGCATAGGTGTCGCGGGGATCGAGAATGGCGGGATCCACGCCGGGCAGAGCCGTGGGCACTTCAAAGTTGAAGTGGGGGATGGTCTTGGTGGGGGCCTCGTTGATGGCGCCGCTGAGGATGGCGTCGATGATGCCGCGGGTATCCTTGATGGAAATGCGCTTGCCGGTGCCGTTCCAGCCGGTGTTCACCAGATAGGCCTTGGCGCCGCTCATCTGCATGCGCTTCACCAGCTCCTCGGCGTACTTGGTGGGGTGCAGCTCCAGGAAGGCCTGGCCGAAGCAGGCGGAGAAGGTGGGCGTAGGCTCGGTGATGCCCCGCTCGGTGCCCGCCAGCTTGGCGGTGAAGCCGGAGAGGAAGTAATACTGCGTCTGCTCCGGCGTCAGGATGGACACGGGGGGCAGCACGCCGAAAGCGTCGGCAGACAGGAAGATCACGTTCTTGGCAGCGGGCGCCGCGGAAACGGGACGCACGATGTTCTTGATGTGGTCAATGGGATAGCTGACGCGGGTGTTCTCGGTGACGGACTTGTCATCGAAGTCGATCTTGCCGTCTGCGTCCACGGTGACATTCTCCAGCAGAGCGTCGCGGCGGATGGCGTTGTAGATGTCAGGCTCGGATTCCTTGTCCAGATTGATGACCTTGGCGTAGCAGCCGCCCTCGAAGTTAAACACGCCGTTGTCGTCCCAGCCGTGCTCGTCGTCGCCGATGAGCAGGCGCTTGGGGTCGGTGGACAGGGTGGTCTTGCCGGTACCGGACAGGCCAAAGAAGATGGCGGTGTTCTCGCCGTTCATGTCGGTGTTGGCGGAGCAGTGCATGGCGGCAATGCCCTTGAGGGGCAGGTAGTAGTTCATCATGGAGAACATGCCCTTCTTCATCTCGCCGCCGTACCAGGTGTTGATGATGACCTGCTCGCGGGAGGTGATGTTGAAGGCCACGCAGGTCTCGGAGTTGAGACCCAGCTCCTTGTAATTTTCCACCTTGGCCTTGGAGGCGTTATACACCACAAAGTCCGGCTCGAAGTTCGCCAGTTCCTCCTCGGAGGGCTGGATGAACATATTCTTAATAAAGTGTGCCTGCCAGGCCACCTCCACGATGAAGCGCACGGCCATGCGGGTGTCCTTGTTGGCGCCGCAGAAAGCGTCCACCACGAACAGGCGCTTGTTGCACAGCTCGCTGACGGCCAGCTTCTTCACCTGCGCCCAGACGTCCTCGCTCATGGGGTGGTTGTCGTTTTTATATCCCTCGCTGGTCCACCACACGGTGTCCTTGGAGTTTTTATCCATGACAATGTACTTGTCCTTGGGAGAGCGGCCGGTGTAGATGCCGGTCATCACGTTCACGGCGCCCAGCTCAGTGACCTGACCGACCTCATAGCCCGTCAGCTCAGCCTTGGTCTCCTCTGCAAACAGCGCGTCATAAGACGGATTGTGCACGATCTCCGTGGTGCCGGAAATACCATACTTGCTCAGATCAATGGCCATAATTATTTCTCCTTTTCATAAAATTAATACGGGAATCGTTTGAAATAAACATCCTCCCATTATTTCAGTATCTGCATTATACCACAGGAAAACACAAGAATCCACTGTCTTTCTCCACTAATTTTACAAAAAAATTTAGCCATCCTAACAAAAAGTGTGTTTATTGGATAACACAGACCGCCCCTGAAAAAACTATTTGTGTGGGCAGCCCTCTGCTCCATTGACATTTTTCAGAATGCTGGTAAAATGAACCTATGAATACTATGAATCTGAAAATGACCCTCCGTTTTTATGTGGAGGATAATAAGGTTTTCGGCCCCGGGGTCGCCCAGCTGCTGCACAGGGTGCAGGAGCTGCATTCCCTGCGGGCAGCCGCGCTAAGCATGAACATGGCGTATTCCAAGGCGTGGACGATGCTGCGCAGCGCCGAAAGGGAGCTGGGCTTCAAGCTGCTGCACTCCTCTACCGGCGGCAAAGGCGGCGGCGGTGCCGTGCTCACGGAGGAAGGAGCGCAGCTTCTGGCGCGGTATGACGAGCTGTGCCGCCGGATGCAGGCTTACGGCCGCCGGCAGTTTGAGGAGCTGTTTGGAGAAGAATAACGGGAAAGCGGAGGCGTCTGTCTCCGCTTTTTTGCTCGCCGCCCAAGCACCTGTTTGCCCCGCGGGAGCCTGCTTCGGCGGCTGTGGAAATTCAATTCTCCTTCTGCCCTCCGCAGAAAGTAGATTCTTGCATACAAATTTACCAAAAAAATGTTGTAATGTTGTGCAATATGACCGTTGACTTTAGAGGTTTAAAGTTCTATAGTATGTCCATCATAACAAATCGCCGCCAGACGGCAGAAAGGAGCCCCGATATGCGTACCGTTTCTCGTTCCAATTCCATCCTCTCCCGTCGGGGCTACTATTACGGCTTTATGGCTCGCTATTTTGCGGGTTATTTTTGCTGCAACAAATGCATAAAGCCGTCCGTATCACAATAGAGTTTCCGTTCTTTTCCCGTTAAGAAGAGGGCGCTCTGTTTCCGGACAGAGCGCCCTCTTTTTTATACAAAAACAAAAAACAATATACAGCAAAGGAGAAAAACACCATGAAAAAGTTACTGACACTGATCCTTGCGCTGGCAATGGCTCTTTCCCTTGTAGCCTGCGGCAGCAGCGACAAAAAAGACGATTCCGGCGAAAAGACCTATACCGTAGGCGTTGTGCAGCTGGTGCAGCATGAGGCACTGGATGCCGCCACCAAGGGCTTTACCGACGCGCTGAAGGAAGCACTGGGCGACAAGGTGAACGTTGTTGTGAAGAACGCCTCCGGCGATTCCAACACCTGCGGCACCATTGTCAACGGCTTCCTGGCCGACAACGTAGACCTCATCATGGCCAATGCCACGCCGGCTCTGCAGGCCGCCGCCTCCGCCACCAGCACCGTGCCTATCCTGGGTACCTCCGTCACCGACTACGCCACCGCTCTGGAGATCGCCGACTGGACGGGCACCGTGGGCGGCAACATCTCCGGCACCTCCGATCTGGCACCTCTGGATCAGCAGGTCGCCATGCTGCAGGAGCTGTTCCCCAACGCCAAGAAGGTGGGTATGCTCTTCTGCTCCAGCGAGCCCAACAGCAAATACCAGGTCGATGAGGTGACGAAGCTGCTCTCCAACGCCGGCATCACCTGCACCGAGTTCGCCTTCACCGACAGCAACGACGTTTCCTCCGTCACCCAGAAGGCGTGTGACGCGTCCGACGTGCTCTTCATCCCCACCGACAACACCGCCGCTTCCAACACCGAAGCCATCGCCAACGTAGTTCTGGCCTCCAACACCCCCGTCATCGCCGGTGAGTCCGGTCTCTGCAAAGGCTGCGGCGTGGCCACCCTCTCCATCGACTACTACGAGCTGGGCAAGATCACCGGCCAGATGGCCGCCAAGATCCTCACGGGCGAGGCCGATGTTTCCACCATGCCCATCCAGTTCGCCCCCTCTGTGACCAAGCAGGCCAACATGGCCAACTGCCAGAAGCTGGGCATCACCATTCCCTCTGATTACACCGCTCTGGCCACCGAGTAAGCTGACAACATCGGGAGGGGACTTCTGTCCCCTCCCTCGTGACACCGAGCTGCCCGTAACAAGGCAGCCGTTTGAGGAGAATAGAAAATGGCTTTCCTGACTTCACTGCTCAATGCGCTGCCCGGTGCGGCGGCGCAGGGACTCATCTGGGGCATAATGGCCATCGGCGTCTACATCACCTTCCGCGTGCTGGACGTAGCCGATCTGACCGTGGACGGCTCCATCGCCACCGGCGGCGCCGTGGCCGTAATGCTGATTCGCGGCGGCATGAACTGCTGGCTGGCGCTGCTGTGTGCCTTCGCCTCCGGCCTGTTGGCTGGGCTCGTCACCGGCCTGTTCCATACCAAGTGCGGCATCCCCGCCATTCTGGCCGGCATTCTGACGCAGCTGGCTCTGTACTCCGTGAACCTGCGGATCATGGGCGGCAAGGCGAACCAGGCCGTAGGCGTGGATAAGTACCAGCTGGCCGTTTCCCAGCGCTATGTGCGGGAGCTGGCTCTGAATAATCCCCTGCCCCTGCTGCTCATCATCGTTGTGATCGTGGTCATCGCCCTGTACTGGTTCTTCGGCACGGAGCGTGGCTGTTCCGTCCGCGCCACCGGCGCCAACGCCAACATGGCTCGGGCGCAGGGCATCAACACCAACGCCAACATCGTGCTGGGGCTTATGCTCTCCAACGGTCTGGTGGCTCTGTCCGGCGGCCTGCTGGCGCAGTTCCAGGGCGCAGCCGACGTGGGCATGGGGCGCGGCGCCATCGTCATCGGTCTGGCAGCCGTCATCATCAGTGAAGTGACCTTCAGCAAGATCTTCCGCAACTTCGGTCTGAAAATGTTTGCCGTGGCGCTGGGCGCCGTGATCTATTTCTTCGTGCTGCAGATCGTGCTGCAGCTTGGCCTGAACACCAACGATCTGAAGCTGATCTCCGCCCTGATCGTGGCCGTTTTCCTCTCCGTGCCCTACTGGAAGGGCAAGCTGATCCATAAGAAAGGAGGCGTGCACCATGCTTGAGCTGCGGAATATTTCCAAGACCTTCTTCCCTGGCACCGTGCATGAAAAAACCGCGCTGGATAACCTGAGTCTGACCCTGCACGAGGGTGATTTTGTCACCGTCATCGGCGGCAACGGCGCCGGAAAATCCACCATGCTCAATGCCATTGCAGGCACCTTCACCGTGGACAGCGGCTCCATTCTCATTGACGGAATAGACGTGACCAGGCTTCCCGAATACAAGCGGGCGGCGCTGCTGGGTCGTGTGTTCCAGGATCCCATGATGGGCACCGCGCCCACCATGCAGATTCAGGAAAATCTGGCTCTGGCCGCCCGCAGAGGCCAGCATCGCGGTCTGAAATGGGGCATCACCCAGCAGGAGCAGCAGGAGTATTTCCGGCGGCTTAAGGAACTGGATCTGGGTCTGGAGGACCGGATGAAGGCGAAGGTCGGCCTGCTCTCCGGCGGCCAGCGTCAGGCGCTGACGCTTCTGATGGCGGCCATGCAGAAGCCCAAGCTCCTGCTTCTGGACGAGCATACCGCCGCTCTGGATCCCCGCACGGCCGCCAAGGTTCTGGAGCTGAGTGACCGGATCGTGGAGGAAAATCATCTGACAACGCTGATGATCACCCACAACATGAAGGACGCCATTGCCCACGGCAACCGTCTCATCATGATGGATGCCGGCCACATCGTGCTGGACATCTCCGGCGAGGAGAAAAAGAAGCTCACCGTCACCGACCTGCTCACCCTGTTCAGCAAGGCCAGCGGCACAGAGGCCAACGACGACAAACTCCTCCTCTCTTAAATTCGCTGTATTGATTTACCTTTCTCATACCGGAAAAACGGACGAGCGCCAACTGTGCCCGTCCGTTTTCCTATATAGCGGCCTATATAGCAGCCTATATAATTTCCTAAATAGCCTATAAGTTATTCCCGCAAAAATGCCTCCAGCTCGCTCTCCCCCAGCACCCGAATGCCGTTTTCAGCCAGCAGCTCCGCCGCCACGCCGAACCCGTCCACCACCGTGTGGGTAAACGTTCCGTCGTAAATTTCTCCGGAGCCGCAGGCGGGGCTTCGCTCCTTCAAAACGGCGGCGGTGCAGCCGTAGAGCCGCGCCAACCGCAGCACCTCCTGCGCCCCTTTCCGGTACTGCTCGGTGACATCGGCACCGTCCTTGGTGACAACGCCGCTCCCCCGCCGCTCCGAAGGCGCGCGGGGCGTGGACAGCCCGCCCAATATCTCCGGACAGACTGGAATGGCCGTGTGTTTTTTCAGCAGCTCTCCGGCAAGTGGATGGCCTTTACTCCTCCCGTCATAGCGGCAGGAAACGCCCAGCAGACAGGCGCTGACAAGGACGTTCATAGCGCAAGCTCCTTCCCATTTAGCGCCGCGAAGGTCAGTCGGTCGCCCTTATAGCACAGCTTCAGGGAGAAGAACGGTGCTTCCTCCTCCAGCAGCCGCAGGAATATCTTATCCCCCTCCCACTGGGGCAGCGATTTCATTTTTTCCCAGCCGACCCACTCCAGCACGCCCTCGTCGCACTCCTTCAGCGTGCCCGTCCAGCCGGTGGCGGTGTAGAGGTGCATATACTCCCCCTCCCACTCGTCGGAAACGAAGGTAACGATACCTCGATAATCATAATCCGTGAGAATGAGGCCGGTCTCCTCCCAGGCCTCCCGCAGCAGGCACTCCTCGGGGCTTTCCCCCTCCTCAAACTTGCCGCCGATGCCGATCCACTTGTCGTGGTTCAAATCATTTTTCTTTTTGATCCGGTGCAGCAGCAGCACCTCGTCCCCTTGCAGCAGGTAGCACAGGGTCGTGTTTTTCACGGCGCATTCCCCCTCTTTTTTGTTGCCGCCAGTATACCACATTTTTTTGCATTTTGAAAGGGAATATGCTATACTTTCCGGCAAAGGAGCGATGCAAAATGGAAACAATCAAGGCCGGCGTATACCGCCACTTCAAGGGAAATTTATATCGGGTGCTGTTCACCGCCCACCACAGCGAAACAGGAGAGGAAATGGTTGTGTATCAGGCGCTTTACGGCGAAAAGGGCTGCTGGGTGCGCCCCGCCGCCATGTGGCAGGAAGTTGTAAAGCGGGAAAACTATACAGGCCCCCGTTTCACATGGGTGGAGCCATGATAGAGTACACTGTGCTCCGCTCCCGCCGGCGCACTATGGCGCTGCAGGTGACGCGGGAGGCGCAGGTGGTGGTGCGGGCGCCGCTGTATGCCGCCGAGGCGGACATCCGCCACTTTGTGCTGGCGCATGAGGACTGGCTGAGCTGCCAGCTTGCGCGGCAGCGAGAGCGGCTCTCCGCCCATCCGCCCCGCTCTCCGGAGGAGCAGGAGGCTCTGCGGCGACAAGCCAAGGCGCAGCTGCCGGACATGGTGCGCCACTGGGCGCAGGAAATGGGCGTCACGCCCACGGGACTGAAGATCACCTCCGCCCGCACCCGCTTTGGCAGCTGCAGCGGGAAAAACAGCCTGTGCTTTTCCCTGTATCTCATGGAATACCCGCCGGAGGCCATCGAGGCCGTGGTGGTGCATGAGCTGGCGCACATCCGCCACAAAAATCACGGGTCGGAGTTTTACACTCTGGTGCGGCAGTACCTGCCGGATTATGACCGACAGATCAAATTACTGAAATGAATAAAAAAACAGCGGAGCCGACACACTCCGCTGTTTTTTGCTATTTAGAACATGTACCGATGATACTCCGTGCCGTCCAGCTCCTTAAATACCGCGCCGGTGTCATCCAGCAGGATGTAGCCCCTACGCTTCTGCTCGTCCTTGGGCAGGGACACGGAGCCGGGATTCAGGTACACGAAGTCCGGATAGACATCGCAGGCCGGCACATGGGTGTGGCCTGTCAGCAGGATGCCGCCCTTGGCCAAGGGGGGCAGATTCTCGGGGTTATACACGTCGCCGTGGGTGGCGAAGACCAGCTTCTCCCCCAGCTGCAGCAGCATGTAGTCCGCCAGCACGGGAAACTGCAGCACCATCTGATCCACTGCCGCCTCGCAGTTGCCCCGCACCGCGGCAATGTGATCCCGATACCCGTTCAGCAGGCGGATGCACTCCTTGGGGTCGTGCCCCTCCGGCAATGGGTTGCGGGGGCCGTGGTACAGCAGGTCGCCCAGCAGCAGGAGCTTGTCCGCTTTTTCCCGCTCGAAAGCCTCCAGCACACGGCGGCAGGCCGCGGCGCTGCCGTGGAGGTCGGATGCCGCCAGCCATCTCATACGCCCAGCTTCTCCAAAGCGGCCAGCTTCACGCAGACGCAGAAGACGGCGATGGCCTGCTGCAGCTCCTCCACGGGGGGCAGCGAGGGGGCGATACGGATGTTGCTGTCCTCCGGATCCACGCCATAGGGGAAGGTGGCGCCGGCGCCGGTCATGGTGACGCCCGCCTCCTTGCACAGCGCCAGGGCGCGCTTTGCGGTGCCGGACATGGCGTTATAGGACACGAAGTAGCCGCCCTTGGGGCGCTTCCACTCGCCGATGCCCAGAGGCGCGATCTCCCGATCCAGCGCATCCAGCACGGCGTGGAACTTGGGCCGCAGAATGGCGGCGTGACGCTGCATCAGCGCCAGCGTGTGCTCCTTATCCTGCAAATACTTCACATGGCGCAGCTGGTTGATCTTGTCAAAGCCGATGGTCTGGATATTGATAAGGGGAATGAGATAGGCGAGGTTTGCCTCGCTGGTGGCCATGACGGCCACGCCTGCGCCGGGGAAGGTCACCTTGCTGGTGGAGGCGAACTCATACACCATGTCGGCGTTGCCGTTTTCGGCGCAGAGGGAGAGGATGTCCGCAAAGGGGACAAACTCGCCGTCGAACTCATGGATGCAGTAGGCGTTATCCCACATGAGCATGAAGTCCGGCGCCGCCGGCTTCATGGCGGCGATGCGGCGAATGGTCTCATCGGAATAAATGATGCCGTCGGGGTTGGAGTACTTGGGCACGTTCCACATGCCCTTCACGGCGGGATCCTTGATAAGCTCCTCCACCACGTCCATGTCGGGGCCGTTTTCCGTCATGGGGACGGTGATAAGCTCCGCGCCGAAGGACTGCGTTACCTTGAAGTGGCGGTCGTAGCCGGGGGCGGGGCACAGCCACTTCACCTTCTCCAGCTTGCTCCAGGGCTTTTCGGAGTGGAGCAGGCCGTTGGAATAGGCCTTGGCCACGGTGTCATACATGAGCTGGAGACTGGCGTTGCCGCCCACGAAGCACTGCTCCGGCTTGCAGCCCAGAATGTCGGCAAACAGCGCCTTGGCGGCGGGCAGGCCGTCCACATTGCCGTAGTTGCGGCTATCGATGCCGTCGGAGATAAAGTCCTCGGGCTTCACCAGAATATTGCACAGATCCGTGACCATGTCCAGCTGCTCCCGCCCGGGCTTGCCCCGCGCCATGTTCAGCTTCAGCCCCAGCGCCTTCTGCTTTTCATACTCCGCCAGCACGGCGGCATACTCCGCCTTGCGCTGCTGGGCGGTCATGTCCGTATATTTCATCATTTGCAGTTCCTCCTTTGCAAATTTAAATTTTTTCAATTATAACATGGGCTAAAAAATGCCGCAAGAGGTAAAAACCACAGACTTTTCCTCACTTTTGCCCCACGGAATAGACATCTTCACGCCGCGCCGAGAGAATGGGCAGCTGCCGCCGCACCGACTCTATGCGGGTGAGGTCAAGCGCCGTGACGGCCACCTCCTCCCCCGCCCCGCATTGGTGCAGGACGCTCCCCCAGGGATCGCAGACGATGGAGTGTCCCCACGCCACATAGGTCTCCTTTTCGTTTCGGGCTGGGGACGTGCCCACGGTGTAGAGCTGGTTGTCCACCGCCCGCTGACGAAACAGCAGCTCCCAGTGGGCAGGGCCGGTGGTCATGTTGAAGGCCGCCGGCACAAGCAGCACCCTCGCGCCCTGTAAAGCCATCACCCTTGCCAGCTCCTCGAACCGCAGGTCAAAGCAGATGCAAAGCCCCATCTTCCCCCACGGGGTGTCAAAGACGGTGACGTCGTGCCCCGAGGTGAGGGTGTCGGACTCCCGAAAGCTTTGGCCGCCCTCCACGCTGATGTCAAAAAGGTGCATCTTCCGGTGCCTTGCCACCTGCCGGCCGGCGCTGTCATAAACAAAAGAGGTGTTATACACCCGCGCCCCCTCCAGCTCCGGCAAAGAGCCACCGACAATCCAGACGCCAAGCTCCCGCGCGAGAGCCGCCAGCGCCTTCTGCGCTTCGCCGCCCACAGCCTCGCCATAGGGGCGGAAAGCGCTGTTTTCATAGGGACAGCAGAACATCTCCGGCAGCATCACCAGCTCCGCCTCCCGCTGCGCCGCCTCGCGGATCAGGCGCTCGGCGTGGGCGATATTCGCCCCCTTGTCCCGCGCCACCTGCATCTGGATCTGGGCAATGATCAATGTGTTTCGTTCCATATCGTTCTCCTTATCGCTCCCACAGCTTACAGCTCCCGCAGCACCAGATCGGTCGTGCCACCGTCGGCGCTGGTTTCCAGCCGCAGGATCCGCGGGTGGCGGGCGTACTCCGTGCGGAT
>OBLI01001219.1_pt1 | contig 25519 bp, 27 predicted proteins | sample 1519701 | NCBI WGS metagenome assembly OBLI01 (sample SAMEA3663005, study PRJEB22513) | pig gut metagenome | biome: pig gut; feature: pig-associated habitat; material: faeces | place: France | collected 2012
TCGTTTCTCATTGTGAGTATATATAATTGTAGATTTTATATAAAAAAGTTTACAATTCTTTAATTTTATGATATAGTTTTTCATGTGAAATAGTGCTATAAAGCGGAATTATAATCCGCGATAAGACAGAATGAGGGCTACTTAATGCTTATAGAGAAATATTTAGAAGTTGTTGTAAAACAGAGAGGTTCTGATTTACACATTTCTGCTGGCTTACCTCCGGTTGTCCGTATTGATGGAAATCTACAAAGAATGGATGTTCCTGCATTAAAACCGGAAGAAGTTGAATTACTTTTATTCCCAATGTTAAACAAAGAACAAAGACGTAAACTTGAACAGGACTGGGAACTTGACTTTTCATACGGAATTCAAGGTTTGAGCCGTTTCAGGGTTAACATTTATAAAGATAGAGGGAATTATGCAGCTGCATTCCGTGTAATTGCATCAAAAGTTCCTTCTTTTAAAGAATTAGGTTTGTCAGATACTGTTAGAAAAATTGCGGAAAAACCACGTGGCTTGGTTTTGGTAACAGGTCCTACAGGTTCCGGTAAATCTACAACTTTGGCAGCGATGATAAACTATATCAACGAAACACGTTCAGAACACATATTGACGATTGAAGACCCTATCGAATTTATTCACCCGTCAAAACGTTCTATCATTCACCAAAGAGAACTTGGTCAGGATACCAGAAGTTTTGCAAACGCATTGAAGTCTGCTCTTCGTGAAGATCCGGATATCATTCTGGTAGGTGAAATGCGTGACTTGGATACAATTAGATTGGCATTGACTGCCGCAGAAACAGGTCACTTGGTATTTGGTACTTTGCACACCTCTTCTGCATCTCAAACAATCGACCGTATCATCGACGTATTTCCGGAAGGTCAACAACAACAGGTAAGAGTTCAGCTTTCTAACTCATTGGTAGCTGTATTCTCACAAACATTGTTGCCACTTCTTCAAGCTGATGGTTCTAAACAAGGTCGTGTAATGGCGCAGGAAGTTATGTTGGTAATTCCTGCGATTGCAAACTTGATTAGAGAAGCAAAAGCTGCTCAAATATATTCTACAATGCAAACTAACTCAGGTTTTGGTATGCAAACATTGGAAATGGCTTTGCGTGACTTGTATATGAAGAAGAAAATTACTCTTGAAGATGCACTTGCTCGTTCAAGCAGACCGGAAGAATTCAAGAGAGGATTGCAAAACTCTTAAGAGAACAAAAATATTTAATCAAAATTGTGTAGGGTGGGAAAAGCATAAGCGGTTCCCACCTTTTCTAATGAATATCGACATGTCTAATTGTATAAACTTTTTACGCAATCCATAATTTGAGTATGAAAATTATAATTATTGGTGGAGTTGCTGCCGGTGCGAAAGCCGCAGCTAAGTCAAAAAGACTTCTGCCTGATGCAGAAGTCCATATTTATACTCAAGATACTTGTGTCTCTTACTCTTCTTGCGGACTTCCGTATTATATTGCAGGAGATTTTGAAGACTGGCATAAGCTTATAGTAAGAACAACAGAAGAATTTGAGAAAAGTGGTGTTCATATTCATACACTAAACAGAGTCATGAAAATTCTTCCGGCTGATAAAAAAGTTCTTGTTAAAAATTTAGAAACAAATAAATGCTTTTTTGTAGAATATGATAGGCTTATAATTGCAACAGGCTCTTTTCCTTATAAACCGGAAATAAAAAACAGTAACTTAAAAAATATTTTTACTTTAAGAACGCTTAAAGATGGAATAAACATCAGAGAAGCTATGGAAAAATCAAATCATATCACCATAATCGGCGGTGGTTATATTGCGGTGGAATTAATTGAAGCGTTTGTCAAAAATGGGAAAAATGTCACAGTAATTGAATGTTCAGCTTTTATTCTATCTGTTTTTGATGAAGAAATTTCTTCTCTTATACAAACATTTATTCTAGAAAATTCTAATGATAGGGTTAAAATTTTAAACGAAGATTCAGTAAGCGAATTTGTTGGAGAAGATAAAGTTAATGGAATTGTGACTCAAAAAGGATTTGGATTTGAAACCGATATGGTTATTATTTCTGCCGGAGTTCGTCCGGTTGTAGATATTGCAGTTGATGCAGGGATTGAACTTGGTACTACTGGGGCAATCAAAGTTAATAGTCGTATGCAAACAAATATTCCGGATATTTACGCCTGCGGTGATTGTGTAGAAAAAATAAATATGATTTCTCACACTCCGGTTTGGCTTCCATTGGGTTCAACTGCGAATAAAGAAGGGCGTGTTGCAGCTATTAATGCTTGCGGAGGAGTTGAAGATTTTGAAGGAATTCTTAATTCTGCGGTACTTAGGTACCATGCGTTAAACATATCTATGACCGGTTTAACTGAGAAAGCTGCACAAAAGCTCGGTTTTGATACTGTATCAGTTGTGATAACAAAGCGTGATAAAGCCGGATACATGCCGGAAGTCCAAAATGTAACGCTCAAGCTTGTGGCAGATAGACGCACACATAGAGTTCTTGGTGCACAAGCTATCGGATGCGGAGATGCGGACAAGCGAGTTAATACCGTATCAGTTGGGCTATTGAGCAGTATGCGTGTAGAAGACTTACTTGATGTTGATTTAACGTATGCTCCGCCTTTTTCTACGAGTATTGATATTTTGATATCTGCTGCAAGGATTTTGAAGTCGAAATTGAGTTAAATATTAAAGGTGCATTAGTAACTTATAGCTCGTTTACGATTGCAGCCTTCCTTAGAAACTAGCCTCCACCCGAATTTCTAAGTTCACTAACGTTCTCTAAGAAATTCTTCCCTTCTCCGAGGAGAGGGTGATGCTTCATATTTGATTTAATAAAAAACTCAGGAAAATCTTGCAAGATTTTCCTGAGTTTCTGTTTTATAAAAATTATTTAAGCTTCCAAAATCTGTCTAACAAGTTCGTTAACAGTTTTAGGGTTAGCTCTTCCTTTTGTTTCTTTCATAACTTGACCAACAAAGAAGCCTAATAAGTTTGTTTTACCGTTCTTGTAAGCTTCAATTTCTTTAGGGTGAGCTAATACAATTTTTTCAACAATAGCTTTGATAGCGCCTTCATCAGAAATTTGGCTCAAGCCTTTCTTTTCAACGATAGCTGATGCCTTATCACCATTTGTAATCATATCTTCTACAAGAATTTGTTTACCGATGTTGTTAGAAATTGTTCCCTTTTCAATCAAGCTGATTAATTCAGCAAGGTTTTCAGGTGTTAATTTTGTTTCAGTAATTTCAACCTTGTTTTCTTTCAAGTAAGCTGCAATTTCACCCATGATAAAGTTTACAGCGATTTTTGCATTAGCGCCTAATTCCAAAACTTTATCAAAGAATAATGCTAAAGGCATTTGCTCAACGATAACGCAAGCATCATATTCGCTCAAACCAATGCTCATATATCTTTGACGTTTTGCTTCAGGTAATTCAGGCATTTTTGCTCTGATTTCTTCTACCCATTCTCTTGAAATTTCAAGCGGCATTAAATCAGGTTCTGGGAAGTATCTGTAATCGTGTGCATCTTCTTTACCTCTCATAGAGCGAGTTTCTTTCAAGCCATCATCCCAAAGTCTTGTTTCTTGAACAACTTGTCCGCCTTCTTCTACAATTTCGATTTGTCTGTCGATTTCATATTCAATAGCTCTTTGCAAAGCAGAAAAACTGTTTACGTTCTTGATTTCAGCTCTTGTACCAAATTCTTTAGAACCTTTAGGCATAATTGAAATGTTTGCGTCACATCTCATGGAACCTTCTTCTAAGTTACCATCGCAAACACCTAAGTATCTAACGATATCACGAAGTTCTTCCATGTAGTTTCTAGCTTCTTCACTAGATCTCATATCAGGTTCTGATACGATTTCCAAAAGTGGAGTTCCGGCTCTGTTTAAGTCAACTAGAGAATATGTTGCGCCATTAATACCTGCTGCACCTACGTGAACAAGTTTACCGGCATCTTCTTCCAAGTGTGCTCTTGTAATACCGATTCTTTTACCTTTTACATCAATATAACCATTTACACAAATTGGCTCATCATATTGTGAAATTTGATATCCTTTTGGAAGGTCAGGATAGAAGTATTGTTTTCTATCGAATTTACATCTTGATGGAATATCGCAATGCAAAGCTAAACCAAGCAAGATACCCATATTTACGCATTCTTTATTAAGAACAGGCAAAACCCCTGGCATACCCAAAGTAATAGGGCTGATTTGGCTATTTTGCTCGTTACCAAATTCTGTTGAATCCGGTGCAAATATTTTTGATTTTGTTTTGAGCTGTGCGTGAACTTCCAACCCAATTACAACTTCATACTTATCTCTTAAATCTGTCATAATTTTTTATCCTCACTAACTTTTCCTCACTCTCCTTGAGGAGAGTTTTCGCCATACTTACACATTGGAAAAGTTATTCCAGTATGTTATGTATTGCCTTTAGGTGAGGTGTCAACCACCCCCGCATATCTATTTTATCATAAAGATACGTTTTTCAAATGTTCAATCTTTAATTCCGGTCGTAAAATAATAGAAATTGCATCAATGCGAAATTTTTTGTATCCCTTATTCTCTTGCAAATACAAAAACGCACCTTGTTTCATATGCTTGTATTTTTCTTTTGTTATTGCACCGAGTGGCGAACCGCAAATATTGCTTTTTCTTGTCTTAACTTCTACAAAAACTAAAGTTCCTTTTTCTTCTGCCACAATATCAATTTCGCAAGTTTTTGAAAAACGTTTATTTGTTTCAATTATTTTGAAACCATGTTTTTCCAAATATTTGCGTGCGATTTCTTCGCCATTTTTACCGATTGATATATTCGTCATAAATTTATTCTAACATCTATCTTTCTATATACAAAAGGTATGATTCACCCTCTTTGTAGTATTGTTTAACTTTTTCAGTTTTAGCCCAACCTAATACTAAAGGAAAAATTTGTGCTTTTGCATAATCTTTTACCATATATATCCAATAGCCATGCCCGTTTTCTAATGAGTTTAAATAATTAATAGCCTTATCCTCTTCATTTTTGCGAACAAGCATCTCATAAACATTCTCCGAGAAAAAATTATTTTTGCCGGAATAAAATAAATAACTAGCAGCAGACGCATTATTTACAAGAATTATGTCTTTTTGAGGATTATAATTTTCTTTAATAATCTTCACTAATTTATCCGGAGAATATTTAACAAAATGTTCTGATGACGCAATATTTTTTAAGTATGCAAGATTATAGCTGCAATAGTTCATTAAAGTTAATATAATCGCAAGCGGTAAAACTATTTTATTACGAATCTCTAAAGGTCTTAAAGTTAATAACAAAACTACCGGAAGGAAATAAAGTCCGACTCTGTTTGCAAACGGATAAATTTTAAAAAGTGCTGCAGCAAGAACAAAAATAAACATACAGATTAAAAAGAATCCTTGTGCATTTTTCTTTTTTGCATAAAACCAAATTCCGGTGAAAAATAAAATAGTGGTTGCTAATGTTAAGGAATTAGGAAAAAAATAGAATTTAAAATTCAAAACGAGAAGTCTTATAAGTTCCTTAAGTGAAAAATTCCAGAATCCATCGTTCCAGTATTCAGGAAAAACTGCATTCATATTTATTGATGATTGTTTCAAATCAAAATAATAAAAGAGACCTAAGACTATACAAAACGGTATTATACAAGCTAAAATTCTTCTAAAAGAAATTTTGTTTTTAATATTTGCATATATATTTAAAGCAAAAAAGGTTCCAATAAAAAATACTGATGGAATTGAAAACAGTGGAAGTAAAGCTAATGCGGTAATCAGTAAAAACAATTGTTTTTTGCTGAGATTTTCAAGCTTAAGTTTTGGTAAGATAAGTAAGCAAAGTAAAGATACTAATATGTCCGTAGAATACTGTTTAAATGTTGTTGCAAATGAGATTAATGTTTCATTAATAGAAAAAATAAAACAGCCAAACAGCATTACCCATCTGTTTTGAAGATAGTTTTTGCAAAGTTTATAAAATAAAAAGATTGAACCAAGACCGGCAAGATATGGAATAGTTTTTAGCGCAAGTTCTTGATAACCAAAAATTTTAGTTATTCCAAATGATAATAAAGTAAAAAATGGCGGAGCAGATTGTGCGTCGGATAATGGTAAAAAGAAATCTTTAAAATGATGAATTTCCAGTAAAGATAGAGCAAGACGGCACTCATCATCTTCAAAAACTCCTTTTGCTAAAAATAATTTGGTTCTCAAAAAAATGCCCAATGAAAAGGTTAAACATAATAAAACATAATAAATTCCATTTTTATTTGCAATTTTTTTTAGCATAAACTAATCCTTCGATAAAACCATTACAATATTTTTGCCAAAATACTTATTAAAAATTTTGTCAAAAATTAAAGTTAGAGGGAATATAATTTTGTCATACATATTGATTGAATATTTTGAAATTTGTCCGTTTCGATTAAAAATTTTGTAAACAAGCGCTAAACAAAAACCAAGACTATCAAAGTATTTGTAGTTATTTATCGTGAATCCGCAATCTTCTACAAGATTTTTGGCGATTGATAAATCATATCTTCTACAATGTCCTAAGCGTTTGTCAAAAGATGAATATAGACAAGAAAACGCCGGTACAAAAAAGAGAAATTTCCCGCCTTGTTTAAGCTTGTTGTAAATAATTTTCATCTTCTCTTTGTCATCTTTTATATGCTCAAAAACATTAAACGAAATAAACATATCTACAGAGCCATCATCTAAATATGTTAAATCTTCGTGCGCTTGCAGCCCTTTATTTTGTATAACTTGGCGTTGTTCGTCATCCAATTCTATGCATTCTATATTAAAACCTTTTTGAGCAATGATTTCTGAAATAGTACCTATTCCGGCACCAAAATCAACAATTTTTGTATTCTTAGCTTTGACAAGCTCTTCACACAAACTTGCAAGGTAATGGTTATACCGTTTCGCAGATTGCATTAAATCAAGCACATCACTTCCGTTATATTTCTCTCCCAAAAAGCCCTCATTTCATTGTTTATAAAGAGTTATATATGGTATTGATTATACTCTTTAACTGCTCAAAATCAAGGTAGAAAGAGTTTATAAGAAAATCCTGATTTTTCCTGCAAACTTTTGAGATATAATAATTTTAATAATATTAAAAAAAGGAGAAAATTATGTTAACAGGACCGTTTTTAGATAGAAATTGGATGGGACAAAATGAAGACTATAAAACTTCAAATATTGTAATGCTTGGAATGCCTTTTGACGGTACTGTTTCATATCGCCCAGGCTCACGTTTTGCTCCGGAGCAAATTAGATTGGCAAGTTGGGGCTTGGAAGAATACTCTCCATATTTTGATAAGCATTTGGAAGATTGTAATTTCCATGACGCTGGCGATTTAGAATTTCCACTTGGAAATACAGAAAAATCTCTTGAAGTGATTAAAAATAACGTAGAAGAAATTTATCGTGACGGTAAAAGAGTTTTTGGTATTGGTGGTGAACACCTGGTAACATTACCGGAAATTCAAGCGGTTTCAAAATTCGTAGATAATCTTGCGATTGTCCATTTTGACGCACATACTGATTTAAGAGAAGAATATTTGGGCGAACCTTTGTCACATTCGGCTGTAATCAGACATTCTGCTGAAATCGTTGGATTTGAAAATCTAAAACAAATTGGTATCCGCTCCGGCATGAAAGAAGAATTTGAACTGATGAAAAAATATGGAACATTGATTCATGAACACTCTGAATTGGATTGTTTCAAAAACAAAAACATTTTTGTTACAGTTGATTTAGATGTATTGGATACTTCTATTATGCCAGGGACAGGAACACCGGAAGTCGGCGGATTGAACTTCAATCAGCTTGTTGATTGGTTTAAGTATTTATCAAACTTCAATATTATTGGTGCTGATGTTGTAGAACTTGCACCGGATTATGATGCAAGTGGCGCTTCTACTGCAGTGGCTACAAAAGTTATCAGAGAATTATTGATGGCAATGTAGGTTATAATTATGATTGATGAAATTGTAGCAACTCTTAAAGCAGCCAAACAACCGCAAAGTGAATTTGTAAAGCTGATGGATTCTTTTAATAGTCCATATTTGGTACTGATTGCTTGTATTTTGAGCTTGAGAACGAATGATAGGACTACTTATCCGGCAACTCTTCGAATGCTGGAATTAGCCAAGACTCCCAAAGAGATGAAAAATGTTAAGGTTGAAGATTTAGCAAAAGCAATTTATCCGGTGGGATTTTATGAAAACAAGGCAAAACAGATAATAGAATTGTCACGACAAATTGATGAAGAATTGGATGGTAAAGTTCCTGATACAATTGAGGAATTGGTTGAATTTAACGGTGTAGGCAGAAAGACTGCTAATCTTGTGTTATCGCAAGGCTTTAATAAACCGGCAATATGTGTGGATGTACACGTACATAGAATTTTCAACCGATTAGGTTATGTTTGTACAAAAAATCCGGAAGAAACAGAATTTGCCTTAAGAGAAAAATTACCACAAAAATACTGGATTGATATTAATACTCTTTTGGTTACGCACGGGCAAAATGTTTGTAAACCAACTAAGCCCAAGTGTTCTGAATGTCCGATTGCTGACTACTGTGCAAAAATATTATGATATGTTATAATAGTCACATTGATGAGCGTTTAAAAGAGAGAGTGAGTTCGTAATGACTGAACAGATTAATTGTCCGTTTTGCGGTAATTTGATAGATAGAGATGCAATAAAATGTGAAAATTGTGATGCATTGTTCAAAGAACCGGAATTGCCTAATATAAAATTTAAAGAACTTGCTCCATTTTTAGTAATTGATATTTTAACCATTGGTTTCTTTTCTACAATTTGGTTTTTTATTAATGGAAAAGCCATAAATAATTTGGTAGAAGATAACAAAAAAGATACAATAAAACTTAATTGGCTATTTCTTTTACTTGCAATTAATGGCGGCTTTTATCTGTTTTTCTTCTTTAAACACGCAGCGTTTTTAATTCTATTTTCAATTTTGCAATGCATAATCTATGTGGCTCTAACTTATAGAGTATTGAGAATAATACAAAAATACACATCTCAAATGTACAATGTGGATGTAGCGTTTAATCCTTGTTACTTAGTATTTTTCAATATAATTTATCTAATTCATTTCATTGAAACATACCAAAACAGAGTGTTCCATACCCACGAGTATTTTGATTGGAAATCACCGCAAGCAATTTTCTTAATAATTTTGTTGGTATTAATAATTTTCTTCTTGCGTTTTTATAATGAAATGTTTTTATTGTTGAATTAATTAAAAATTTTGATGTATTCTTTTTTAATTTCTTCTTGAAAATAAGAAGGTAGTTTGTCAAACTCATTAATATCAATCAAAAATGGAATATCATTATTATTAAGTAATGTCCGTAATTCTATAATGTTTTTGGTATCATCATTAAAATTTTTTATAACCAAATCCAAATCACTACCGGAATGGCAATCATTTTTAATTCGGCTACCATAAGTCCAAATTTCGGCATTGGGGCAATAATTATTGAAAATATCTTTTAATTCTTTCAAATATTCTTCTTTAATGCTAAGCATTTTCAATAACTTTCCTAAAATTTTCTACATCAACCAAGAAATCTTTTACCAATGTTAATGTTTCTTCTGCAAAAGCCTGCCCGTAATCGTGTGCAGTACTATTTCTCTTTAACCAATGAGTTGCGGTACAATTTATAATCAATAGTTCCGTCTTGCGTTTGTAATAACATCTCATATGATTTTTTTAGTGTTGCTATACATTTTTGCAAGTATTCGGTATTGATATCAGACATTCTGTCTACTCCTATAATAAATAATTTATGAACATTTTAACATAAATATTAAATGTCCGTTCAACTGTTGATTGATTTCAAAAAATAAATTATTTAGATTGCCATTGATGTAATATCTGTGTATGCAGAAACTAGTCTATTGCGGACTTGGATTGCCATTTGCATACTCAAGGTTGCTTTTTCTGCTGCAATCATTGCATCATGGATACTTGTTGACCCACCCATTGCTATATCTTCTTGCATTTTATCAGCTGTAATTTTAGCATCGTTAACGGCGTTTAAGCTATTTGTAAAAGCGTTTCCCATATTAGAAGCGAAATTACCCAAACCTACAGGATCTGCTTTATCTTTTATTGGATGTGATTTTGTTGCATTATCCAAAGCTTCTTCAAATGAGTTTTTTTCCACTTCAAACGACGCATGACCTTGAAGATATTTGTTATAATCATCAATTGCGTTCAAGTTATAGTTTGTATTAAATTGTGTTATTCCTGTTGTGAATTCCATTTTTATTACTCCTTTGAGAAAGTATTTTACAAGATAGCTCCCACCAGAAAGCAAGTTCTTAGCTTCTACCTCACCCTTTTTACCAAACTTACCGATTTGTATTTATACCTACCCACTTGTAAGTGTGTTGTAAAATCTCCTGCTAGGAGAGGGAATGCTTCAAGTTCATTTTAAAACTTCCAAACCATCTCTTTAAATGTTCATCGCTGTTTGCATCATCGTTTTAACGTTTTCTGCAACAGTTGCGTTAGCTTCATAAGCTTTTGAAGCTGAAATCATACCAACCATTTCTTCTACAAGGTTAATGTTTGGTAAATCTACATATCCTTCTTCATCGGCATCAGGATGTGATGGGTCATAAACTGTTTTTACACCATTTTCTGCTTCGTATATTTCATCAACCCTAACACCGCCGGTTACCATGCCGTTATTAAGTGCAACATTAGCGTTAATAAGCATGTTACCTGTTTTAGGGTCAAATTGTGCATCCGGACTGTTTGAAGCAAAATTTGAGTATCCTCTGTTCAAACTGTCTTCATATATTGTTCTAAATGATACATCTTTTTTTACATAAACACCTTTTGAACCGTCTGCTTGACGTGTTGTGTTTATGTTCGCAATATTACTTGCAACAGTATCCATTTTTATTCTTTGGGCTGTCATGCCGGATCCGGCAATATCAAATATGTTAAAACTCATAATTTACCTTTACTTTCTATTTATAGAACTACTAGCCCCCACCCTAGCCCTGTTTGAAATGTCGACTCACTAGCTTCTACCTCACCCTAACCCTCTCCTGCTAGGAGAGGGAACACGCCAAACTTGTAAGTTTACATTCGAGGCGGAGCCTGTAGTATTAGTACTATCTAGTATTTTACCTAGTAGCCGACCCCTTGTCTACGTGCGTTATTCTATTGTCATAAGTCCTGTAGTTTTACTTTGAGGCGGAGCCTGTAGTATCAATATTATCCAGTATTTTTACCTAGCAGCCGACCCAATGTCTACGTACGTAGTACCTATTGTCCTTTTATTGCTTCAGAGATTGTTGAGAACTGTCTTCTTTCCAAGTTTGAGAGTACTGTGTATTTTGTACCGGTTTTAGACAAATCCATCATTTCTCTTTCAAGTTCTACGTTGTTACCTGTAGAATTGCTGCCGCTGTAGATATCTGTTACTACTTGTGGTCTGAATTCTGACATCGTGTTTGATTGAAGATAAGATTTCTCTTGACGGGTCGGAGTTCTGTATGTGTGAATATCACCGGTGAACACGTCAACCATTGGCGGCTTATATTCAATGCTGTTTTGCCCTTTGACATAATCTTTCAGGTCTTCTTTTTCGATAATTTCTGCAAGCTGGCTTTCAAATGCGACTTCTTTTCTTTGAAAATCCGGAGTCATGACGTTTGCGATATTTGATGCGATGGCGTGCTGTCTATCCATCAAACCATCCATACCGAGCTTTGTTATTTCTATCGTTCTGTTACTGATTAAATCCATATTTGCAACCTCCAATCAGATTCCCGCTAATGATAAATACCGAATTTTATTAAGAATTCCGTATCTTTATCATTAGAGTGTTCTAATTTAATTTGCCCCATTTGCTCTTCGATTGATTTTTTGCAAATGCTTAATCCAAGTCCTGAACCTGTTGCTTTTGTTGTAACACCTTTTTCAAAAACCAAATCCGGATTTTCAATTTTTGATGCGTTGTTTATGATTCTAATTGCAACAAATTCCCCTCTTTTTTCTACTTTGATTTTAATATACTTACCATTTTCAAGAACTTCTTCTGTATTAAATGCTTCTACTGCGTTTTTAACCAAGTTTACAAGAACAGATACTAAAGCATTTTCGTCAGCCATAATTTTTAGATTTAATTTGTTATCTACAATATATTCAATATTTTTGCATTCAAAGTAAACTTTTGTCAAATCTTCTGCAACACTTACTATATCCTTAATAGAGCAAGGTTTTATTTGCTTAGCTTGAGTAGATTTTAGAGCTAATAAAGAATTGTTTGCCATTTTTATAGCACGAGCAATGTTGTTAGTAGCGTTCAATATTGTTTCATCTTGAATTTCATTTTTTGCACAATATTTTTTTATAATTTCACTGTACAAATCACAAATAGAAAGCTGATTCTTAACTTCGTGAGAAATTTCTCGAACATCCGGAAGATATCCGGCTGGTTTCACTTGAAATTCTGCAAAACCTAAAACAGCATCTTTTGTAGCTTCATCCAGATTTTCCGTTAGTCGTCTGATAGAAGAGTTTAAAAGGATGTTATCACGTCTATCGGGTCTGAATGTTTCTTGAAACTTTTTGATATCAATAATAGAATTTCTGTTTATAATATCAAGCGCTTCATCCTGAAGTTTTGAATTGTAGATAGAATAATATCTGACATAGTTTTTATTATCAGTTTTGTTATCCCAGATAACAATTGATACATATCTATGAGTCATAGTACAAATAAATTCTGTTTCTGCCCAAACTTTTTCTCTTAAATTTTCACTTTCGTCTGAAAAATCATAAGATTCAATATCAGAAAAATCTAAGCGTTTAATTAAACCTAAAAGTCCGTTTCTGTTAATTATTCGATGTAAAACAACTCCATTTTCCGGATTATCAAGCAAAGGTTCAAGAGCAGCACGAACCATACATTTCAAGGTCTGCTTGGTTATAACCTTGTTTTCTTGAGAGTTAATAAGTTCTCTTAAATAATTTTGCTGCCTTACAATCTTTTTCACTTTTTGATATACCTTATTTTAAAAGTCATTAAGTCATTAAGTCGCTAAGTTCATTATAATGACTTAACGCCGTTATTATACTGCCATTTTAACTTTCTTTGTCAAGAATCCGTTATTGATAGCGTACAAAACTGCTTGTGTTCTATCATTAACTTGAAGCTTTTGGAAAATGTTGTTAACGTGTGTTTTAACAGTAGTTTCAGAAATAAATAATTTGTTAGCAACACCTTTGTATGTAATACCTTGTGTTAGGAGTTCCAAAACTTCTTCTTCTCTTTGAGTTAAGTAGTCAAGCAAGTTTTCTTCTTGTTGAGATTCTTTTGCATTTGTTTCTTCTCTGAATGATTGTTGGAAGTATTCAAAGAATCTGGAAGAAAGTGCTAGTGGAAGATAGATTTTTCCATTTAGAACTTCTTCGATTGCATAAATAAGTTGAGCTGATGCCATAGTTTTTAGGACATAGCCTCTTGCACCTATTTTCATAGCTCTGAAAATTAAATCTGCATCATCATATCCTGAAAGTGCTAAAACTTTTGTGCCCAAATCAAGCTTAGCGATATCAAGAATACCTTGTAAGCCATCACGTTCAGGCATATTCATATCTAGTAAAACTACATCCGGTTGATATTTTTTGATTAAGTTTAAACCCACTGTAACATTTGTAGCGATACCAACTACATCAAATGTACCTTCTAGGTTTAATAATTCTCTGATTCCAACCAAGTGTTCATAATTATCGTCAATTAATAACACCTTGGATTTTTTCTTAAACTCTCGTCTCATACTCTCTTCTCCCCTATCATTTAAAATTAGTATATTTATTTCTTTTCTACACTATACATATTACCCCTCAATAGAGGAGATTTTCATCAACAAGATGATTAATTTTAGTACATTTGAGGTAGATTGAAAGATATAGACCATATGGTCTATAAGAATGCCAAAACCAATGACTACAAGCAATTTTTCCTAACCATCAACAATATGGTTTAGAATAAAAAGCGTAGACAGAATAGAGGATTGTCATACGTATGAGGTAATTTAAAAGTAGCATTGACAAAATCAATTTGAATAATAACAAATTGATTGCATACTTATTTCTTCAAAGTTTTAGGATTGATTTGTCCGTAGTATTCCACTGGAATATACATGTCTGTTGAGTCAGTTGTAAAAATTTTCGCATCCTTTACAACAGCTTTTTGATTTATGTGTTTGTCTGTATAATGATGTCTTACTTGAGGATAATATGTTGTAGATTTACCATTATACATGGGTATCATAGCTGTATATGAGCCAATAACTACACGATCATCATTGCTTTTAGCAATTTTATTTATTTGATCTTGGAGTTCATTGACGCTTGTGGTAGTGCCATCAGGCATCATTCTTAAACGAAGAGTATCTTTGCCATAATATTTATATGTTGTATCATTGAGAATTCTTTGTGAACTTTTGCTCAAAGAATCCACTTTTTGTTCAACACCTTGTGGAATTGAATCCTTTGGCATTTCTCTATAAGGCTTTTTTACACATCCGCTTGTTGTTGCGATTACCGCAGCTGCTGTAGTAAATTTAATAAAATTATTTGTTATCTTCATGCTCTTTTTGTCCTACATAATCATCTCTATTAACTGTTGGTGACAAATCTTTTACAGCAAACGGTTTTGCAAAATAAATTGCGCTAATAAAATTCAAAATAACACCAAGAACATTTGTTGCCGTTTTTGCACCTTTCCACTTTTGCGGTAATAAATTCGCCAGCATCATAATAGAACTGCCTGCCATTAAGTATAAATATGCTTTAAAAATTCCCCTTGGAACAGCAACGCAATCCTTAACATCACGTGGATTTTTGACATTTTCGGTTAAGACATCTATAAATTCACGCTTTTTATGTTTTTCTGAGTCATTTTTTGATTGAAAATTATTATAAAAATTTGTATTAGTTTGGATTTTTGATATATTCATAACATTAATATTAAAACACCAAAAAATATTTTTTGCCGTTTCCCTTATAAAATTTCACTCTTCTTTTCTTGTAAAATAGTGGCAAGTCGGTCCATTCGTGCTAAATCATGTCGTATAATTTGATAGAAGAAACGTAAATCATCCAGACTGTGAATTTCTTTAAGCAGATTAATGTATAAATTTTCTTTCTGATATCTCATAGCTTGGACAAATTCTTTGCCGGAGTATTTGCCCAAAAGCTGATTGAACTTGCCAAAATCATCGGCAGCTTCGATTTCTTGCAGGGCCTCTAGTTTTTTTTCAACTTGATTATTCAAAATTGCTAAGGTTTCTTTTGGAAATTTTGCGTCTTTGAATGTTTTCTTAAGATTTAATAATTCTTCGGAAGTCTTGCAAATGCTAATATTGTCAAAAGTGTTAAACCCTTGTAAATTTGCGATTTTAAAACTACTTTGCCCAAAATCCCAAGGTTCAAATTCCCCTCTACATCTTTGCTCTTGCACTTTTTTGTTAGGAATTTCATACATAAAGCCTTTGTATCCAACAATTTCCGGATATCTGGTCGATGCATTGTATACATTTATTAAAGCATTTGGATTTTTATCTTTCATTAGTTTAAACATATTTTCCATATTCCGTTTATGTTCACGGAAAAATAAATGATCTCCTGGCACAATTGCACCTTTGGTAAAACCTTCCGGCATGAGTGTGTCGATAATAAATTTTAAAGTTTCTTTAGAGCATTTTGAATGCGCATGATATAAAGCATGGGTTTTGGTGTTCTTGTTAAATAAATACATTACAGAACAATCGTGGACAAAAGAGGTTGAGAGCGGAACATTGGCTTTTGTTTTCAGAAAGCTATTTGCATAACCATCTTTGTTGGTAGAGAATCCTTTGATGTAGTGCCCATCAGATTCAAAAAAATCCCAAAAGTTTTTAAGTGGAATTGAATTTCGGCATTGCGTACCACCTAATTCAAACGGACGAATATTTGTAATCTCACTTATCGCATTGGCTTCACACTTAAATTTGTTTGGCTGCTGGGCAAGAACATCAGATAGTGTTTTAGATTTCGCCCTTAAACCTAGGAATTGTGTATTTATATTTTGATTTGTCGACCTGTTTATATTAAGAATTCTCATAGTTATATTAAAAACTGAAAAAAAATATTTTGCTATTAAAAAAGTTTGTGTTAAGATTAATTTGTCGACAGAACATCTGTTGACTGAAAACTAAATATATATGGGTGCGTGGCGCAGTTGGTAGCGCAGTTGACTCTTAATCAATTGGTCGAGGGTTCGAGTCCCTCCACACCCACCATTTAAAAAAAGACTTCCGAAGAAGTCTTTTTTTTGTTGGATTTTTACACAACAAGCATCGCTTTAGGGTTCGCTGCTTCATTGGATTTAAGTATGTAAATATAATTTTTACGAAAAATTTTATTAAACTGTAATTGTTGTGTGCATAGCACTTGATTTTGGTTTTTATCAGCGCTAATCTTGTATCGGAAGAAAGAATTTTCTTTTAGGGAAGAGGATTTATGTCTAAGAATATTTTTATAACAGCGACTGGGACTGATATTGGTAAAACCTACGTATCAGCTCTTATTGTAAAAAAAATGCGCGAAGCAGGATACGATTGCGGATATTTTAAGCCCGTTTTAAGCGGAGTGGAAGAAAAAGACGGAAAATTAACAGTAAGCGATTGCAATTATGTAGTAAGCACCGCTAATATTCCTACAAGTGCAGACGAGTGTGTATCTTATTGGTGGAAAGAAGCTGTATCTCCACATCTTGCAGCCAAAAGACAAAATCAAGAAATTAACATTGCTAAAATCAAAAAAGATTTTGAGAATGCTAAAAGTAAATATGATTATCTTTTAGTAGAAGGTGCAGGCGGAATTACTTGTCCTTTGCGTCTAGAAAACGGAGAAAAATATTTACTAAAAGATTTAATAAAAGAGCTTAATACAAGCATTATAATTGTTGCAGACGGTGGTTTGGGCACCATAAATTCTATATTGTTAACCGTAGAATATGCTCGTAGCAATGGAATTGATATAAAAGGTATTATTCTGAATAATTTTGAACCAAACAATTTTATGCATCAAGATAACTTAAAACAAGTAGAATATTTAACCAGTGTAAAAGTTGTTGCAACCGTAGAAAAAGGACAAAAAGATATAAAACTTTTAGAAAATTTATTTGAGGTATAAATATGGATTGGCAAAAAGAAGATTTAAAATATATATGGCACCCTTGTTCACAAATGAAAGATTACGAAACACTTCCTCCAATTGTTATTGAGCGTGGAGAAGGTATTAACATATATGACACAAATGGTAAATGCTACAAAGATGTAATCAGTTCTTGGTGGTGTAATCTTCTTGGACACTGCAATCCTAGAATAAATGCTGCAGTAAAAAAACAAATTGATGAATTAGAACACGTAATTTTTGCGAATTTTTCTCATAAGCCTGCAATTACACTTTGTCACGAATTAGCAAAAGTAGTTCCGGATGGACTTTGCAAATTTAATTTTGCCGACAATGGTTCTGCTGCTATTGAAATGGCTTTAAAAATGAGTTTCCAATATCATTACCAAACAGGAAATCCTCAAAAGAAACGTTTTATGGCACTTTCTGATGCTTATCATGGAGAAACACTTGGTGCGCTCGCTGTCGGCGGTGTTGATTTATATTCTGAATTATACAAGCCACTGCTACTTGATGTACTAAGAATTGATGGTCCGGATTGTTACAGATGCCCTTACTGTAAGCAATGCGTAGGACATTGTACATATAACTCACAGGCTGGTGACACCTCATCCCAAGACGAGGCAACATGTCGTTGCGAATGTTTTGAAAAAGCTGAAAAAATGTTTGAAAAATATGCTGATGAAACAGCTGCAATAATAGTAGAGCCACTTCTTCAAGGTTCTGCCGGTATGAAAGTTTATCCACCACTATATTTGAAAAAATTAAGAGAATTATGCGACAAGTATAACGTTCACCTTATTGCGGATGAAATTGCAACCGGCTATGGTAGAACCGGCAAAATGTTTGCATTTAACCATGCCGGTGTAAGTCCGGATATCATGTGCCTTTCAAAAGGTTTAACAGGTGGTTATATGCCAATGGCGATTGCAGTCACTACACAAAAAATCTATGATGCTTTTTATGACGATTATCTTAAAGGTAAAGCATTTATGCACTCTCATACTTATGCCGGTAATCCGCTTGCTTGTTCTGCTGCTATCGAAGTTTTGAAAATTCTTAAAGACGAGCAAATTATTGAAAATGCAAATCGTAGAGCGAAATACTTTAACAAAATTATTAAAGAGAAATTCTTACCGTTAGAAAATGTTGGAGAAGTTCGTTCTATTGGCTTAATCAATGCAATCGAACTTGTTAAAAATAGAGATACTAAAGAGCCTTTGGATTACACAAAGCGTACCGGATATCAGATTTATAAAAAAGCTTTGGAGCGTGGAGTTTTGCTAAGACCTCTAGGTGATGTAATCTATTTTAATCCACCATTAATCATAAAAGAAGATGATATGGATTTTGTAACAAATGTCGCATTGGAGTGTACAAAAGAAATTCTACATGATACAATTAACGCATAGTTAAATAGGAGTATCCCATGAAAGTATCGTTAAAAACTTGTGCGCCGCTTTTGGCAGTCGGCACAATGGCTTTGTCATCTTGTTCTAATACACCGACCAGTAATATGAAAAAGTACATGATGGAAACAAATCGAACTCAAGCAGAGTTAAATCAGCTAACTAAAGGGCTTAGTTCTAACAATGTCAAAGATTTAACAGTGGCACAATCTCGTTTGGATTCGATGGCATATAGAGATTTGTTTAATACTACATCTGCTGCTAAAGATTCTACAAAAATTGCAAACTTTAACAAAATAGCAGCTAGATATAGAGCTGATTTTGATCAGAATACATCTTTCTATGAATATGGTCAAAACGTGGATACAAAGTACGATAAACCAATTTTATCTATAGTTGACAAACTAACAAATGCAAATATTTCTGTAAAAGAACTAGAAGACATAAAATCAAAAACTAAAGAACAAACAGTCAGCGATGATATTAAATTGTACTATTTGCAGCATTTTGCAGATGATTGGGCATATAGAAAGTACTTCCAAAAAATTGGTATTTATAAAGATGGTATGGCAGAGAAGTGTGACGAACTTTCGAAACAACTTAAACCATAGGAAAGATTATGATTATTACTACGTAAAATCGAATATTACCAAAAGCAAAATTGCCATTTAATTTAGTTAAAGGTAGTGTAAAAGAGCGTGAACTTGCTGCAGAAAGTTGTTGGAACAAATTTGTGGATGAATTTGTGAAAATCAAAAAACCTGATATAAATGATTACCGCAAATGTATAAATAAAGCTCTTGAACCAAATAAAGTCAGCTATAAAGTGTCACCGGAAACGAATCCAGATTTTTATGGTAGTGCCGGCATGGATGTTAAGATAGAACAGCGTTCAATGAACAAATTCTTTTTTAATTATACAAATCACAAGATAGGTTTGCCGGTTGATGAAGATGGTAAAATTTTGGTAAAATCGACAGCGGTGCACGAAGCTCGTCATCTGTTTGACAATTTATACCAGCCTAAAACAACACTATTACGCACGCAACATATAAATGAAACTCCCGAATTTGACGCATATACATATAATTTGTGGGATATTGTTGTCGGAACAGTCAGAGATAAATTCAACGAAAAAGAATTCCAAACAGAAGTTGATGAAATATTATCAGAGCTTCCGCGTGATATAGCAATAGAAACGCTTCAAGATTGCAGGTATGCTATACAAAGTGAAAGACGCGCATATTACAGCGAAATCTTATATTTGATAAAAGAAAATCCTATTGGAAACGTAAATCGCTTAAAGAATGCGTATCTGAATTTCAAAAACTGTAATTTTAATGAAAGAGAAAGCTATATAGCAGAAAAATTAAAAAATCTCATTGCAGAAGAACGAAATAATATAAAAACAAACGCAAATAAAAAACCGGAAAAATAAATTCCGGTTTTTATTTATTATTCTATAATTTCTGCGCCATTTGGTTCAACTTTTAAAGTTCTTATATCAACTTTAATACTTTGACCTTCCCAAATATCTTTCACAGTAGATTTAATCTTATCTAAATCATACTTATGTGAAATTACTAACATAGATGGTCCGGCACCTGATAGTACACAGCCAAGAACACCGTCTTCATGTTTAAATGCTTCCATTATTTCTTTCATTCCAGGAACCAATTTCTCTCTATAAGGTTGGTGCAATTTGTCATGAAGTGCAATCTGCATTAATTTTTCATCTTTATTATTCACTGCATCAATAAGCATTGCAAGATGCTTAGCGTTATAAACAGCATCTTTCATTGGGATTTGTTCCGGTAAAACTGAACGAGCAATATTAGTAGAAAGTTCAAAATCCGGTATGCAAACCGTAATATCCCATTCTTGTGGCCAGTTAAGTTTTCTATATACAATCGTGCCATCATCTTCTTGAGAAGCCATTACAAATCCACCTAAGATTGCAGGTGCAACATTATCCGGATGCCCTTCAACTTCTGTTGCAATAGAAAGCAGGGCTGTTTCATCCGCAGGAGAGCCCAAAAGTTTGTTAGCTGCAATCAAGCCTCCAACAACTACAGCTGCAGAACTACCCAATCCACGAGTAATAGGAATTTGAGATTGGATATTGATTTTCAATTCAGAAGGTTCTTGACCGATTGAATTGTAAAGCATTTCCACCGCTTTATAAACAATATTGTTTTCGTCACGAGGAATATTATCAAAAATCATTTCATCAATAACTTCCTCTTCTGACATTAAATTAATTTCAATGCCAGTCCCAGGCAAAACAGTTTCTTCTATCGTAATAGTATTATAAATAGGAAGGGCTAAGCCTAAACAATCGAACCCTGGACCTATATTGGCTGAAGTTGCCGGTACTTTTACACTTACTTTCATTCTTAATTTTTTCTCCTAAAATTATAACGAGATTATACAATAAAGACAAAAAAAAGAAAATCCGCATAATCTAAATAAAAAACCAAGGTATGATAGTCATACCTTGATTTTTCTATATTTTAATCAGTCAATTACTTGATATCCTTAACTGACAATGCGATTCTATGTTCTTTTGGAGTGAATTTTTTGATTAATACATCAACTTCAGAACCAACTTTGAACATGTTGAATGGATTTACGTTTTCGTCAGACATTTCAGAAACTGGTAACAATGCTTCTACTCCTGGGAAGATGTTGATGAATGCACCGAAAGTAGTAACTTTGTTTACAGTACCTTTAACTACTTGACCTTCTTCGAATTGTCCTTCGATCTGTTGCCAAGGATTTTCACCCATTCTCTTAAGAGATAAAGAAATTCTCTTCAATTCGTTATCAATCTTAATGATTTTAACTTCAATAGTATCACCAAGAGTTAATACGTCTGAAGGGTGTTTAATTCTTTGCCAAGAAATTTCAGAAATTGGAAGTAAGCCATCGATACCGTTGATGTCAACGAATGCACCGAAATCAGTGATTCTTACAACGTTACCTTTAACAACTTGATCTTCTTCTAATGAAGAAAGAACGTTATCAACTACTTGATCTCTTTGTTCAGCAACAGCTTGTCTTTGAGATAAGATAAGTTTGTTTTTCTTAGGATCTGCTTCAAGAACTTTAACTTCGATTTTTTGGTCGATTAAACCTTCGAATGGGGTACCAGTTCTCAATTGAGAAGATGGGATGAAGCCCTTAAGGTCAGCAACGTCAACCAAAACACCACCCTTAACAGTTGAAACAACTTTAGCAAGGATTGTATCGCCTTGGATTTTAGCATCGTTCAATTGAGCCCAAGCTTGAGCAAATGCGATTCTCTTCAATGATAATTGCATAGGTTCATCATTGTTTTCTTCTTTTAATACATAGAATTCTCTTACGTCGCCGATTTCTAAAGTGTCAACGTCGCTAGAAAGTTCTCTGTTAGATAAGAATGCTTCCATTTTAGCACCCTTAACGCTAACTAGATAACCTTCAGATTCTTTTTTAATTACTGTACCTTCTACGATATCAGCTACGTTGTTAGATTTAGCAAAGCTTTCTTCTAATAACATTTCAAATTCGTCTTTTACTTGTGTCATTTTTATTTTCCTTTCTGTTTTTGTTTAGTGAATAGTGAATAGTGAGTAGTGATTAGTGAATAGAAGTTTTTGCAATTCACTATTCACTGTTCACTAATTTTCTCAATTACTTTATCAATAATCTTTTGTGGAGTAGACGCTCCGGCTGTTATTCCGATTGACTTTACTCCGTTTAAAATTTCTTTATCCAATTCAGTATCATTTTCAATATGAATTGTTTTCGTGTAGTCTTGTAAAATTTCTGCTAAGTGCGATGTGTTAGCACTTTTTCTTGAACCTACAACAATCATAACGTCGGTTTCTTTAGCAAGCTCTTTGGCTTCCTTTTGGCGCATTGCAGTTGATTGGCAAATTGTGTTATAAATCAAAACCTCTTTGGCAATTGTGTTCAAATAATTAACTACAAGGTTTAAAGAAGATACCATTTGTGTAGTTTGAACAACAACTCCGACTTTTCTGTGAGATTTAATTTCTTTGGCATAAGGTGCCAACTCGTCAATACTGGTTGCTACAACAACTTTGTCAGAATATAAGTTTGCATTAGCCTTAATTGCAATTACTTCCGGATGATTAGGTTTGCCAACGATAACCACAAAATAATCGTTTTTAGCAAGTTCAACAGCTCTTTGCTGAACCTTTTTTACGTCCGGACAAGTTAAATCTACGAGTTCAAACCCTGCATTTCTAATTTGTTCAATAACTTCTGGTGCTGCACCGTGGCTTCTTACGATACAAATACCGTCACCAGACTTTGGAACTTCATAAATAGTTTTTATACCCATTCTATCAAGTTCATTGATAACATCTGTATTATGTATAAGTTCACCTAAAATATAAATGTTTTTATCAGGATTTTCTTTTTTAAGTTTTACAGCTGTTTCAACAGCGCGTTTTACTCCGTAACAGAATCCTGCAAATTTGGCTAGCTTAATGTCGGGATTATTCAAAAATTTTAATTCACTTTCTAAAAGAACTAGAGGTTTCCCTCAGTAATATTATTAGAATATAAAAATACTCAAAAGTAAAGTAGGTTATACATGTATTACAGCCGTTATGGTTGACAAACACAACTTTATAGTAAATAATGTATACATAGGGGGAAGCCCCCAACGGAATCGCACAATACTCGTTGAGGACTTCACTTAGTACCCTATAATTTGATAAACAATGTTAGTGCTACTATAAATAGCGTTGCTACGAATAGTAGCACTATTATTTTGTCAACCAAAGTCATAGTTTTACCCTCCTTTCTTGCCCATTTCTCTTAGTACTCGTGTGGCAAGAGGTAGGGTTGTACTACCCTATAAATAGATATTAAATCTATTTAATTAGTTTATAATATATGAGCTTGCTAGAAAAGTCAATGTTATCAAGCATTACAGCACGATTTCTTTTATATAAACAGCATTCTCTTTCAGTATAGGTAATTCTACAATAAATTTGTTATCATTTTCGTCTCCTTCAAGGCGAATAGAACCTTCGTGCGCCTCAACAACTTTTCTGCAGAAATATAGACCTAGTCCCATATTCATATTGCTTTGTAATGAACTTCCGCAGACATATTTGTCAAAAATATGTTTTGCCAAATCTTCTGTAATTGTATCGCTCTTATTTTCAAATGACATAATCAATTTATCATCCAAAATTACCAAACTTACCTTTACTGTAGTGCCGGAAAACGCATAATTAAGTCCGTTGTTCAACAAATTACCAATCACGCGACGAATTTGAACTTCATCTCCAAAGAAGTTTGCATCATTATCTTTGAGATTCGTATTGAATTCAATTTTAATATTTTTAGATAATCCTAAATCTGTAACTTCTTTTATACTTTTTTGTAATAATTTCTTTATATCAAAATATTTCTTTTCAAGATAAATTACGCCATTATTTTCTTTGCAGGTTTTTAAAAGCGAATACAACATTGTACGCATATATTTTGATGATGCAATAATCATTTCCAGCATTTCTTTTTGCGTATCCGTAAGGCTTCCAAATACACCTTGATAAAATAATTCTAAAGAACTTATTTGGGCTTGAAGCGGATTTTTTAAGTCGTGAGAAAGCGTTGCCAAAAATAAACTCTTCTGATTTTCTGCGATCTTTTCATCATTAATGTTTTTAGCAATAGTAACAATACCGTCTGCTTCATTATTTTCGTCAAGAATTGGCGCCTTTGTAACACGATACCAATGTTGTTTACCATTCAGACCACAAGCACTTTTTTCTTTTATCAAAAGTTGTTTGTTTTCTAAAACAAACATATCTTCATTTCTTGTTTCTTCCGCAGCTTGAACCATATCAATATGGACATCCGGTGTAAATTTATCAATACCTTGCTCTACAAATTCTCTTGAAGCATCCGTTGCAACTGTCAGCTGTAAATTTTTGTCTTTCATATAAGCAAGGATTGGAAGATTCTCAAGTAAAGTTTGCATTTGGCGGTTTTTATCAACAATTATATTTCTTAATTTTTCTTCTTTGGTAACATCAGTTGAAACAGATAAAATTCCTTTTACAACTCCATTTTGAATAATTGGTGTTGTAGTTTGTTTTATTATTCTGTTCTCCACATCGTTTTTAACGGAAAGCATACAAGTCTGTGTTTGCAGGGTTTCAAGCACCTTCTTTACATGCTCTGCCATAGCCTCTGCGTTTTCTTTTGACAAAACTTCAAAAACACTTTTCCCGATTACATTAAAACTTGTATCTTTTCTTATTATTTTTAAGAAAGCTTTATTATATGCTAAGTACTTTAAGTTCAAATCTTTTACAGTAACAATATCTTCACAATATTCTAAAACTGCGTCTAATAAATATTCTTTACCTGTAATTCCAATCATATATAACAACCGACTCAAATAACCATTTTCATTTCAAATTACTACTATATTTAGTATCTGTCAATTATCCGTACGGCTAATTTTACAATACATGTTCAAAAATCACACTCGGATCTTGCGGAGTTTCTTTGTTGCCCCAGCTTTTTGCCTTGGCTGAAGTTGTAATATAAAGTTTTTTCTGTGCTCGTGTTATTGCAACGTATAATAAACGCAAGCTTTCTTCTGAATTAAACTCTCTTAATTCCAATTCAGATTTGTGTTTATATTTAGGATTAAACGCTCTAACTTCTTCCATAAATAATGTAGAAGCTTTTGTTTTGGCTTTTTCTACATCAATAGAAAGATTTTTTTCTGCCATCTCAGGTAAAAATACATATTCAAACTCATCACCCTTTGATTTATGCAGAGTCATAATTTGAACTTT
>OBLI01001221.1_pt1 | contig 25514 bp, 17 predicted proteins | sample 1519701 | NCBI WGS metagenome assembly OBLI01 (sample SAMEA3663005, study PRJEB22513) | pig gut metagenome | biome: pig gut; feature: pig-associated habitat; material: faeces | place: France | collected 2012
AAAAATGTCGCATGTTTGGCGTCATAGATTTTTAACTTGGGGTATTGCTATTGCAGTATTTGGCATGAGATTTTTGTTCCCTGTTTTGGTGGTATCGGTCTTTTCAAAATTAGATATGATTACTGTTACTAAAATTGCACTGACAGATGCAGATAAATATGCAAGCTATTTACATGCAACACATGCACCAATTGTAACTTTTGGTGGAATGTTTCTTATTTTGTTATTTCTTAACTACTTTTTCAACCACAAAAAAACAGTACATTGGATAAAACCTATTGAAGCTCCGCTATCACATCTTGACCACATAAACGGAATTGAAATAACAATTTCATTATTAACTTTGATTGGAGTACAAAATTTTATCCCTCAAGAGGATAAAGTCTCTGTAATACTTTCAGGATTGGCTGGTATAATTACATTCTTGGCAATTGATGGAATTGCTCATTTTCTTGAAAAACATGAAGAAATGCGCAATGCTCATTGTGCTGTTGAAGGTGTAAAATGCGCAGGCTTGATTAGTTTCATTTACTTAGAGTTAATTGATGCATCATTTTCTCTTGATGGAGTTTTAGGAGCATTTGCATTGAGTAATGATGTTTTAATTATTACAATTGGTTTGGCTATCGGTGCTATGTTTGTAAGGTCACTTACTATTATGCTTGTTGAAAAGAAAACCCTAGCGAAATTTTTATACCTTGAACACGGAGCACACTGGGCGATTGGCGCTCTTGCTATTATAATGTTAGTAAACACAGTAAAAGAAGTGCCTGAAGTTGTGACAGGGTTGATTGGCTTGGTATTTATCGTTGCAGCATTGATATCTTCAATTGTACATAATAAAAGACAAAAGGCAGAGTAAATAAAGCACTGATAACTAATTACAAAAACAGAGGTCGTTAGAAAAAATCTAACGACCTTGTTTTCGGAGTTGAAATACTGATTAACAATCAGTAAACAATTTTCTAATCTACTTTCCAACTATTTAAATAAGTTTCTTGCTCTGCTGTCAAAGTATCAATTTGAATACCCATTGATTGAAGTTTTAATTCAGCAATTTTCACATCAACTTCATAAGGAAGGGTATATAATTTCTTTTCTAATTTACCTTTGTTCTTAACCAAAAATTCAATACCTAAAGCTTGGTTAGCAAAACTCATATCCATAACGCTTGCTGGATGACCTTCTGCTGCTACAAGGTTCACCAATCTACCTTCTGCAATAACATAAATTGATTTACCGTTATCTAAAACATACTCATCTAAAGATGGTCTGATTGGCTTAATTTCAACGGCATGTTCTTTTAAACCTGTAACATTAACTTCCCAGTCAAAATGACCTACATTACCAACAAACGCGCCGTCTTTCATTGATAATAAGTGTTCAACATCAATTACGTGCTTATCCCCTGTTACTGTCAAGAACAAATCGCCTTCTAAAGCAGCTTTTGCTATCGGCATAACTCTGTAACCTTCCATAGCAGCTTCTAATGCTTTCAATGGATCAACTTCACAAACAATAACATTAGCACCCAAAGCTTTTGCTCTTAAAGCAACACCTTTACCGCACCAGCCGTAACCTGATACAACAACTGTCTTACCTGCTATAAGAATATTCGCAGCACGCAAAACACCATCAAAAGAGCTTTGTCCTGTACCATAACGGTTATCATATAAATGTTTAGTTAAACTTGTATTAACACCAACAGCAGGGAATCCTAAAGTACCTTGAGCTTCCATTGCTTGAAGTCTTATAATACCAGTAGTTGTTTCTTCAGTAGAACCAATAATTTTACTGATTAAATCAGGTCTTTGTTCATGAATTGTTGAAACCATGTCACAACCATCATCAATAATGATATCAGGATTGTGGTTGATAGCCTCTTGAATGTGTTGCTTGTACTGTTCAACAGTTTCACCTGCAACAGCAAAAACTGGAATATTGTAATATTTTACAAGAGCAGCAGCAACATCATCTTGAGTTGACAAAGGGTTTGATGCAACTAATACAGCATCAGCACCACCTGCTTGCATTACAGTACACAAAGCAGCAGTTTCTTTTGTTACGTGAACACATGCTGACAATTTTAATCCTTTAAAAGGTTGTTCTTTTATAAATCTTTCTCTAATAGTCTTTAGAACAGGCATATCTTTGAAAGCCCAATCAATTTGACGTTTGCCTTGTTCTGCAAGATTAATATCTTTGATATCACATTTCATTTCTGTCATTAGCATCTTTTTCTCCTTGATGATGTTTGTTCAGCTATATAAATTGTATTTTCTACACGTATAATTATAGCCAATAAATCAATTTTTACTAATTATATTAGCCATTTTGTAAAATTTTCTTAATATAGGTAACCAAGGTAACAAAAAATTTTCTTTATGATTGTTATAATTGACACTAAGGAGTGTTTTGTGTGAAAGTAAGTTTTGATTTAAAAAATGACAGGTTAAACAACAGAAAACCTGTATCATTCAAGGGATATCAGTTTGGTAAAGATGAAAACGGCTTCAAACAATTTGAAGTTTCTTATCCGTTTGACCCTAAAAAAGAAGATTGTTATTTGGAAATATATAAGCTGGACAAAGACCAATACGGCAACTATTTTACAACAGGTAAAGCCTATACAAAGCAAGGTCATGACAGCTACCACATGAAATATGGTTCAAATAAAATTGACCTTGCAAAAACTTTCGGTATTGATGACAACCAAGCTTTTGCTTATCACTACCTACTTGTAGATAAAAAATCAAACTTTGCAAAAACAAGAGTGGACGCAGGAGATATCATTGACGAACGCTCTAATGTTAATCAAAATAGAAACATTTTCAATATTGTAGTTCCTTCAAAATCAGGACTTTCTCGCGGTGGCGCAATGAAACTTGTCATCATTGATAGCCAAAAAGTCGGCTACGTATATAATGACCAAAACATGATTGTTAAAGATAAAAAACTTGCAACACGCGGAGAAAACGGCATAAAAACAATTGCAAACAAATTTGGAGGAACAATGGCAGGTTTACAACATGCCGTTGATAATGGTGAATATGACGGATACGGTAGAATTATTTCTCTACCAATATTCACTGATGATGATTTCACAGCTCATGCATACTGGAATAAAAACTGTATGCAAATTGCAAGCTCATTAGGCAATATAAATAATTATGCATCACTCCAACGTTCAATGTTCGCACACGGACTAAACTTTGTGTCAGATGGAGCATTTGTAAACGAAGGCTTAGAAGGTGTCCACTTTAAACACTTATTAAAATGGGGTACAGATTCACCATATTACAACTGGTTTAAAGCTTCTGGCTTAAAAGATGGACCTCTATCTATGGGTGTTTTTGCAAAAAACAAAGATTATATTTCTCACAAAATAGTAAACTCTCCATACACATACACTCAAAACGGTATTGGAACAGTTTCAATTAAGAAAAACAATCCGTTATACGACCCTAAAAAACCTACGTATATTCAATTCTTTGATACCAGATTAGTTTCTGATAATGAGAAAAATGATACGACATCATTAATAAAGACATATTCAAAAATGAGTACAGATAATGTATTTGACTTACATACACATAACGATTCAATATTCCCTTACTCATTTGAAATCGACCCTGAAATATATAACAAAAACGTAAAAAGATTGAACGAATATAACGATGCAAATCCTGACTCTACTATCGATTTAAAAGGCTATCGCGGTGCAAGATTACTTTCTAAAAATGAAAATTTTGTAGTTGATGGCAAATTTGAAGGCGGATTTGATACTTGGGATGCAAACCCTGACATCGCAAAATTAAACTTTGTATTTTCAAATGCTGATACCAAAGCTTTGAAAAACCTCTCTCAATCAGAAAAAAGAGAAGAAATGGCAAAGATTTTGAGAGGGAATGCTCAAGTTCAAGATTATGCCGTAACATCAGGTCAGTATTGGACACAAAAGACTGATGATATTTTGAGAATGTATGTTGCCCAAAGTCTAAAAAATGTAGATGCTCAAAATCCATCACAAGTTTATGATTTAATTTCAAGACTTTCTAATAACAAAGTTTTTCCTAAATCAGTGAAATCAGAAGTTACAAAAGCTGAAGTTGAAAATGTACTTGATGGTATGTACAACAACAAACGTAAACTTTCAGATGAAGACAAAAGAAGCCAAATCATTGAAGGTTTAATGAACACTCCACTTGATGCAATTGAATTTGGAGACAATTTAGTTTCTGTTTTGGCATCACCTTTAATTTCAAAAAGAGCCTCTGTTCCTTCGGAAATAGGTGTACCTCGTTACGAATTATTCAAAAAAGGAAACCAAAACTTATCACCGGAATATCAAAAAACATACGATAGAATGGAAAATATTTATACTCACGATATGGCTGATTTTGCTCAGGCTGTTTTGGATAACCTAAATTCAACTCTGCCAGATGATAAAAAATTGTTTGATGGAGAAGAAGTTACAGAATTTGGTAAATATGTATTACCTATTTTGACCCCAGCGATTGCTAAATACGCAGTTATTAAATCATTGTTACCAAAAGCAGCACCTACTATTGATTCAGTTTCAGGTGAGATAACGTATGATTATAAAAAATTAAAAGAAGTATCACTCCAAGCACTTGGAATAACAAACCCTTCTTGTCCTGAAGAAGAAGCCGAAATGGTACTTGACTCTATGCAAAAAGGAATGAAACACTTGGATTCATCCGTAGATAGCGAACTTGTTGAAAGTTTTGCTAGAACATTAAAAAACACAAACCTTGCAGGACTTCAGCTTGCAGATTTAATTATTGACAAAACACAATCAGGACTCGATTGGAGAATTGATGCGACAAAAGATATCGCTGATGTTGAAGCCCTAAAAAATCACAACACAACTTTTGAGCATACTTGGAAACAAGTTAGTAACTTCTGGCAAAAATTTGCACAAGGTGTAATCTCTAAAAACCCTAACGCCTATACAGTTGCTGAAGTTACGGATGAAGGCTTATTGTTTGATACAGGATATGGCAGCAAATCTAAAACATATCCAAACAGAACTGATATAGTTCCAAAATTTTTAAGAGATACAGGAATTACAGCAACAGCTAACTATTCATTCTTCTTTAGTGATGTTGCAAAAATGTTTTCTAAATCTTTTGAAGACGGTTCTGAATTTGCAGACAAGTCATTCTTACAAAGATTATTATTTAACAAAATGGTGGGAATTGACCAAGATGCTTTCATTAGAGCAGGTGGTGACGATTCTTTAAAATACTCCTACACTTTTATCGGCAACCACGATAAACCAAGAGCGCTCCATTGTGCAGCAATGGATATGGGCTTATTCTATGCTGATTTAACTTACAAAGATCAAGGCAACTTCAACAACTTGAAAAAAGCCTATCAAATTGTTAATGATAAATTCTTAGAAAATATAACCGATGATGAAGTATGGAATTTTGATTATACTGCAGTATCTCCAAAAGCAGTAGCTATGGCAGATGCAATCAGACCAGCTTTGATTAACACATTACAAAAATACAGAGATGAATATCACTATTCAAATGAAGAATTTAACATTGCATTCATCGCACTAAGTAAATCAGTTGCAGATTTGGCACAAGGTAAATTTTTAGGTAAAAGATTTGACCCTGAAGCATTTGGTATCAAACCGTTTGATGTTTCAATCGGAATGGTATTAAAGCAAGCGCGTCAAGTTTACGGTCTAAATTTGCCATCAGGAGAAAACTTTGAAAACGAAGTTTTTGAAGCAACAATGAGACCTGCTATGACAAAATTGATGGGTATGATGAAATACTTAGTAGCTCTTCCTGGCATGCCAACATTATTTGATGGTGATGATGTCGGAGCAACAGGCTACGATACAAAAACAAAAAATATGTATTTGCAAGGTCGTCAAAAAGTCCATGACGAATGGGTTGACCCAAATAACAGAAAATATAAAGAGTTCATCGCAAAATACAAAGATGAAATGAACGATGTTATGAAGATCAGAAAAGACCCAAGATGTAATGCTCTTAACAATGGTGCAATCTATACATTACCGCTAAACAAAACGCAATCAAACGAGCTTGTTACATCAATATTCAGACAATCTCCAGATGGAAGAATGGCAATTTCTATCTTCAACCCAACAGGCATTGAATACGATTTTAGAAAAGGATATCATCCTAAGACTTTATACTTAGACAGATTGAATTTTTCAGAGGGCGGAGACAATCAATATGGAATCTCCGGACTTAAAGAGGACACTGTATTCGTCAACGCTAATGATGAAAATGACATCTACCAAGTTAAGGTTGACGAAGTTGGAAACTACTATTTAACAAGAATGTATGATGGACATCCTGTCCCTACTCCAATTACAGATTCAACTTTAGTATTGTATCATGTACCTAAAAATGGTGTACCTTTGACATTCACAGGCAGTTGCAAAGTTAAACCTAATACTCAATTTGTGACAAGTGCTTACCAAAACAAAACTTATAATTACGGTAAGAATTTAGCACTATTAAGTAGGTAGGATGAACAGTACTTCATTCTGAATTTTCTAAACTTTCAGAAAAACAATACTTTTTACAAAATGACCCTCAGAATAAACTTCTGAGGGTCATAGCTTATTTTATTTACCTATACTGCAAATCTAAAGTGAACAAGGTCTCCATCTTGAACAACATAATCTTTACCTTCAAGACGTGTTACACCCTTTTCTTTACAAGCATTGTATGAACCAAGTTCAGCAAAATCTTTGTACGGAGTAATTTCAGCCCTAATAAAGCCTTTTTCAAAATCTGTGTGGATTACACCGGCAGCTTGAGGAGCTTTTGTTCCAGCAGTAATTGTCCAAGCTCGAACTTCCTTTTCTCCTGCTGTTATAAAGGTTCTCAATTTCAACAAATTATAAACAGACTTAATCATTCTGTTAATACCACTATCTTCTATTCCCAATTCTTGTAAATATTCTTGAGCTTCTTCCTTTCCTAAATCGGCAAGTTCCTCTTCTATTTTCGCAGTAATGACAACCATCTCTGCTCCGTGAGATTTTGCATATTCTTCTACTTTTCTTGTATAGTCATTGCCGTCTTTTAAGTCAAATTCAGAAACATTCGCACAATAGATAACAGGCTTGGTTGATAACAAGTTCAACATTTTTACCACAGGGATTTCATCTTCATCGAAATGTTTTGAAACATCAATAAATGAACATTCTGAAAGTAAATCTGTCAACTTTTTCAAAACTTTATCTTCTAATACAGCTTCTTTATCACCAGATTTAACAACTTTGGCAATTCTTGCCTGACGTCTTTCTACAGATGCCATATCAGCAAGAGCAAGTTCAGTGTTAATTGTTTCAATATCACTAATTGGATCAACTTTTCCTGCCACGTGGATTGTATTTTCATCATCAAAACATCTTACAACTTGAATAATAGCATCAACCTCACGAATATTTTGCAAAAATTGGTTTCCTAAACCTTCACCCTTACTTGCACCTTTTACCAAACCTGCAATATCCACAAATTCAATTGCAGTTGGAATAATTACATCAGTTTTACATAGTTTTGCAAGAATTTCCAATCTTTCATCCGGAACATCCACAACACCAATATTTGGTTCAATTGTACAAAACGGATAATTGGCACTTTGAGCGTTTCTTGCATTTGTAAGTGCATTAAATAATGTTGATTTGCCGACATTTGGCAGTCCTACGATTCCTGTTCTAAGCATTTATATTTCCTTCTCTAGCTAATTCTTTTCTTTAATTTTACCCCAAAACCGCGCCAATATATAGTCTTATAAACTATTGTAAAGTTATGTTAAATTTATATACTTTTTAGGTACAATTTACGCAAAATTTTAAAACTAAAATACTTTATATAAGAGTAAGGGATATACAAGAGATAAAGGAAAATAAAGATGGAAAAATTTTACGGAGATTTAATTTCAGCTAAAGAATATGCAGAATCATTGAGAAACGGTGGTTACATTGAATCTGAAAATACAATGATTACAGCAAGCGAATATGCTAAGTCATTAAGTGCCGCATCTTCAGCTAGAGTTGACTCTCCATTCATAACTGTTCAAGACTACGTAAAAGCATTGGATATGGTTAAATATTCAACTGAATCTGACAAAGAAATCGAAGAAAAAATCGAAAAATCTCTTCTTCAATCTAACAAAGCAAAAGTTGCTGCTCAAAAACTTGAACAATTATTAGCATAAGTTTCTTCTCTCTCTTTATATCTCATAATCTTATAGAAAAACACCTTAATCATTTTTGACTAAGGTGTTTCTTTTTTATTAAAAACTAATACATATAACCAATTAAACATAAAAAAGTGTTCAACTGGATAGTCTGAAACCAGTTCAGCGTAACATTAAATTTTTCTTTTGCCACCATTTAACCAAGGTGCAGATTCTAAATCGTTGATGTTATATTTCAACAAATAATCACTACCATCTTGTTTGTAGCCATCATTGACTTTTACATGACTTACAGGTTTTGTAGCTTTAGTTTTCTGTGCAGGCTTTTTATTATAATTTGAATTAGCCGCAGCAACCGCCGTTACTTGAATCTGTAATACCAATAAAGCCAGTAGTATCGCAACTTTTTTCATTTTTATTCTCCTGATTTTCAATTTACTAATATTGTAACATAGAAATTACTTTTCCGCAATCTGCAAGCTTTTCTCTACCATTTAGAGCCTTTAATTCAATCAAGAAAGCTGCACCAACTAAATCTCCACCTGCTTTTCTAACCAAATTGCAAGCAGCTTTTGCTGTTCCGCCTGTAGCTAACAAATCATCTACAACCAAAACTCTTGCGCCTTTTTCAATTGCATCTGCGTGAATTTCAATTGAATCTGAACCATATTCCAAATCATAAGATTCTTTGATAGTTTCAGCAGGTAATTTGTTAGGTTTTCTAATTGGAATAAAACCACAATTCATTTTGTAGGCCATTGGCATACCAAAAATAAAACCACGACTTTCAATCCCTGCAATATAATCAACTCTTTCATCTTTGTATTGGTCGCAAAGATAATCAATCATAGCACGCATTGTATCCGCATCTTTGATTCCAGTTGTTATATCTCTAAAGATAATCCCCTTTTTAGGAAAATCCGGAACTGCTCTAATTTTATTTTTTACATCTTCAATTGAAATTGTTTGCATTTGTTTCTCCTATTCTATTTATTTCGCTAATAATTTTTTCAATTCTTCTTTTGCTTTTTTAATCTTTTCTTTTGCTTTTTGGATAGCGTGTTCATGTTGAATCAAACCATGAGTCGTCTTACCCCAATTCATATCCTTTTTCATGAACAAAATCTTTGTACCGATAAATAACACCAATGGGAACCATATCAACAACAAATATACTGAAGTATAAACCGATTGAATAAAAGCATCAGTTCTTGGCAAATTGTCATATCTTCTCAAACTGTAACGGCAAGCCATCATAAAACCTAGGCCAATGATACATCCCATGATTACAGAAGACATCAAAATATGCGGTTGAGCATCTTTTAGGCAAATTTTAAAAAGTAAAATACCTATTTCAATAATAAACCATGCCGGCATAATGAACTCTGAAATGTATGCAATCATATCAAGTCTTACACGCATAGACATTTTTTTAGAGGTTAAAATATCCCAAAAATATTCTAAATATCTTCTGATAGTACCTTCCAGCCATCTTCTACGCTGTTTATACAATGGGAACAGGTACATGATGCCTTCTTCATACACAGCAGTATCAGCGCAAAAACGGACATCCCATCCTTTGATATGTAAACGAGTAGACATATCAAGGTCGTCCGTAATGGTATAATTATTCCAACCGCCAATATCCTCAAGAGCCGTACGTTTAATCAATTCACCATTACCACGAAGTTCAACTGCGCCTTTTACAGAGTCTCTACCTACTTGGAAGTGGGTATCCATCGTCATTTCGTTATTTTGACAACGTGTCAAAATATTCATATCTTTATTACGAACAATTTTTCTTGCCTGAACAGCACCAACATCCTTCGGCTCAAGTTCATAAACAAGATTAGTTAAGAAATCAGGTTCCATTGTTGCATCAGCATCAAAGACCAAAATAGCTTCACCTTTAGCAAAAGCCAATGCATCATTTAATACTGCAGATTTACCAGGAAATGCATCTTTGGGTCGGATAAATGCTTTTACTTTGTTTGGATATTCTTTTTCTAAATCCAACAAAACTGCTGCCGTATTATCAGTACTTCTATCATCAATTGCAATTACTTCAAAATTCGGATAATCAAGATTAAGTACGGTTCTTACAGTGTTGCCTATTACAGTCTCCTCATTGTGAGCAGGAATCATTATACTTACGAAAGGCTTGTACCTTTCATTTCTGACAATCGGAGTTTTCTGTTCATACCTTTGTTTAATTTTATATGCAACATTTGTAAATAACGCATACAAAGCCATCAAAGATACTAACATTGCCAGACCCCATACAGTATAGCTCTGGAAAATGTAAATAAAAGCTGTTAAACCCAAGACAATAATAAATAGTAATAATCGCTCTTTCATATCCGCCTAATCTTTTTACTTCCTAAATATATTAATTACATAATATATTTTATCAAAAAAAGCTCAAAAGACGTCATATTATAACGAGATTGATACATTACTTTATTTTTACTCTCGGAACAACAGACATTCCGGGAACAATATTGTATTTGGTCAAATAATTCTCATCAAATACAATCTTTACCGGCACACGTTGTACGATTTTTACGTAACTACCAACTGCATTTTCAGGAGGGAATAGACTTGATTTAGCTCCAGTTGCTCGTTGAATACTGTCAATATGAGCTTTAAACTTTTTACCTGGGTATGCGTCGATTGAAACAGTAACCTTTTGCCCTTGATGCATGTGAGTCAATTGCCCTTCTTTAAAGTTTGCAACAATCCAAACATCACTTGGAACAACTGCCAAAAGAGGCTGACCGATTTGAACATAGTTACCTTGTTCAACACTTCTTGCTGAAATTAGTCCATCTGATGGTGCATATATTTTTGTATAGCTTAAATTTAATTTAGCTTGCTCAAGTTCTGCTTGTAGTCTTTTTATTTCCGCCTCAACACTTTCATTTTGTGCTATTGACGAATCTAATTCAGATTGCATAGCTTTTGCTCGATTTGTGCTTGATTGAAAATTAGCGGTTGAGACTTCCAATTCTTTAGAACTTTTATCATAGTCTTGTTTTGACACAACACCTGTTTTGTACATATCATTATATCTTTTATAATCTTTTTGAGCAAAATCCAATTTTGATTTAGCAGAAGTTGTATCATCAGCAGCTTGACTTACATTTGAAGAATTTTTTGATATATCATGCGATGAAATTTTTAATTTTGCTTGAGCCTCTGCAAGTTTTGCCTCAGCCTGAGCAAGTTTCACCTGATAGTCATTTGGATCAATTTCAAGTAACAAATCACCTTTTTTAACAGGTTGGTTATCATCTACCAATAAATGAGTAACCGGTCCTGATACTCTTGGCGCAACAGAAATTATTCTACCTTCCACAAATGCATCATCGGTAGATTGAAAATGGGTAGCCATAATTCCTGCATACAAGCCAAACATCAACAAGATTGCAGCCGTAACAGACGGTATAAAGACTCTTTTCTTAGCATATTCTGGTCTCCATTTTTTCAATCTTGCCTTTGCTAAAATTTCCATTTCTTCCTTTTTACGTTTTTTGGATTTTGGAAATTTTGGAGCCGGTGGTAAGCCGTCTTTATTAGATTTTCTCTGATTATTTTCATGATGATTTTGGGGTTTAAAGTTTCCTTGATTATCTTTTGCCATAATAACCTCTTCTTTGTTTACTCTATATTTGTATATTTACTTTTGATATCAAATTTTGCTGAATTTTGTACAAGACTTTATGAAAAATTTTTAAATCCGTATCCGAAATATTTTCAGCGGTTTCTCTCCATACAGATGTAATAACAGGCAAAGTTTCTTTATATATGGATTTTCCTTCCTCTGTAATTTTTATTTTATAAACTTTTCTACCATTTACATCAGGAGTTTTTGTAACGAATCCTAAACCTTCCAATATATTAACTATTCGCGAGATATTTGCCCTATCTTTTAAAGACAGTGTTGACAATTGCCTTTGATATAACTCATCGTTTTCATACAACAATGCAAGCACAGTAAATTGTTCTGGGGTAATTTGCAAATTGTTACCTGAAAAAGACTGTACTGCAAATATCTTAGACAAATTTCCAACACCTGTCAGATGGAGTCCTATTTTTTGTTTTAATATATTTTCAGTATTCATGATTTTTCTTTTGTGTTATCATGATAACATAAGGAAAAATAAATAGCATGAAAAGTTTAAAAATATTAATTATTTTACTGTGTTTAATATCAGTTACCCCATCAGCTAACGCTAAAAAGACGGAACCAACAGCTAACGAGACAGTTGAATATATGAATCTTAATTGGTGGAAACATTTTGGGGATTCAACTTTGAGTGGATATGTTGAAAAATTATATGCAAGTAACCCAGATTTAAAAATTGCTTCAATTAAATCAAAGCAATCACAACAAATAATGAAACAAGCTTTTGCAAATCAACTTCCGCAACTCACTTTTAATGGAGGTATTCAAAGATATTTAACCGTATCTGACCAAAGATTTGGAGATGTTCTTATTCCAGATTACAATCAAGCACATTATCAATTACCTCTAACTATGTCTTATGAAGTAGATATTTGGGGTGAAAATTATTTAAAAACAAAAAGTTTAAAAAAGCAGATAGAAATGACAAAACAAGATGAAAGAGCCTCTTATATTTCAATTTCATCAGGATTTGTCTCCAATTATTATACTCTTATAGGTATTGATAAATTAATTCAAAACCAAGAAAAATTACTAAAAATACAAACAGATATCGTGACTCTTGAAACACAAAAATATAATAGTGGATTATGCCCATTAGCTGAATTACTTTCTGAAAAACAAACATTAACTCAGATGAATGAAAGATTAAATTCGTTAAAAGAAAGACAAGATGTCACTCTTAACCAGCTAATTGCACAATTGGGAGACAGATATCAATCAAAAATAGACAGAAACAACTATGATTCTATTGTAATACCTTCTGTTCCTTCTGAAATATCAACAGAATACATTGCAGAAAGACCTGATATCAAAAAAGCGGAATTATACATAGAAAAAACAGGAATTGACGTCCAAGTCGCAAGAAGAGATTTCTTGCCAAAATTCACTGTATTTGGACAAGTCGGATTCAACGCTTATGATTGGTGCAGAATGTTTGCTCCTCACACCTTTTTATCAACAATAGGAGTTGCACCTTCTCTTGAACTATTCACAGGCGGATATAAAAAAGCAAAATTAAAATATAACAAACTTGAATATGAAAAAGCTCTTCAAATTTATGAAAAATCAATACTTACTTCCGTTCAAGAGTTGAACGATGCAATGATGAGCGTAAAAACATCCAACATGAATTATCAAAAGAGCAATGAAAGATATGATATTGAAACAGAGAAATTAGAACTTGCAAATCAAAAATTCAAAACCGGAGCTCAGTCAAAACTTGACAACTTAAAAGCTCAACAAATGATATTGATTAGCGAAGAAAGTTGCGTCGTAAATAACATCAACAGGGAAATTTCAGTTATCAATTTGTACAAAGCAACCGGTGGACAAGATGTTACTTCATTGTTGTAGAAAATTCGATCAACCTTTTTATAGGTAAAGATTTAACCGAAACAGGGATAATAAATCCAAAAGTATTGGTATTATCTTTGGTGCTTTCTGCGATAATTTCACCGTTGTGCGCCTCTACAATTTTCTTAGATAAATACAAACCTAATCCGACACCGACTTTGTTGAATTTTTCAGAATGAGTAACATATTTTCTAAAAATTCTATTCATTGTATCAGAATCAATATAAGGACTTGAATTTTGTATCCTTAACTCTACTTGTTCATCATGCATACTAACAGAAACTTTAACAACCGTATCTGTATTTGCATAATTTATACCATTAGATAGGAAATTGACAATTGCGCGTTTGATTTCGGTTTTATCAGCCATTGCCATACAGGACTTACCAACAGGCTCAAAAACAATTGTAGTATTATTTGTTTTAGACAAAGTTAAACACTCCTTTATACATTCTTCCGTAAGTTTAACAAAATCTACAGAAGAATAGTTAAGTGATATTTCTCCATTTTCAAATTTACAAGTTGAAAGAATTGTATAAACCATATCGTATAAGTAATTACAAGAATCAAGAGTTAAATGAAGCAATTCTTTTTGGCTTTCATTAAATTCACCCAGTTGACCGCTCAAAAGTAGTTCTAATGCTCTAACTTGAGCAATTGCAGGAGTTTTTAAATCATGACTTAGAGTGGCAATATAAGTTTCTCGTTGTTCTTGCAATCTTTTTTCACTATCAATGCACCTTACAATTGTTGCATAATAATCTCCTGAAGTGTTTGTCAACGGTGTTTTTGTAAATTCATACCAATAGCTTTCACCATTTGTTGCAATCATTTCCTTTTCTTTAACAAGTCTTTCACCTGTTGCAATTATTTTGCGATTTTCATTAATTATTTCATCTCTAAATTTATCCATTTTAATGACTATACGTTCGCCCGAACTTGTATAATCTACACCTGTAATAAAGAATTCTTTACCTTTTTCGTTACCAAAAATATAATTTCCATCTTCATCCAAGACATAAGCTAAGTTAGGAGAATTGTTAATTAAATCATATAACTTTTGATTAGAACGTTCAAAAGAATGCCTCAATGAAACCGTTTCAGTTATATTACGACTCATCGTCAATATTCCTGCAACTTCATTATTTTGACTGACAATAGGGGAAGATATTGAATCATAAATATATTCAACATTATTTATATAAATTTTTTGAGTATAATACATTGGTTTCTTTTGAGAAATCACTTCATTCAGATATTTACGAGTAATTTCGACTTGTTGTCTAGGTAAAATCACATCTTGAGTTTTTCCAATAATTTCAGGCGCAGATATTTTAAATAAATCATAGAACCTTTTTGAACACATAACATATCTTTGATTTGTGTCCATAAAAGCAATAACATCAGGAGTTGTCATAAAAATTTGGTTAAGCAAAGAATCAATACCGATTTCGCAATGTTTACAATTTCGGCAAAGACGATATTTCAAAAATTCATCATTGCTGATTTTTAATCTGTTCAATAACAATATATAGTTAAAAATATTTGCACAAATCAACAAAATTGTTTCAAACACCATTATTACTCGGTGTGAAATAAAAGTCTGCGGAGATAAATTAAGAGCAAAACAAGTTAACACCATTGTAATAAAAGCCACATTAACTAATACTATTTTTGTTTTTAAATTAAATTTTAAATTCTTAAAAAAGGTCATACACAAGTTCCTTATCAAATTGTCCAAATTTCACAACATGCACAAGTTTTTCAAAAATTGAATAAATAAAATTAGAAAGTTGTGCAGATGAAACACCTAATCGGTCAGAAATTTCATCTCTTGATAATCCCATATAAACAAAAGTTATAAAATTAGATTCTTCTGTAGTCAATTTATTTAAAATTTTCCAATAATCTTTTTCTGGCAATCGCTTTATATAATTAAAGACAGAAAATTGAATCCGTTTATCTATACTGCCATTATCAGCTAAGGTTTGCGTCAATACATCATACAGCATATTTTGCCCTAAATCCCTTATGTAATAAGAATCAGCATTAGCAAATAAAGTGGATATTACTTGTTTGTCTGAATTATAAGGCACAAGAATAACAATTTTAATAAAAGGGTATTTGTTTTTTATAACTTTAGATGCTTCGACTCCATTCATTTTAGGCAAAGTTGCATCCATCAAAACCAAATCAATATTAGAAATATTTTGATGCAAAAATTCAATACCATCTTCTGCGTTATCAAATTCTGCACATACATTCATATCAGAAAAAGTTCCTATCATGCACTTTTGTGTGATACGTGACAGGGTATCATCCTCAATAATTAATATTTGTTTTTGCCTTTCTATCTTCATTTTATCCAGCCTTTCGCCTATCTTGATATATTAAACAATAACTTGTTAAATTAATATATTGCCGAGTAAGGCTATATACAAAAACAGATTAACCAAAAACTTCAGTTAATCTGTTTTGCTTATATTTATGTGTCATGCTGAACTTGTTTCAGCATCTCTAATTTAAGAAATTATACCTAGATAAACATTTTAATTATTTTTGTTGTGGAGCATTTTCTCTATAATTAGCTCCTGATTGAGGAGAAGGTCCGCCTTGCGGTCCGCCATATTGAGGCTGTGGCATATTACCTCTCATTTGAGAATGTACACCTTTTGGTCCTCTAAAACCTCTATCATGTCTCCATTTCGGAGCATGAAATTCACCAGGCATACCTTGCCCCGGATAAATTGCAGGGGGTGGAGGTAGAGGGCGTTCCATTTTTGGTTGAAATTGCATTTGAGGACATGGACATTTCGGTTTTAAGATTTGAGCACTTAACAAAATTGCCAATGTTGAACCAACAAATACCGCACCAGCAATAAATAAAAATTCTTTCAATTTTTCAATAGCCTTCTCTTTACAATTACATGTTTTAGTTTCTTCTGTCATATTTTTTTAGACCTCCTTAATTTCGAATCACGTTTATATAACGATTATCAAAAATAAATTGTTCATTTATTAATCTACAACCTCTAATTTGCATTTAAAATCAGGATTTTTGTCTATTCTTTCAATAATTTCATCAAATGTTAGTAACCCTGCAGTTGCTCCAAATTCTGAAACGACGCCTGAGGAATTGATAGATGCAGCAACTAAAGCTTTTTCTATATCTTTTCCAAATTTCATCAATGAAGCACAGAAGGTAGAAGCAAAAGCATCTCCTGCACCCAAAGTTGAAGTTACCGGTCCATCAAAACAAGGACAATAATAATATTTTTTACCATAGTAAGCGTAAGCACCTGACCCACCATCTGTAATAACAATAACTTGATAATCTGATACTTTCAACTTTTTAAACATAGCTTTTAAATCCGGATGAACTAACATCTCTGAAAATTTTTCTTCTTTTGTATCAGAACGCAATTGAATACCTGTTGCCATTGAAGCCTCTTCTTTATTCATTACAACAATTTGAGCTGATTCAAGAATTTTCCTCAAATAATTATAACCTTTTTTGATACCAGTAGTACCTGCGTTAAAACATATTGCCGTATCATTTTCATTTGCGAATTTTACAATATCATCAAGGACTTTGTTGCTATCACCATTTAATGGAGCGATATACAAAAGTTTTGCATTTTTAATCGCATCATAATTAATTTCAGATTTTTTAATATGAGCATTAGCACCACGGTGAGCCAATACAGTCCTATCCCCTTCAAAACTTGTCAAAATAATGGAGAAACCTGTAGATTCATCTTTCTTTTGAATTACGTACGATAAATCAACACTTCTGGTTTTGAAAAATTCAAACAAACCTTTTGAATAAATATCATCACCAACTTTAAAAATTGCACCTGTAGAAAAGCCTAAATTTGCAAAATTTGTTGCGGTATTAACACCACCACCACCAACTTGTGAGGCAAAATCTGTAATTTCAATTTTTGCGCCATAAGAATAACTCATAAACTCAGACTTCTTTTTTAAAGAACGTACAGAAACAATATTTGCATCATCACATTCAACAAATACATCCATTGTTGCACTACCAATTGTAATTATATCGCACATTTTACTTCTCCCTTATTCATTATTTCCTATCGGAATATTAACATAAAAGTGTAAAAAAATCTTAATATAGTACAAAATTTTCAATTTACGCGACTTATAATTAAAAATACACATTGATTAGTAGGATTAATATGCAAATCACAAAAATAAACCAATTTACCCCTTTACAAAATTTTGCAAACCATAAAAAACAAAATAAAAAAAACATACAAAATCCGATTATGCAAAATACGACAACCAGATCTAATTTTGCATATCAAGATTTTAATATATCTTTTAGCGGAAGAACTCCAGAAAACTTCTATGCTCAAGATTTTAACAGAAATAACATGCCATCATCAATGAAGGAATATCTTGACTATGACTACGAGACAAGACAACATATTCCGCCAGAACAAATGATGGGCGAAGTTTTTAAATACTTAAACTTGGCAGATAATTTTGAAGAAGTAAAAAGTGTTTACCCAAATGAAGAGTTATTCCAAAACTTACACGAAAATAAATCAAAAAATATTTCAAGTATCCTGTATGAAATAAAGACTGCAAAAGAAATGTCTGATGAACCATTATTTAAAGATGGCAGCGATAATTTTGGGATGTACTTATTGAAAAAAATCTATACGGAAGGTAAAACCGTAAAAGAAATTAACAAAGATTTTTATGAAAAGGATATGAACGATACTTACAAAGGTATCATAACTAAACCCATTAACGAAAAAATAACAGCAAGTTATGGAATCAAATTCCCGACACAAGCTTTTTGGAACTCATTTATCGCAACAAGAGATGAATATAGAAAATTCTTTGTAACATTGCCGAAAAATACAACCAACCCTGCAGTACATTTGCCAAAATCAAACGCTGTAGATAAAACAGATGGAACAACAGTACCAAGAAAAAAAGCTCCTCGCAAATATAATATTAAGGACTATCAGAAAAAACAACTGACAAACGATATCAAATCTTCCAGCATGTCAAAAGCAGAAGTTGAAAAAAAAGTCAGAAAAAGATTCGGAAAAGATGACCCTCAAGCATCATTTATCGTTAAATATCTTAGCCCTATTATGACAGTAGCTGCAGATAGAGCACACCTTTCAGAAGATTTAAAATCTTTCACTGAAGCTGAACGCTATGAAGGCAAAAAGGGCAACGAAGAATTTATGCTCCAAAGATATTGGAACAAAAACCCAATAATGAAAGATATTTATTCTAATGCTATCATTGACACAATTGATATGTTTGAAGATATTTACGGAGCAGGCGGAAACATTCCAATAAACACTGATTTGAAAGAAGTAACACCTGAAACTAAAAATAACAAAATTATTGATAGAGTCGCTCCTGAATATTTGGAATTACTTGATTATACACAAACAATTTACCCAGAAAGAGAAGTCCGATACGAAAAACATGCTCAAGAACAAATCAAATGGGAAAATTATTTTGATGATAAATATGGGAAAAATGAACCTGAAAATCTTCAAAACATAAAAAACTCATACGAAACAAAAGAAATAGATGAAGACAAATTATCCCTTGATGAAATCAATGAAAAATTCAAGCAGAAAATTAGAAAAGAATGTGAACTATTACCGTCATCATTGATGAGGCAATATATTAATTTCATAACAAATGAAGCTGACCTTACTTATAAAATAAAAGTTGCAGAACTAACAACAACATATAATTCTTTATATGATTTAGAAGATAAAGAATTATCTCAAACCTTGGATAAACTAAACGACAAATTTTATAATGAACTTGAAGGTGAGGTCATGTCTGTAAATTGTGCAATGAATGACATTGCAACAAAGTACAAACACCCAAGTGCAAAAAAGATATTTATTGATTTTGATTCCTCTGATAAAGAGGATAAAGATGCTTCTCTATCAAAATTGATACTTGAACACAAAAAGGAGTATGATGATTTATATTCATCATACATTTCACCTATGACAGATAGAGAAAAAAATCTCACTGGACTTGCTATTATGAATGAAATAGATAAATTTAAGCCAGATAAGAATTTACCTGATAATACTAATGCTATTCTTATGATGTTGCGCGATGAAGCAAAGCTATATCCGGTACAACGTAAAACTATTCGAGATTTTATTTCAGGTAGCATTCCAGATTGTTACAAAAGTATGCTAAATAAAAATCTTTCAAAAGAAGATAAATATGATAGATTTTCTTACCTTATTCCTGGTTTAATTGATTTTGGCATTATAAGAAATAATTATCTGCAATTATTAGTAAATAAAGAAGTTGTTGATAAATACAAACCACTAATGGATGCTCAAGGACTAAATTACGTTCAAAGAATGGAAACAAGTATTACACCTGCAGAAAAAGAATTTTATTACACTTCTAACGAAGATATAAAAGCAGGTAAAATGAATAAAACAGTTAATATACCAAATTTACAAATCGAAAGAAGTAAAATAAGTAATAATAAGGAAAAATAAAATGCAAATATCACCAATTACCCAATTCACCCCAATACATAATATTGCGAATAAAAAACAACATAATAACAAAAACACACAAAATCCGATTATGCAAAATACAACAACCAGACCAATTTTTGCATATCAAGATTTTAATATATCTTTTAGCGGAAGAACTCCGGAAAACTTCTATGCTCAAGATTTTAACAAAAACAACATGCCATCATCTATGAAGGAATATCTTGACTATGACTACGAGACAAGGCAACATATTCCACCAGAACAAATGATGGGCGAAGTTTTCAAGTACCTAAAAATGGCAAAGAATTTTTCTGATGTAAAAAGTATTTATCCAAACGAAGAATTATTCCAAAATTTACACTCTAACAAAACTAAAGGAAAAACAAGCCTTTTAGCCGAAATAAAAGTAGCAAAAGAAATGGATGATGCACCGTTATTAAAAGATGGGAATGACGATTTTGGAATGTATTTGCTAAGAAAAATTTATGTAGAAGGCAAAACCCTAAAAGAAATCAACAAAGATTTTTACGAAAAAGATATGAACGAAGAATTCAAAGGAGTAATCACAAAACCTCTATCTAATGATGATACGGCAGCTTACGGTATAAGATTTCCTAAACAAAGTTTTTGGAACTCATTTATCGCAACAAGAGATGAATATAAAAAATTCTTTGTAACATTACCTAAAAATTCCAACAATCCGGCGGTTCATTTACCATACGAAACTCATTCTAATAATATTCCATCAGATGGAAATAAAACAGACAGAGCAAATGAAAGCAACAAACCAAGAAAAAAAGCTCCACGCAAATATAAAATTCAAGATTATCAAAAAAAACAACTGGCAAATGACATCAAATCTTCTGACATGTCAAAAACAGAAGTAGAGAAGAAAGTAAGAAAAAGATTTGGCAAAGACGACCCACAAGCATCATTTATCGTTAAATACCTAAGTCCAATTATGACAGTTGCGGCGGATAAAATCCACCTATCAGAAGAAATGAAATATTTCAATCAAAATAATCCGCAAAACAAAAACGACAACAGAACTTTATTTGAACGTTTTTGGAAAGCAAACCCATACATTTTGGAACAATATGCTAAAACAATCACCGACTCAATTGAAATGTTTGAAGAAGTATACGAATCAGGCGGTTTAATACCAATTAATACAGACCTTGAAGTTGTAACTCCACAATCTAAGAACAAGAAAATCATAGACCAAATTAATCCTGATTTTTTAGATTTACTGAACTATACCCAAAATATTGAGCCAACTCGTACAGAAAAATACAAAAAACACGAAGAACTCCAAAAACAGTGGGAAGAACATTTCGTTGAACGCTATGGAGAATTAAACGACATATCAGAAAATACTGATATTGCAGAAAATTCTGTAACAGATGAAGGAGTTGATATTTCTAAATTATCAGAAGATGAACAAGAAAACTTACTTTATAAAATAGCTAAAGAAAACAACGGCGATGTATTTAAGCTAAAAGGTAAAAATGGACAAAATATCTATATAACAGGCAAATTGGATGAAGGTTTAGCTGAATACCTAAAGGAAATTACAAAATATTTGCCAACAGCATTTACAAGACAATTCACAAATTATGTAATGAATAATCCTGAAGTTGATGACAGATTCAAATTGGCAATTGCAACAAGAGGATTTAGAGACAAATTAGATGATGAAAGAGTTATGTCAGATGAAGAATTTGAAGATGCGACACTTTCATTACCATTGTCATATATTATGTCTCACAAAAACTCTGAACGCGCTGCAAGTGCTGCAATATCAGATGTTTTATGTAATACTCTTGATGATATGCCAATTTCAGTTCATAAACTCCGCGTTTTTGAATTTTATGATTTACTAGAAAGCGTAAAAAACGAAAAAGAAAATGCACAAATTCCTGCAATTTTATTAAGTCACAAAAAAGAAATTGACGCTCTTTATGCTAAATACAACAAACAGCTATCAAACGCAGAAATGAACAAAATCAGCATTGCAATTACTGAAGGTTTAAGCAAATATTCATCGGAAAAATCTGGAAACAATATTGACCCTAACTACAAGGCAGTTATGTTAATGCTAAAAGCTTCCATTAACAATTCAAAATTTAGTAAGAAAATATTCAAAAGCTACATAACATCATACTTATCAACGAACAGCGCATGCATAAGTTTGTTAAATAAGAAACTAAGTGATGAACATAAACAAGCAAGACTTGAAAACATCATTAGTGATTTATTTGAAGAACTCTTGTTTAAACGTGTACCTGCACAAAGAGGTTTCTATGAAACTCCGCTATTAACAGTGATAAATAGGGAAAACTACGACAAATATAAATACATGCTTGACCCAGAAATTAGAGCAAGCATTGAAGAAAATATAGAACTATTGTCTCCAGATATAAGAAATAGATTCAATATGACAAATGAAGAGCAAAAAGAATGCGATAAGTATTTAGCAGGAAAGAAGATATAAAAAAGTAAAAAGGTAAAAACAAAAGCGGTGTAAACATTACACCGCTTTTGTTTGATTGTTCTAATGTCACAAATTTAGATAACTTTTGCTTTATCTTCTTCTGTAACACCTTTGATTGTTAGGTTTACACGACCTTTTTCATCAATCTTAATTACCTTAACGATAACTTCTTGACCGATAGTCAAATGAGGTTCAATTGACTCAATTCTTTCGTTACAAACTTGAGAAATATGAACCATGCCATCTTTACCACCGCCCAATTCAACGAAAGCGCCGATAGGAATAATTCTAACAACTTTACCCTTGATTACCATTCCAACTTCAGGTTTGAATGTCAAATCTTTAATCATTTTGATTGCGATTTGAGCACCTTCTTGATCGTTAGAAGTAATTGTTACAACGCCTGAATCTTGGATATCAATTTCAGCACCTGATGCATCAATAATTGCACGGATTTGTTTTCCGCCAGGTCCGATAACAGTTCCGATATCTTCAGTCGGAATAGTCATTGTTGTGATGCTAGGTGCAAATGGAGACATTGGTCCAGGTTCAGTAATCGCTTCTCTCATTTTTCCTAAGATATGCAATCTGCCTTCTTTTGCTTGACCTAAAGCCCTGCGTAATGTTTCGTTAGCAATACCCTTTGCTTTCATATCCATTTGCAAAGCTGTAATACCTGTATCATTACCAGTAACTTTGAAATCCATGTCACCTAAGAAGTCTTCAATACCTTGAATATCAGTCAATACTACAGGTTCTTTGCCTTCTTCGGTAATCATACCCATTGCAACACCACCAATCATGCATTTTACAGGAACACCTGCATTCATCAATGCCATTGATGAACCGCAAGTTGATGCCATTGATGTAGAACCGTTAGATTCCAATACATCAGATGTTACACGAATTGTATATCCAAATTCTTCTTGAGATGGAAGAGCCGGAATATTGGCACGTTCAGCCAAGTGACCATGACCAACTTCACGTCTTCCTGGTCCTCTTAAAGGCTTAACTTCGCCAACTGAGAAACCTGGGAAAATATATTTGTGCATATAAGTTTTTTCTGTTTCAGGATCAACACCGTCAAGTTCTTGTTTCATTGCAGGACCAGCCAATGTTGCAACTGATAATACTTGAGTTTGACCTCTTGTAAATACAGCTGAACCATGTGCTCTAGGTATAACACCAACTTCACACCAAATAGGTCTAACTTCGGTTGGTTTTCTACCATCGGCTCTAACACCTTCATCAAGAATCATTGTACGCATAATGTGTTTTTCTGCATTCTTAAATTCTTCTGCTACAAAGTCAATACCAGTTTCTTCAATAATTTGTTTGATGTAATCATCATCAGGAAGAGCATCAATTTTTTCTTTAACTAACTTTTTAGCTTCTTCCAATTTTGTTTGTCTGTATTCTCTGTCAAAGTGGTGATAAGCATCAAAAATCATATCGTGAGCTGTTTCTTCAATAATTTTCTTGATACCTGTAGTATCGTAAGGATTTACAAATTCTTCCTTAACTACACCGCAAGTTTTTGCGAATTCAACTTGAGCTTCACATTGTTTTTTAATTTCGCCTTGAGCAAATTCAACAGCTGCCATAATATCGTCTTCTGAAACAAACTTACAACCGGCTTCTACCATGATAACTGAATCGTGAGTACCAGCAACAACGATATCAAGGTCTGATGCTTTAGCTTGTTGGTGAGTAGGGTTAGCAATCAAATTGCCTTCGCTATCTCTAGAAACTCTAACAGCACCTATAGGTCCTTCAAATGGCGCTCCTGACAACATCAAAGCACAAGATGCACCTAACATTGCCAATGTATCAGGTTGATTTTCTTGGTCGTAACTGAATAGTTGAGCTACGATTTGAATATCGTTTCTATAACCTTTAGGGAAAAGCGGTCTGATTGGTCTATCAATCAATCTTGATACCAAAATAGCTTTGTCGCTTGCTTTTCCTTCTGAACGGTTGTATCCGCCAGGGATTCTACCGATTGAGGACATTCTTTCTTCATAATCAATCAACAATGGGAAAAAGTCGATTCCGACTCTTGGCTCTTTTGATACAACACAGTGAACAAATAACATTGTATCACCGCATCTTACTGTAACTGAACCGTTTGTTGATTGTGCATACTTTCCTGTTTCAATGGTTACGGTCTTACCGCCGATTTCCAATTGAAAGCTTTTTGTTTCAGGTTTCATAAATTACCTTTTCTTTCTGCGCAATCTTCGCGCCTTTAAGTTATACACTTCCATTTACAAGGTTAATTATACTCCAAAAATTCTAATAATAAAACTATAAAGAAAATTTAAGTAGCAAAATTTTATATTTAGAGCTTTACTAATGAATATGAAAATAATTTCGTTTGGTGCAATATTTTTAAACAATGCACAAGTTAATAAAAAAGCCACAAATAGTACTTACCAAAAGACAAATGCCTCTTTTGTCGAGATGAATCCGAAAGATTCTAAAGATATGAAAGCATTAGAGAATATTCAAAAATATTGGGAATACGAAATGTATGCCTCAAATATTTATAATATAGCACTAAAAGTCAGAAAAGATGAGCTTTCACCTAAAAAATACAAAATATATACTCTGACATCCCAAACAACTGATTTTGATAAAATGGATGATAGAAAAATTCTCGGAGCCGTACAAGGTGAAACTCTGAAAAAAGATTTTCTATATATAGATTACC
>OBLI01001222.1_pt1 | contig 25510 bp, 25 predicted proteins | sample 1519701 | NCBI WGS metagenome assembly OBLI01 (sample SAMEA3663005, study PRJEB22513) | pig gut metagenome | biome: pig gut; feature: pig-associated habitat; material: faeces | place: France | collected 2012
GTCTAGAACGATTTAACTAGCACCACGCGTATACAAATATAAACTTTAATGATAAAACAAAAAAATCATTTATATGTAATAAGCAATTTTTCCAATACTTTACCATATTGTGTCATATCTATGTTGATTAATAGATCTTTAGCAGCCACACTTCTCTGATAATATTTTTCATTTTTAGTTAGATGGTAATTTACAATATTTTCAAAAAAGTATAGTGCTATTTTATAAAATACTAATTCTGGTCTAGTTTTTATCTTTTCTGCGCTTTCTATAAAGAAAGAAACTTCATTTTCTCTCTTTTCTTTAAGTGAAAATACAATAATATTTACAATTATTGCTATAAGGGCAATTTGCATTTTAATATCTTTACTATTTATATATTGTTCAACTATTCTTCTGCCAATAATTTTATTGCTATCTAAGTCATAAAATTGCATAAAATTACAAAACAAAGCTACATTACTCTTATTAAAATTCGGAAGATTAAAAATTTTATCCTTTACTTTTTCTCTTAATTCAGTGTTAGGTGTATCTTTAGGTCCTTTCAGTACCTCTAGCCATGCATCAACCCAAAGCAACTCTTCTTTTTTATCTTTATCAGGTAAGTTACTTTGAATAACCAATTCTTTAATCTGTTTAATTTTATTTACGTCACTATCGTAATATGCGTCTACAAGCATATTATTAAAGTCTTTGACTTGTTGATGTTGAATTTTATTGTTTTGATTGATACGACCAAAAAATTCATCCAATGGAATATTGTTATAGTGCAATAATTCTATCAAACTATCTGCTGTAATTCGATGAATATTTTTCTCCACTTTAGAATAATATGATTGACTTACAATCATTCCACTGTCAGTAAACTCCTTTTGGTTTTTACCTTGAGTTATTCGATATTCTTTAAGTAATTCGCCGATCGTCATCAAAATTACCCTCTAAAAATTCTAATACGACTATTTCGTCGAATTTATTATATATCAGATATCATGTGTTTAACATTTTAAAGAATAGGAGTTAACACTATGAATGTATTTCTGAAAAATAAAAACTACAGAATATTTTCAATTGCCAGTTTCTTATCAAGCGCTGGAGATATTCTATTTTATTTAGCTTTCATGACTTACGCCAGCAAACTTCAGAATTACTCGCTTGCATTATCATTGATTGCTATTTCTGAATCAATTCCTAGATTATTCTACATTGTAGGAGGATATGCTGCCGATCGGACTAAAAACAAATATAGAAATATTGTTCTGGCAGCCATTATTCGCTTTGTCCTTTACGGTACAGCTGGATTTTTATTAATAAGTAATCTTTCTCAATGGAATTTGGTAATTATCATAGCTGGTATTAATTTGATTTCCGATATTATCGGAACATATTCAGGCGGGCTAGTATCCCCATTAATTGTGAATTTAGTAGGCAGTGATGAATTTGCCGAAGCTGAAGGCTTTACCAATGGGTTAGGAGAGATTATTAACGTTTCTGCCCAATTCATTGGCTCCGGATTATTACTCTTTTTATCCTATTCAAATTTAGCTTTTATCAATGCCATTACATTTTTGGTCGCTGGATTATTATTTGCACATGTTGGTTTTAAGCAAAAAGCTGATAAAAAAATACAGTCACATCAAGAAGAAAATATTAATAGCCAAAACTTCATTGCTACAATGAAATCGTCTTATCAACAAGCCAAAAAAGAACATGGTTTACTCACCATTATTTTTGTAATGGCTGCACTTAATGGATCATTGGGCTCAATGAATGCTTTAGTATCAATCGTCATAGTCGCTAATCGATCAACTATGATTATTTCTAACTATAGTTTTACACTTGCAGTTATCGGCATAGTTGCAAGTTGTGGTACAGCTTTAGGTAGTATTTTGGGGCCACAATTAACTAAAAAAATATCTATTTTTAGTGTGACTAATTTTTCAATTGTCGTCGATATTTGTGCAATAGTTGCAGTTTTAATAGCTAATATTTATTTGATCCTCCCACTTTTCTTTTTAATTACAGTCACTGCTAGTATAGCCTCATTAAAATTAACCCAGTGGCTTGTAACTTCGGTAGATCAAACGATATTATCCTCAACTATTGGTTTATTAAATACAATTGTCATGATTGCTGTACCAGTTATGACGACTATTTTCTCCACTATTTCTGGGATAACCAATGTAAAATACGCATTAATTATGTTACTTGCGGTTGAAGTAATTGAACTGATAGTTGCAATTAGATTAAGCATTAAAACAAGAGAGAATATTAACACTTTTGTAGAAACTAAGTAATAAAGGTGGGATTTAGAATGATACAACAAATATCTTTAGAGCAATACAACCTTTTACTTAATAACAAAGTATTATTTCAAAATATCAAAAAAGTGAATGATAAGTTATATGTTAGTTTTATAGGCGATACAAGTGATTTGCAAGAATACAGTATCTTAAAAAATAATAATTACTATTTACCTCCTAAATATAAATGGGTAGACATTTCATATGGTCATCATAATGTAATCCTGAATCCAAATAACCCAAATATTCTAAGTTATTCATATGATGAATCTTTAAAAAGCAAGAGTAAGGCTATCTATGAATATTTTGAGCGATTTTGTTGTTTTACTCCTCCTCAATTCACATATACTGAGTCCAAAAACTATCGAATCGGCTATGACAAGTTAGGGATCGAATGGAGTAATCCAATATTAAATGGCAAACCTAAATATTGGATAAATGGGTGTACTACGTTTTATCATAAAAATATAGAAATACCATCTGCGTGTCTAGTTGATTGCGGCTGATTACTCTTGCTTCATCGCCGTTTACCGTGGCCTGCATCAAAATTTCACGACTGCCAAAATAATGCATTCTACCCAACTTAATTTGTCTCAGCCATTCATCCCTACTTTGCTTAGCGCCAGTAATGTGATAAAAAACTGCATCTGGAGAAATCACTTCTTTTAGCAAGTCAAGATCGCCATCGATCATTCCTTTAACTTGTTTGCGAACAGTTTCAGCAACTGCTTTTTCCTCAGTTAAAATTTCATCTTTCATATGATTACCTCCGCATCCCTTTAGTTGTTGATTGTATTATGCCAAGTTTTGGCAACTAAAAAAATGGGGTAAAAAAATAAGCTAAATCCGAAATTTAGCTTAATCATTGATCTTCAAATATTGTTTTATACCGCCAGTCATCAAGGATTGAGCCTGCTTGATTACTTGCTCTAGCGGTTCTTTTTTTATCAGATAAAACCCAGGCACGATAAATATCTAGGCCGGTTGATTCCACAAAAGTGAACAAAACCTGCTTTTGCCAATCACTCATCAAGTTAAAGGATGGTGATTGCCCCCAGGTCTTGTGCATTACCTCGTTGATCATTTCCCGGCGAATACCTGTGTAGGATGAATCGCCTGCGCTCACCGTGATACGGTCGTACGCCTCGCCTTGCTCAGCAGAAAATTCGAAGAACGCTGCAATCTCCTTATCTAAGTCATCTGGATAGCGGTAGTCTTTCACTTCTTCGATAAATTCTTTCGCATACTGGGCCTACATTTCGTGAAGCAAGTCGTCTAGCGTTGGGTAATAACGATAAAAAGTTTTTTATTAATCTGGGCTCTTTGGGCTAATTCTTTAACCGTGATCTTGGGATATTCTTTTTCACAGATTAATTCTTCAAAGGCGTGATAAATGCTGTTGATGGTTCGTTGCAAGCGCAAATCTTCGTACCCTGTAAGTTTCAACTTTAACCCTCTTCTCTACTTTTTTATTTACCCTTATTTTAGCAAATAAAAAAATAATGCCCTAAGGCATCATTTTATTGGTAATGCTTGTATTTGTAATAGCGATACCCAATCTTTTTGCCAAAGATTGTTTCGGACGTTCCCATCCAGTTGGCAATCAAAATATAAATGCCTAAGAATGCCAAACCGAAAATTGCGAGGTAGATAAAACTGCCCATGCGGCCCAAATTATTGAAACGATAGCCAAAAAGAAATTGGTAAACGAATAACAAAACAATATAAATTTCGTTAGAAACGATAATTGGGAGTAAGCTTCTCAGCTTTACGCCATAAGTCTTATTTAACTTGTGGTAGCTGAGCAAAATTACGATCAAGAATGAAATATCAGTTGAAAGGATCGCACCGTCTGCACTCATCAAGAAGGTCATTGGCACCTGCAAAATGATTTTTGCCAAGATGCCCCACATCATGTAAATCACAGCTAATTTATTCATATTTAAAGCGAGAAGCAAAGTCAGTGAGTTCATGACCAATCCTGCAAGTAGACTCTGCACGATATTTTCTACAAGGTAATATGCACCAAGGCTATCGTGTGAAAATAGTACTGAATAAACTGGTGATGAGGCAAAGGCTCCAAGTGCGACTACCGGAAGAAGGACAAACAGAAGTAGTCTGTAGTTCTCTAAGAGCAGTTTTCTGATGCTTTCGACGCTATCCTTGGATTTATACCTAAGCCCTGCTAAAAGCGGCAGACTCGTCTCAGAAACAGCTGTAGCGAGTGAAATAATCACCGTAGTGATCTTACTTGGGTTAGCTGAGAAAATCGTGTAGAGATAACTAACATAGGTTGTGCTCATGTGGTTGAAACTGATCAAAATTTGTTTAAACAAAAGTTGGTCGACCAGCTGCGTCACGGTAATAAAGGAACCAAGCAAAACAAATGGAATTGAAGCATACCATAAATTAAGCAAACTCCGTGAGACGTTGTTTAAGGCACGTGGAGTGCTTTTATCGATTAGGCCCTTGTAATGCCCCCACTGCTTGCGCATATACGCAAAGAGGTACAAATAACTGGCAATAGCGCCGACACAGGCACCGAATACACTAAAGTAAACGGCAGTCACATAATCATGGTGAAAGACTTCGATAACTAAGAACGTAGATAAAAGGATAAAGAGGATTCTGGCGAACTGTTCCCATAATTGGGAAATTCCGTACGGCTTCATATCGTTATTTCCCTGGAACCAGCCTCTCACCATACTCATTGATGGCAAAATTACTACGGCTGGAACCAATACACGAATGGAAATAGTCGCACTGGCAACGGAATCTACCGGACTGTTTTTAGCAATAATTGGTGCCGTTACATAAAGCAAAACACCACAGGCTAGTCCCATGACGAACATGATGATCAGTCCCAGTTTAGTAATGTATAAACTATCCTTGTATCTATTTTGCGAATTTAACTGTGATACTTCCCGGGCAATAACTGAAGGAAGCCCTGCAGTACCAATAGACAAAAAAAGCGCATATGGGGTGTATGAAGAATTGAACAGAGCCTGTGCGTTTAATTGGTTGTGGTAACTGCCAAGCATAATTAACCACGGAATTAAATAAACGACTCCCAATATTCTAGATACGATACTACCGAATGATAGCCAGAAAGAGCCGGATAAGATTTTTTTATTCAACAGAAAAGCCTCAAATCTACGTTAGTTTCAATATTGCCTTCTTATTATACGTGGAAATTCGATTTTTGGGGAATAAAGTGGATAAAAGCCGAACTTTTTTAGAAAAAATTTAGCTTATTTTCTTCTTCAAATAATACAATTTGATTACATTATTTACTATAATGTTACTTCTAGTTTATTTTACCGTTAGTTCTCTTGACCCAGTACGTTATTCTTATTATCCTTGAAGTGTTTCTATGAAGATAAAATTTAGACTAACAATTAAAGAATAATATTCGGGGGAATACAGTTGTCATTAAAGAAGAGATTTATTACAAAATTAGCACTTGTTGCTGCATTATCAACTACTTCAGTTGCCGTAGTTAACACCTTACATACTCAAACCAAGACTGTTCAAGCTTCAACTACTTCAGTTGCTGCTCGTTCACTTGGTATCGACGTTGCAAGTTACCAAAGTGCTGATCTTTCAACTCATGCAAAATCAGGTGCTAAGTTTGCCGTAGTTAAGGTTAGTGAAGGTACTAGTTACAGAAACCCTAAGGCTAGTGCACAAGTTGCTAGTGCACGTACACAAAACATGATGCCAATGGGCTACCACTTCGCTACTTTCAGTGCTAACAGCGCTGTTGCTAAACGTGAAGCAAACTACGCAGTCGCTTCAGCTAAGGCCGTAGGTTTTGCCCCAGGTTCATACCTTGCTTGTGACTATGAATCAGGCGATGGTAACAACATCAACATGGGTAAGAGCGTTACTGCTAACGCAATCATTGCCTTCATGCAACAAGTTAAGTCAGCAGGCTACAAGCCACTTTTATACGCAAGTTCATCAGTTTTGAGAAATAACATCAACACCAACACTGTTATTAACCAGTTCCCTAACAGTTTATGGGTTGCTTCATACGCAATTGCTGGCCGTATCGACAAGCCAAACTTCAGCTACTTCCCATCAATGAAGGGTGTTTCAATTTGGCAATTTGCTGATAACTGGCGTGGTCTTAACGTAGACGGTAACATCAACGTATTGCCACTTACTTCTTCATCATCAAGTGCCGTTTCTCAAGCTCCTACTAAGAGCTCAACTAAGGCTCGTGTGTTGAAGCACGCAGCTCACGTTTACGACAAGAACGGTAATCGTAAAGCTAACCGCAAGACTTTGAAGAAGAACACTACTGTTACTACCCACGGTAAGAAGAAGACCATTAATGGTGTTAAGTACTACCGGATCGGTAAGAATGCTTACGTTAAGGCAGCTAACCTCTACTAATATTAATAAAGACTAATCAAAAGACACCAGGTAAAAATTACCTGATGTCTTTTTTTGTACCCAAATTATTTTTGAGACATTCTTATCTTCATTTGAACTTGCTTAATCTCTTCTAGCGAAACTGTCGGATCACTAATTAACTGATCAAGTTTCATCTGTAGCTTTAAAATATTGCCTTGATCGGCACTATCGTATTGCTGCCTTTGTTCCCTCGTTAATAATTTCTTATTAGTAATCATCAAAACATTATCAGTAACAGTTTTGGCGAACTGTCTATTGTGACTTATCAGCAATATTGTCCCTGGATAATTTTGCAAAAATTGTTGCAATGAATTTTTAGTTTCAAGATCTAAGTAATTAGTCGGTTCATCAAGAATCAAAAATTGATTATTTCCAAGTAGTACCTTGGCTAGCTGCAGCCTAACTAATTGTCCACCACTTAATTCGCTGGCTTTTTGATGAATTTGCTTCAAATCAAGCCCACCAAGTACTGTATAAATCACCTGCTTGTTTTGTAAAGAATCCTTTGCAGCGTTATTCCACACGGTTTCTTTTAAATCTATATCTTGCAATTCTTGACTGAAATAGCCGACACCGACATTTGGAGCAATAAACTTTTCTCTATTATTCAAAATAGTTTTTACCAGTGTCGTTTTACCGCTACCGTTATTACCGCGTAGCCAAAGCTTCTGACCATATTTCAGTTTAAAATTGACATCCTCAATTAAGATTTTCTTGCCAAATTTAATTGTTTGATTCTTTACGATCAGCACCGTACTTCTTAAGTACTTGGCTTCATTAGGATCAATAAACCTTACCACTTGTGATTTCGCAACTTTTTCTATTTTTGGCATTCTTTCCAGACGACGCTCCAGCGCCTTAGCACTACGCTGCATCTTCTTTTCCATCTGGTCATGACTTGTCCTACTCAATGTTTTTTTATCAGAATTAGATAGTTTTTTCCCATTCCCCTTTTTAATTCGATAAGCACGCTGTTCTCTTTTAATAATTTGTTGCTCTAAACGGTGGATTTCCCTTTGTTGTTGGTTATAGGCTCTTTCTTGTTTGTTTTCTCTATTATTTAAAATATCCTCAGTAAAAGCATAATTTCCCGGGAAAACTTCCAACTTTTTATCTTTAATTAGCCAGGTTTCGTTGGCTAAATTCAACAAGTCTATATCATGACTAACCAGCAAAACTATACCATGATATTCTTTCAAACGTTTACTTAGCCATCTTTGTGTTGTCTCGTCTAGGTTAGCAGAAGGTTCGTCCAACAGAAGAAGGTTAGGTTTTCGTGCAAAAGCTTTGTTTAAAGCCTTCTTAACCTTCTCTCCTCCACTTAAAGGATCAGTAGTTTCAGCTATTTGATGAACCATTACATAACTGCCATCAAATTCAACCTGATGATTTCCATTTTGCAAAGATTCGACGATTCTATTTAAAAATGTAGTTTTCCCCGTTCCATTTGCTCCGACAATCGCAATAATTTTATTTGATGAAACAACTAAACGTTCGTGCTCAAATAATATCTTTTCTGGATATTCAATTTTTTCTTTTTGGATGACTAACATATATAAGCCCTCATTCCCTAATCGGCGGGCTTAATATCTCTATCCTAGTTCATATTTAAAATGGATTTTGATTTAACCTCGCCTAACAAAATTTCTTTTGAACAAAAGCTTCTCTAATTTTCATAGCTGTATACCTCGTAATTTACTACTTTAATATTTTCTTCATACTATATCACAATATAAAAAAAGCATCTCGGTGAGATGCTTTTTTAATTCAATTTTCTATTTCAAAAATCTGTCACCAGCTAAGTTGCGGTAGAAATTAGCCTTAGCAGTTTGGTAGTATGGGATAACCCATAAAAGACCAATACCGGCTGGAATACTACCAAGAATAAACCAGCCAAGGAAACTTAAGTCAAAGATAAATAAATCCATCTTGTGGCCATTCATCAATTCCTTGCTGGCGTTAATACCATCGGTAGCGCCAACGGACTTGCCACTAGCTACCATGTCACTAACGATGTATGTCGTCATTGCGTATGAATAGCTCTTAATAATACCTGGGATGATCAATAATAAGCTCCACAAGAAAGTGAAGATACTGGTCATAACATAGTTAATACATTCTGGACCAAAGCGGTTTTCAGTGAAAACTGAGAAGGCAGCAATGTATGGCTTCTCTTCACTTGTATCTACGTTATCTCTTAAGTTCAAAAATGAAATTGCCAAACTCAATGCAATAAAATCAGCAATCCAAGCTAAGATGCCACCCATTGGGCTAAGGAATTGGAAAAATACATTATTTCCATCGTAATTCATATAAAAGCTATCAAGCTTGTGACCGCCTGAAGTTAAGATCCAGACAACTAAGCCGTTAATCAAAGCGATAACAACAGCCCAAGTCCAATTGCCGCGAAGAGCATGCTTAGCGTTATCCTTTAATTCCTTTCGTGTAGTAGACATTTATTTCCTCTCACTTTCAAATAAGTATTATTATTAAATTATATACAATATTCAGAAAAAATTGCATCAAAAAAAGCCTAATTCCACCAACAACGGAACTAGGCTCACACAGTGTTGACCGCCACCTCTGACCACATATAGAAGATAACATTTTCGCTACCGGAGAAAATGACTACTATCAGTGGCGGTACATGAAGATTTTAGCATTCAAAAAAATAAAAAACAAGCGATATGGCGTTAATCACAAATATTGTAATTTTTCTTTGTTAAAAAATTGCAATCAAGCCCGATATAACGGCAGCAATTACAATTACATACGTCGCAACCGCTTGGGGTGAACTGGATAATGGTTTATTTTCCGCCTTAAGTTTCTTTCTAATTTTTTCTGCCCTAGCTAAGGAGAAAATTGCTGCTATCCAGAACAGAATACCGCCAACAATTGACGCCATTTGATTCATATTTTTAAGACCGCCAGCCATAGCAATGATAGGCCCTACAATGAAAAATAGGCCAAATATTAATCCACTCCAAATGGCAAAAGGAGCCGTTGGTGGTTGATTCTTCAATTTTTTAATATTTTGAGAATACCGATAAGTCAGATAAAGTTCCAACACACCACATAAAATTAATACTATTCCTATGATTGTAGGTATGAACTTTTCCATAATACTTTACACTTTCTAAAGTTGATTATCTGACTTAATTATATGCCACCAAAAAAGGCCTGACTCCGAATTAAATCGGAATCAGACCTCTTTTTATTGATACTGCAAACCTTGCACGTCAGCTAGTTCAAATGAATTTCTTTATCAAACATGCCACGCATTTTTTCATTAAAATTGTGTGCAATGAAAATAATAGTAGCTTTACTTTTTACCAATTTTTCCAAAATATCAATTGTACTCTTCTGATCAATTGCGCTAGTTCCTTCATCAATGAGCATAATATCACTATCATGAATTTTAGCACGGGCTAAAACTATCTTTTGTCTTTGACCGCCAGAAACATTAAGATGATCCAAATTAATTTCTTCTTCTAGCCCTTTATCAAATTTCTTAATGTCCTCACCTAAACTTACATCTTGGACAGTTTGCTCTACTCTATTTCGTAGTCCATCGTCAAACATAGTAATATTATCAGCAATAGTAGCAGGAAAAAGCCTTGGCGTTTGCGCAATATAACCTATTTTAGATAAATTAGGAGTAATTTCTTTTTGACTCTTATCAAAGTACAAAATCTTACCAGTTGTAGGTTTTAATTCACCCAAAATCAACTTGAAGAGAGTGGACTTACCTGTGCCTGAATCACCTATTAAAAGTGCCTTTTCTCCTGTTTTAACAGAAAAATCAGGGAAAGAAATTTTCTCACCATTTGAAAAGGCAATGCTTAGATCTTTACTACTAATAGCTGTTGCTGAACCTAAATTATCTTCTTCTTTCTTAGGGATCACTTTACTATCATTTTTAATCTTTTCGTTAAGAGGCTCAGTTGATTTCATTTGTCCTCTGTTATTGCCTAAATATTGTAATCCTGTTGCCATGTAGAACTGCAAATTACCAACCGTGGTAATTGTCCCAAAAACTACTAATTTATTAGCAATTAATACAGCAGTAAAAGCAAAAAGAGCAAGCATTAGCAAACTAGAAATCACGCCATTCATTACGGCTAATTCTTGATTAATTTTAGTTTGCTGAACTTTAGCATTCTGAACTTTCTTTGCAGCTTCATTCATCACTTTAAATAAGTGACCACCAGCCATATATCTTTGTAAAGTATTCAGTCCACTTAGCCATTTTTCGGCAACGTCCAAGTATTTCTTATTTGAATTTGAAATATTTGAAAATGCTGCTTGAATTGGTCTTTCAATTAATTGAGGTAAATAAATAGAAATACCTACTAGGACCACAGTTACTAATAATAGACTCCAATGTATCAACAACAGAACAATAATTGCAAATAAGATGTAACAACTCATTTGAATACTACTAAAGAATTTCTTTAGGTAGTTTTCATTAGTATTTTTCAAATCAGTAGTTAACCTATTTTGCATCCCAGATACAGTGTGATTTTGATTATCAAAATAGTAATGCTTAATAGTGTTAGCCCGAACCTGGTGATTATATCTTTGAATTTGCTTAGTTGCTAAATAACTACTACTTGACTGACTAATGCCACTAATTAATAGAAGAATAAATTCTCCTAAAGTTAGCCAAAGCCATAGAGCTAAATTTTTATTAGCCAGAGCCGTTACCTCATACATCAATAAATAAGATTGTCCAATAGCTGTTAAGGGAATTAGAACATTAAAAATTATCGTTAAGATAAAACCAAAAGGATTGATTTTATATAATTCCTTAATTGTCATTGTTCTTTTCCCCCTTTTCTCAAGTGAATTTCACGATCAAACATTGCACGTAAACTTGGATCAAAATTATGTGCAATCAAAATTAAAGTAATATCTGATTTTAAAAGCTCATCTAAAATTTTCTTAGTAGCTTTACTATCAATTGCACTTGTAGCTTCATCCATTAAAACAAATTGACTCTTGTGAATTTGAGTTCTTGCCAAAACAATCTTTTGTTTTTGACCACCTGATAAATTATCATTATCCAAATCGACTACAGTGTCCAAACCATCAGCGAATTTAAGTACATCATTGTTTAATTGAACTTTTTCAACGAAATTCTTAACTTTATTATTTAAAGTTGAGTCAAACATAGTGATATTGTTCTTAATCGTATCTGGAAAAAGAGTTGAATCTTGAGCAATATAGCCTATTTTACTTAGGTCTGGATTAATTTCTTTACCAGCCGAATCCCTAAAAATTACAGCTCCAGAGTTTGGCTTCAATTGTCCTAAAATCAACTTAAAGAGAGTTGATTTACCTGTCCCACTATCTCCTGTTAATAAGACTTTTTCTCCATGCTTAACTTTGATGTCAGGATATTGAATCAATTCACCGTGTTCATATTTGACTGATGCATCTTTGACTTCTAATTCTGCTAAGTCATCATCAAGCTTTGCAGTATTTTTAACTACGTCTTTTTCTAAATCTTTAGTTTCTTGGTTAATTGATTTAATTGAATTAAATTGAGTTATTGATTGTTCATAAACCCAAATAGCGTTAAAAATTTGACTAACGAAATCCCCTACTACTAGAGCAGCACCTATTGTTATTTTTCCTTGGAAGAACAAAACGCCTGCCCATAATGAAATAGAAATTTGAGACAATGTATTGGCAAGATTACTAATAAAAAATGAGAGTGAATTGATTTTCGCACTATGAATGTTACTATCTTCAAAATTCTTATCAGCTTTATTCATAGTTTTAAAAAGTGAAGTAAAAGAATTGTATCGTCTCAATTCTTGAATTCCACCTAGCCAATAATTAATCGTCTTCAATAATTTGCTATTTTCAATAGAAATTTCTTCATTAGCCTTATCAGTGGCTTTTTCCATAATTCGTGGAGTAAGCAGATTAATCACTGCTAAGATGACTGTCAAGATTACTAAAGTCCAGTTTAATTGAAACAAGATACCAATAGTAAAAATTAAAGTAAGACTATTACTGATAATAGTCAGGATTGGAGTAGCATAATTATCTGTTAAGATATCAAAATTATTTCCTAGTTCATTTTGCATTTCATCCAAGGTTTGATCATTTTGATTATAGAAATGAGCTACAATTTTTTGTCTAATAATTCCAATGTAATTCTGAACTTGACGTGAATACATTGTTTGAGTAGCAGAATCTAAAACAACACTAATAATGCCTGCTGAGATCATTATTACAAAGAAAATCAACGATGACTTCAAATTGCCTTTTACTAAATAATCTGTTGCTGGTTTAAACAAATAACTAGCTGCAGTATTCAATGCTGCTACCAAAATTAATAGTATAAAGGTTAGTAACGCCCTCCCTTTATTACTTTTAATTAACCCACTTAGTGTCATTCTTCTACCTCCCCCGCAAATATGAATCACACATATTTTTATAAAAAAATCGAAGTTTTTAACTTGGTAGCTTAGATAGGTAAGTTACTTAATTAATATTTGATTTCATTATATGAAGATTTTATAATAAGTCAACACTTTTTTCATAAAAAAATTATTGATTTGTAATTTAAATTATAGTATTTTAAGTAAAAGTTCAGCTTATATAAGGAGGAAACAGAGACCGTAAAATAGTTTATGTAAGTATGGATAATTCCTTAAATTAATTGATAATATTAATAATTTATACCAGTATAAGTCACCTACGGAAGGGATCTTTTACAGACCTAATTTACTTTCTAATCATTTATCACCATATTTATCTAATGGTTCAGCGGGTATGCTAGTAATCCTTCTTAGTTTTAAACGTAGATTTCACAAAAATATTTATGATGATCAAATACATGATATTATCAATACCCTAACTAAAAACTTTATGCCCCAAAATGCTTCATTAATGCGGGGATTAAGTGGAATAATATTTTTGCTCTTACAATACGCAGATATTTATCACGATAAGCAATATAACAGTTTTATAAAAGAAAATATTGAAACATTGCCATATTACTCCTGTAAATGGAACGATCAAACTTTGATTGTTAATCCTTCTTTTCGAAATTTAGATATTTGTTTCGAAGATGGAAACAAGGGGATTATCTATATCATTAATCTAGCTAAAAAATTACATATTATAGAGTAGTATCCATACCAAAAAAGGCCTGACTCCGAATCAAATCGGAATCAGACCTCTTTTTTATAATTCCATCATGATTGACATGATGCGATTTACTTTTTTCTTAATCTTACCAAACTCACCAGGGACAGTGTGATTATCTTGAATGATAATCATATTCTTACCATCCTTAGTGCTACGCATAAAGGTGTAATAACCTTCACCTGCACCATTAGCTGACTTATACTTCTTCAAGTTGTATAAACCACCATTGTAGAATGTAGGAGCTTTACCCTTAAATAGGATCTGCTTGCTATGTTTGGTTAACATGTTGCCATGCAAAATGTATTCAATCGTTTTAGCCAAATCGCTATTTGCCATTACAATCGATCCAGCACCTAACTCATTATGTGCATCCTTTACTGCAGTTTTACGCTTTACCTTTACGTATTGGCCCTCTTTCATCTCATATCCAGGCACCCAATTAACGGCGCGTAATTTGGACATGTTAGACCATAAGAACTCAGTTCTCCTAAGGTGAAGCGGCTCGATATAAGTCTCACGGAACAATTGCTCGTAAGTCTTATGTTCAAGCTTGGATAAAATACCACAGAGATAAATGTAGTTAACTGAAGTATAGTGCCATTTGCCAAGCATCTTAGCATCAAACACTGTGTATTTCTGATCATGGTCAATATTAGCCTTGTCAGAAATAAACTTCTTTGTGCCTAACTCTTGGCCCTTCTCTAAATCAAGTCCTGAAGTCATATCCAGCAGATTGCTGATTCTAACCTTCTGTGCTCCAGCTACGTTTGGATAATACTTAGAAAGCTTATCTTTTAAGCTAAGCTTACCTTTCTGCACCTCGCGCATTACCATTGCAGCAGTCATTGACTTTTGAACTGAATTGATCAAGTAGCTAGTGTCAGTACTATTGTTTGTTGCATAGTTCAGTACAGGCTTCATATTGCTTGTTACCAATACGGAACCCTTAATACCTAATCTATTAATAGCCCGTCGCACTACTTCACTTTTAAACGATCTTTGCTAGTTAAATTTACTCGCTTAACATTGTCTTTATTCTGCCACTTCTTTGAGTAATAGTAGTTAGACATATCGTAGTTGTAACGCTCGTTAGGCAATTTCATAAATGGTCTAACGGCTTGATCAACTGCAACCCAGCCTTTCCAGCCTAGGTGAATAGTATCTTGCATGAAGTACTTTTCATTGCCTCGTCTTGAAAGATCTGCAATATTTTCAAAGCCTTGACTGGTTAACTGGTGTTCCATCTTGGCAACTGATTCTTGGTACATCTTGTTGGACAAACCAGTGTACTTCATCCACTTACCATTAATTGGTGGAATAATGAACAAAACATTGGTATGTTGCTTAGCGAATTGTTCCAACATCAATTGGAAGTCACCATATTCAACTGAGTGTACATAGTCAAAGTTGCGTTGACTACCCTTCAAACGCTTTAAGACCTTCTTTGGCAAACGGGTCCGATAGAAGGTGTTGTCAATTCCCAAGTTATTTGAAGTAGTATGTGCTGCAGCTTGTTCCTCAGCTACTTTATTTAAAGCAGCTACGGAATATGCCCCAGGTAATACTTTAGCCTTCTTTTGGATCTTATTTACACGGTCACGCAATTGGAATGAACTAAAGAAGTTGTCTTCGTTAACCAACATTCTACGACGATTTTCTAAGTAAAATCTTTGGAAAGTAGTTAACTTCTTACCTGCAGCAATTTGCTTAAGACTATTTCTAATCTCACCCTTTACGTCTGGCATATCAAGCAGACGTTGTGCAGCATAACGATCAGTCTTATTATTCTTAGCACTTAACAAGAAGTTACATGCTTGAAGTGGTGAATAATACAAAGCAAAGGCATTAGGATCTTGGCCCTTCTTAGTGAACCATTGTGGTGAAATGATCACTACAGCCTTTTTGTTTTTAAGCTGTTTAGCTGTACCTTGCATCCCCAGGAATTGAGCCAAAGATTGACTACCTGGACCACCAAGCAAGAATGGACGGTAATTTCTATGATACTTTTCCGCAATTACACTAGGGTGCAATGGATCAAATCTTGATAATTCACTTGAACCGTAGAAAGGTACATAACCATCTTCAAAAGCTTCCTGCTTCATTGTGCTGCCCTTGAAGACAGTTGTGTTTTGTGAAGCTGCAGCCTCGTAAATCGTTTGCTTAGAAAAAGTTCTTTCCCAAGGAATAAGGAAAACAACTAACAAAAGGATAAAAGCGCAAAGAACTGGGCCAAAGATTTGCCACAGCCGGCGTTTATTACTCATTTTCTAAGCTTTCCACCTTTGCAACAATCTTATTTGGAGTATCCCATTCAGCACGCTTGAATTCTGAAACGGGAACATCAATATCAAACTTTTCTTGTAAGCTCAAAAGCATTTGTACACTTGCCATTGAGTCCATCAAACCATTGTCAAAGATGTTTTCATCCATTTGATCTGATAAATCTTCACCAGTTAAATCGTTTAAAATGTCTAATACGCCTTGTTTAGTGTCCATAATTAATACCTCTATTCAACACAAATACTTAATTAATATCATTCCATATTATATAAGCTTATTTCCAACCGAACCATAGTTGACTAAGAAATCCTGAGAAAATCAAGAAACTGAAGCAAACTACGTTAAAGGTTAAGAAAATGGCGAACCATTCAGTAAACTTGTTAGATGGAATTTGCTTCTTATGCTTTCCCTTAAATCTAAGCCACATATCGTTGATACAAATAGCTGAAGCGTGGAAGATACCATAAACAATATAATACCACGTTAAGCCGTGCCAGAAACCCTGGATTAAGAACAACAGGAAGTAAGAAACTTGTGACAATCTAATTCGATTCTTAAACAATTTTTTCTTCATTGCAAAGAAAGAGAATCGCATATAGATGTAGTCACGGAACCAGAATGACAAAGTCATATGCCAACGATTCCAGAAATCTTTAATGTTCTTAGAAATAAATGGCTTATTGAAGTTCATTGGGGTATGAATACCCATGAAGTATGAAATTGATACGGCAAATAATGAATAACCTGCAAAGTCAAAGAACAAGTACATGCTGTAACAATACATGTAAGCAAGTACCCACCAGGATAACTTCAAACCACCATTTGCGTTACCTACTGCTAAAGCAGCAGTGCTGATTCTTGGAAGCCAGTAAGTTCCAAAGAACCAACCAATTACAAATTTGTATAAAAATCCTTGGAACAAATATCTTACAGCGTATTGTAAGTCTGTAATATATGCGTCTCTTGTAGGAACTTTATCGTAATCTTTCTTAAATCTGCGATACCTATCGATAGGACCTGATGAAATAGTTGGGAAGAAGAGCAAGAATCTTGCATACGTTACAGGATCTACCTTCTTGATTGCCCCATCACGCATTTCCATGATAACTTGAACGGTCTTGAACGTTACATATGAAATACCCAAGAAACCGATCACGAAGTTAATTGAATTATCAGGAAACGCAGTCAAATATTTAACTGCAGCTAATGGTATGATGGCCAAAATTACAGCTAAACTGAAAATCCAGGTCTTATTTTTACCATGATGACGATAATACTGATAAGCAAAGGTCAACGCGAATTCGTAAATCAACCAAAGAATCAGGTTTACACCTTGTTGCCAGTGACTACCATCAAAGATCAAGAATAAGAAGACAATTGAGAAAATTGCTTCATATGTCTTGAGACGACGACCGTTATAAAGACCAATAATGATTGGAATTAAAGCAATCATCAAGTAAACGAAATATTGCGGATTTGAGTAAGGTTGTAAGTTAATGAAATTAAAATTCACTACTTATTAACCTCCTTAATAACCGCCTTGATATCAACCTTGCCGTTTTGAGAAATAGGCAACTTGTCTTGGTAGACAAAACGTTGTGGAAGCATGTATGGCATGATGTTCTTTGCCAAATCTTCACGAATTGCCTTAGTTAAAGTGGCTTCTGAGTGTTGACGTGCTACACCGTGCTTCAATTCGATCTCCGCTACGATTTGCTTAACGGTGTGATCTTTATTGTATTTTGGTGCTGCGACGCCATAACGGACGTACTCGTTCTTGCTCAAGTAGAAGTTGATTTCTTCAAGCTCGATTCTGTAACCGTTGAACTTGATTTGGAAGTCAATTCTACCGCGATAGAAGAGCATGTCGCCGTCAAAGAATCCGGCATCCCCACTGCGGTAGCTACGGTACTTGTCGCCATCCTTTTGGAAGAAGGCAGCTTCAGTTTTTTCAGGGTTGTTCATGTAACCCTTTGAAACGCTAGGACCGCTAATGATAATTTCACCTTCGCCAGGCTTATCACCCTTTGAAGTATCAATAGTGATCTTGGTGTCTTCCTTAACCTTACCGATTGGTAAACGGTCGTACTTCTTAAGAACGTCGTCAGTAATTTCAACTTGCGTTACGGCAACAGTTGTTTCGGTTGGACCGTAAGTGTTGAAGATATGGCTTTCTGGGAATCTCTTCTTAAGCATGTCTGCTTCGCTGTGTGGTAATTCTTCACCACAGAATAAGAAGTGACTAAGGTCTGGGTGATGTTCAGAATCAAAAGTCTTATCCAAGAAACACATTTGTGCAAATGATGGGGTTGATACCCAAACATTAAATTGCATCTTTGGCAAAGTTTGGAACAATTGACCAAAGTTTTGCGTTACATCGTGTGGCAATACAACAAGCTTACCTGCTGAAACAAGTGCAGGGTAAAGACTCATTACTGACAAGTCGAATGAGTATGGAGCTTGGGCCAAGAAACTTGGGTGTTCTGGCAAATTAAAGTCTGATAACTCCCAGTTTACAAAGCTGAGTAAGTTATCGTGACTGATTTGTACACCCTTAGGCTTACCAGTAGTACCTGAAGTGAAGATGATATAGTAGTTTTCATCGCCTTCAACAAATTTGCTTTCGTCAACAGTGAAGTCGCCATCTTCAACTTCACTAGTCTTAAGTACCTTAACGTTGTCTAAGTTAACGTCTGGCAATGGGTCAATTTCCAAAACCAATGGTGATTTTGAAACATCTTGAATCATGGTCAAACGTTCAGCGTTTGAGTAACTAGCAATTGGAATATAAGCGTGACCAGTTTTAACACAGCCTAAAAAACTAGCGATCATTTCAAAGGTTTGACCACCCCAAATCATAATTGGAGTATCATCTGAAATATCTAAGCTAGCAATCTTGTGTGCCCAAGCGTTAGAACGCTTCTTAAGGTCACCATATGTATTAGTTTTGCCAAGATAGTCGTAAACAACACGATCTGGTTCTTGTTCTGCTATCTCGTCGATCTTCTTAATAACATCTTGAATCATGTGACAGCACCTACCTTAAAATTCGTTGTAAATGAAGTGAACTGAAGTAAGTCCACTATATTCATACAAATAGATAAGGGCCATCAGGATTGCAAAATAAACAATTGTCTTTAAAACAAACTTTCCAATGCGTTTGCCTCGAGAGTCAATTTGTGTTTTTTTATCCATTTTTTCTCCCTCAAGTAACATATATTTTTTACTTTTGCCTTATATTACTACAAATAGCAACACTAGACGCACTATCGTTGTATATTTTAACAAATTTAAACTTTTTCTGAAATCCAATCTATTTTTGAAAAAATACAAAAAAGCGGTTTCTTTATTGTAATTTCTTACAGTTGCGATATGCAAAATATAATGGGATGAAAATTACGATTGCCACAAAGATTAAGGCAAAAATCGATAGTCGCATCACATTTTGCGGTTTAGTCCAGCGCTCGCTCTTGGCGGTAGTCAGCAAATATACAGCAAAAAGCACAATAATAACTAATTCGCCAAGGCAAAACATCATATGAGTCATTTGATAAAGGTAGAGATAAACTGACGCTGGGAATAAGCAGAACCAACCAGAAAAACGTAAAAGAAAGATCTCTCTTCTTCGATAATCTACATTCATTTGTTTTTCCTTTCCAAACTAGCTGCCAAACAAGGCATTGATATTCATCGATAGTATTCTATCCATTACCGTGATGTCTGGTCTAGCATAAATACTTGAAGCTGATTCAAATACACAAAGCAGCTGCCCCTTGTAAGCAGTAATTTGTTCCAAATATGGCGGCATATCGACAACTAGCTCCGCATTCTTTTCGTCAAGCGCGTTCAATGCCGAAGTTGGGAACACATACAGTTTAGAATTGCCGCTGCCGTATGACTGACTCAAGAAGATTTTATCTTGATAAATCGCAATCCCCTGAATCTGCTTATCCATTGATGTTTCACCGGTAGGATCTGACCACTGCAAAGTACCAGTAACGGATTTCACTTCATTATTAGTAATGGAGCCCTTGTTTTTACCGCTACGGGCAATTGAATATGCGGCAACTTTCCCCCGGCCATACATGTTAAAGAAGCCGACGAACAGTTGACCATCGTAGTAAGTAACAGTAGAGGCTTTTTCAACGGCAGGAATCGCAATCTGGTGATTGTACTTGATCGGGATGCGACTGCCATCTTTATAGTCCTTCATTTCTTTTAATGTAAATGAAGCAAGAGCTGAGGACTTACCCATTTTACCGGTTACCCAAATATTTTTGGCAACTGGATCATAAGCAATCCCGCCTAAGTGAGGACGGCCATGAACCTGGATCGTCTTAATGTATTTTCCCGTCTTTTTGTCCAGCACATAAACGACTGAAGCATGCCGGTGTTCGCCATCATATGCCGTGAGCAAAATATATTTACCAGCTACAGTAATCCCCTGCGGCGTCATTGCGGTTGCCGTATTGTATTTTTTCGTGGCAAAATCATAGCTCTTAGTCGAAACTAAGCCCGGAATGACAAAGTCCTTACCATCCCACGTTCTTGGTGGAACATAATTTGAAACCTTATTAATGAAAGAATAATTTTGACGCAAGGATCTTTGATAACTAGAAAAATTGTGCCAAGCAGCACTTGTATTAGTACCATCCTTTGCTTTGACTACCTTGGGCCTATCTCGCAGCATTTGCTGTTTTTGCCACCATTGATAACCGAAATATCCACCTGCTCCCACTCCAGCTAATAAAAGGAGTACTAAAAACAGATGCAGGATAAATCTGCCTATTCTTTTCAAAAAAACTACACCCTTCTATTTTCCGTTTTTATCATGTCTTACATTATAACCAAAAAAATTTACTTTTCTTTATAAGTGCATAAACTCGGGCTTTTTAGCAAAAATATAGCCTTTTTTGAAAATAAAGTGCATTTCGTCACACTTTTTTCACAATTTCAGGTTATACTACTTCATGTAGTGAGGAAGGAAACATCTTCCCATTACAACTCAACTTTTTTGTTTTTCATTCATACTCCTCCAAGTAAATAATGAAAATAAAAAGAATTGACTTACTCCAATTAGTCAATTTCATATCTATCCCTTTCGGCTCACGTGCGTTGCGTGGGCTTTTCTTATGCCCAAATTTTCTTCTTAACTAGTTCTCAAACAAATCTTTACCTTTTCATAATAATTTGAACATTTTTAATTCACATTTACTCTGTACTATATAAATCGTAGCAAGGCGGTAGAAACTTGCTACAATACTCCCACTTTTTTTATTTCATTCATTCTTACTCCTCCAAAGTAGATGAAACTAATAAGGTCCGCAAAATTTTGCGGGCCTTTTCCTTTTTTCTAGTATAATTTTAGTTAGAAAAGAGGCGTATCATGTTTTCACCATCGATCCAACATTTAATTGAAGAAAAATCGGGATCATTCTTAATTCCCGCTAGTCGTATTGCCTTTGTTCAAGAAGACAACCCACTCTATCACGCATTTTTAATTCTGACTAAAGTTAAATATTCCAAAATTCCAGTTTTAGATAAAGATAAAAGAGTAGTTGGTTTACTCAGCTTGGCCATGATTACGGATAAAATGCTAACCAATGACGCAATTTCTACCGCGCCACTTGATACTTTAAAAGTTAAAGACGTAATGCAAACGGATTTCGATAAAATAAATTTTGTTGAAACTACGCTTGAAACGCAGCTGCATTTACTGATTAACAATGCCTTCCTGCCCGTCGTAGATGATCGCGGCGTCTTTCAAGGTCTTCTCACCAGACGTGAATGGATCAAGGCCTTCAACTATGTCGTTCACACATATGATAAGCACTATAAATCTGAAAAAATTAAATAACCCCCAAGCGGCTTGAGACCTTTATTCAAGCCGCTTTTTTAATTAATAAATTATAATAAACCGTTTATATCTCTTATACCTAGAAAGAATGTTAGAATGGTGTGAGTAAAGTAATACTGCTGACTTTTTGGAGGTTTAATCATGAAACGTCATTGGAAATTTATTGTCGTTTTAATTGCGGGGGTAATAAGTCTGTTTTTTGAGTTTGGCATACGTGCTTCTACATTGTTTACTACGCCACTCCTTAAATTGCAGATGAACCCACAAGCAATTATTATCGACATTCTTGGTATTTGGATTTCCGTTCTCTTGTTAATGGAAATATTTGAAGATTGGAAATCTGGACGCTACGGTGTTGATATCCTAGCAGTTATTGCGATTGTTTCTACTATTTTGATCAACAACTACTGGGCTGAATGGATGATTTTGGTAATGTCCACTGGTGGTGAAACACTGGAAGACTACGCTACTGGACAAGCCAGCAAGGAACTCCGTTCTCTTTTGAACAATACACCACGTATTGCCAACAAGCTGGTTAACGGTCAAATTACTGAAGTCAAGGTTAATGAATTGCACATTGGCGACATCGTTTTGATCAAGCCAGGTCAACAAGTTCCTGTTGACGGTGAAATCATCAAGGGTACTTCTAGTTTTGACCAATCTTCATTGACTGGTGAATCCGTTCCTGTAACTAAGAAACCAGGCGACAACTTGATGTCAGGTTCCGTCAACGGTGACGTCGCAGTACAGATGAAGGTTACCAAAGAAGCTAAAGATTCTGAATATCAGTCAATCGTTGCTTTGGTTAAGTCATCACAAGCACAACCTGCTAAGTTCGTTAAGATGGCCGACCGTTACGCCGTTCCATTCACTATCATTTCATTGATTATTGGTGGCGTTGCATGGGCCGTTTCGGGGGATGCTACTAGATTCGCCGAAGTTATGGTTGTCGCTTCACCATGTCCACTTTTGATCGCAGCTCCCGTTGCTTTGGTCAGTGGTATGAGTTCAATGTCAGCTCACCATATTATTGTGAAGTCTGGTCCAACTCTTGAAAAATTAGCTCGTGCTAAGACTTTTGCTTTTGATAAGACTGGTACTTTAACTGAAAACCAATTGGTAGTTGACCAAGTTGTCCCTGCAGAAGAATCTGTAAGCAAGGATGAATTGCAAGGCTTAGCTGCTAGTGTTGAACAACAATCAAGTCACGTTATTGCTGGTTCACTTGTAAAGGCTACTAACAAAGATTTGATTAAGCCAGTAACCGACTTAAAGGAAACTACTGCTCAAGGTGTTGAAGGTAACGTCGACGGCAAGCACGTTAAGGTTGGTAAATTAAAGTTCGTTGCACCTGATCATGAAAAGATCGATGTTAACTCCACTGCTGTTTTTGTCTCAATCGATAATCAATTTGCTGGTTACATTACTTTGATGGACGAAATGCGTCCAGAAACACCTGACACAATCGCTAAGTTGAAGCGTCAAGGTGCTCAAGATATCATGATGCTTACTGGTGACCACAAGGCAGTTGCCGAAAGGGTTGGTAACAAGGCCGGAATTACTGATATCCGTGCTGATCTTTTACCATCTGAAAAGATTAAGGCTATCAAGGAAGTACCTAAGAACTTGCGTCCTGTCGTTATGACTGGTGACGGTGTTAATGACGCACCAAGTTTGACCGCCGCTGATGTTGGTATCGCTATGGGTGCTAAAGGTGCTACTGCTGCCAGTGAAAGTGCTGATGCGGTTATCATGGTTAATGATTTGTCTAAGATCAATGATGCCGTTGCTATTTCTAAGCACACTATGAAGGTTGCTAATGTCGACGTTTTGACTGCGATTGGTGTCGTAATTATCATTGAATTAATTGCCTTCACTGGTGTTATCCCAGCATTCTGGGGTGCTATTTTGCAGGAAGTTGTCGACATGATCACTATCAGTTTGGGACTTCTTGCTAAGACTACTCCAAGCAAAAAGCAATTCGGACTTGAAGAGTAATTTGCATCGGACTAAAAAAAATATTAAGATTAAACTCAACTGAATATTTATTTAGTGGTTGGGTTTTTACACAAAATAAAAACTTTCAAGATTTGCTTCTTTGGGTCAAGAAGCGCTTGAAAGTTTTTTGCTTTTATAAGGAAAAGAGGACGATATGCATTTCTTAGGGGAATTAATTTTAATCCTACTGACGACGGTATTGCTCGGGCAATTATTTGCCCGTTTTAACTTGCCAGCAGTTATTGGACAATTGCTTTCAGGGATTTTATTAGGACCAGCTATCTTAAACTGGATTCACCCCAACGACATAATCAGCTTATTCTCTGAATTTGGGGTCATTCTATTAATGTTTTTGGCCGGTCTTGAAAGTGACTTGGACTTGTTAAAGAAATACTTCAAGTTGAGTTTTACGGTAGCTAGCGTTGGCGTTATCTTGCCAGTTGTTTTCATGGGGCTAGCAAGTTACTTCTTCGGCATGAAGCCACTTGAGGCACTCTTTATCGGGATTGTTTTTGCGGCAACCAGTGTTTCTATCTCAGTTGTGGTTTTGCAAGAAGCTAACCAGCTTCATACACGTGCTGGTACAGCCATTTTAGGGGCCGCTGTGGTTGATGATATCCTAGCCGTGGTAGTTTTAAGTCTCTTCACCACCTTCAGCCATGAAGGCGGTAAAAGCGGCTTAACTAACAATTTCTTCCTTAACATCTTGATCGAAATTGTCTACTTCGTCGTTGTTTGGGTGATCTTTAAGTTTATTGCGCCATACTTCATGAAGGTCTCAGAAAAGATTTCTGTTGATTACTCTGTAGTCATCGGTTCATTGGTTTTAGCATTGACAATGGCATGGGTTGCAGACTTTGTTGGTTTATCCGCCGTTGTAGGTGCATTCTTCGGTGGTTTGGCAATTCGTCAAACACCGCAACATAAAGAAGTTCAGTCTTCTGTTTCAGCAATCGGTTATTCAATCTTCATCCCTGTTTTCTTCGCTGATATCGGTCTTTCAATGACCTTTGCCAGCTTCTTCAAAGACATCTGGTTCATCATTGCGATGACCGTTTTGGCCGTTTTATCCAAGTTCTGGGCTGGTAAATACTCTAGTGAAGTATTCGGTTTCAGTAAGAATGAAGGCAATATCGTAGGTGCCGGAATGGTGTCACGTGGTGAAGTTGCGTTGATCGTGGCGCAGATCGGGATTACGCATCACCTATTCCCTGAAGATATTTACTCTAGCTTAATTTTGGTAATCATTGTAACGACCGTAATTTCACCATTTATCTTGAATTACTTTATCAAAAAGAGTAAGCAAGATACTGAATTTATGTAGATTAAAAGCCTAGCGGATGCTAGGCTTTTTTCGTGTTCGCTTGTAGACGCAAATACGAATCAGTATAAATTTTATGCGTAAAAAAGTTGAAGCGGCGGCTATCCCAAAGAGATGGTGCTTATGAGGATTTTTTGACTCTACCACAATCCTGTTAGAAAGGGG
>OBLI01001224.1_pt1 | contig 25497 bp, 22 predicted proteins | sample 1519701 | NCBI WGS metagenome assembly OBLI01 (sample SAMEA3663005, study PRJEB22513) | pig gut metagenome | biome: pig gut; feature: pig-associated habitat; material: faeces | place: France | collected 2012
GACAGGTAGACACATTATAATGTTTGCGCTTATAAAATATGCACCCGTAAAAATATCATATGAAATATTGTCTACATTATTGTAAATATATATATATGAAGAACAAAATTCTTTTAATAAATTCAATAATCCTTGCTATGGCACCTATGATTTGTGTGTATAGGTTCGTGCAAGGCCTTACATATGACTACCTTTTTTTTGTAATATTGTTAATCTTATCTTTCATCTTAGGGTTATTAAAACCTAAAAGTGTGAATGCATCCCATTTGTTCATTGCAGTTCTCTTTTGTGGCTTTTTAAGTTATGTTACAAACACTGGTTCTATATGGTATAGTGATAGTTTATATTGGCATAATCTTGTTCCTATCAGTATTTCTTTCTTTGTTATAATGTTTCTTATTCCTCTTATAGAAGTTGGTATTTACAAGAAAACTCTGATTGTTTGTGGAATAATTACTTCAGTTATTTGTATTATACAGATACTCTCTGTTGTTACGTTTGGATTCTTTGTACCGGAAATGTTTTTCCCTCCAGGACTGGAAGTTACAAGAGCCCTACATACGATAAGTATGACGCGTCCGTGTTCTCTTTTTACGGAGCCTGCTCATTTCTGCATTTTTATATCGCCGATTGCTTATTTAATGTTAATAGATGGAAAAAAAATACTCGGGTTCTTTTTCATTGTCAGTATGATTAGTAGTACGAGTACTACAGGACTTTTGCTTGCGGGTCTTATAGTATTTGCTTATTTGTGCAGGGTTCGAAAACTATCTAAAATGTTTCTGTTTGGTGTTTTGGCTATCATCGCAGGCATTATAGTATATGCAGCATTCCCTACTGTCATACAAGGTAGTATAGACAAACTTACAAATACCGATGCTGATTCTGACGTGCGTTTATTAGGTCCACTCGCTTACATGCATCTTCTAAATACCACCGATATAATCTATGGCATTGGAATAAACCAATTAGAGACCTTTGTATTAAAAGGAGGTGGTAATTTGGCAACAGAAGGATCTGGTAATTATGCTAATGCCACCCTTTATATTTTCTTTTCTTATGGCATTATAGGTTTTATAACATTATTTTCATATATTTTGAAATTGTGGAAAAGAAGTAAAGATAAAGGTTTTTTACTGATATTCTTGGCAATATTGTGTTCTGACCAAATTCTATTCTCGTCACGATTTATTTATTTAATGACATTTGCTTATTTAGCTGACCAATTTGTAAAAAACGAGGAGAAACATGTACAACAAAATAATTCTTATACAGGTGGACTCGATTCTGGGCTATCCACCAACGATGGCGCTGATTCATGAGTTAGTTAATGCCGGATGCGATGTGACCGTTCTTACGACAGTTGTTAACAAACAATTACATGATGTATTGCCTGCGTCTGTTAAGATTGAAAAGATTGGCAATGACTATTCTTATAACACCTCTGCTGTAACAAAACTGAAAGAACTTTTTACCGTCCGCAAGAACATCTGGAGTTACATAGATCAACATTATGACGATAATACTTTGTTGTGGGTGATGTCGAACATCACGGTGAAGCACATGGGTATGAAGCTGATGGACTACCGCTATAACCTGCATCTATTCGAGTTGGTTGAGCGTGTAACGTACATCGGTAGTCATACGTTCGGTCTTGATTTAACCAAGCTGGCACATGCAGCACACAAGGTGATAGTGTGTGAGTACAACAGAGCTCAGATAACACAAGCATGGTTCAAGTTGAAGGAGTTGCCACTGGTTATCTCCAACAAACCTATGCCAAATGACTTTAAGCGTAATTCACCCATTACAAAGTCTGATAATGCTAAGGCTGTAATAGAACAGCTTGCTGGTAAAAAAATCATCCTGTATCAGGGTGTCGTGGATGTTGAACGTCCTATCGAACCTATTGCAGAAGCCATTGAGGAAATGTCTGATGAGTTCGTGTTTATGGTGATGACAGGTAGTCCTTGCGAGCATCTGAAAAAGTACAAGAAGACCATCGTGATGCCATACATACCAGCTCCTTATCATCTGGAGGTCACAAGTCATGCATTCGTAGGCATCTTGATTTATACCCCAGTGTATGGCACGTTTACATCCCCTCTTAACTCAATCTATTGTGCACCAAACAAGATTTATGAGTTCTCACAGTTTGGCATCCCTATGATTGGTAATGACATCCCTGGCTTGAGATATACCATCGAATATAATCGAATGGGTGTCTGCCTGAGTCAGATGGATACCGAGCATTTCAAGGAGGCTATTCAGAATATAGCAGACAATTCCGTGGAATATTCACGAAATGCCATAGCCTTCAATAATGGCGACAATAAGGCCGAAGTTGTCAGGATGGCATTGAAAAGATAAAACCAATGAAAAAAGCAATACACCTATTAGGACTCCTGAAGGTAGGTGGAGGTCAGAGTGTGGCTCTGAACTATTCCAAGATACTCAAGCAGTATGGTGTTGACAGCACCTTCTTCGGAGTGAAATACGCGAATGGCGAGTACGAGGACTTTGCGGGTCAGTATGTGGACATAGTGCATGAGATTACGCCTGAGCTGATAAAGGGTATGGACTATGTATTTGTACATACCAACAAGAACCTGATGAAGATGTTACAGTACAGGTTCTTGCCTCTTGGATGGTCAAAGAAGAAGGTTATCTATATCCAGCACCTGAATTACCCGACTTGGAAATTCTTTATCCTGTCATTCATTATCAATCTTGTTTGTACGGATTTCATACAGATTACTCCAATCACATCCCGAAATGTGAATCGCTTTATTCATATTGCAAAGCACTTCATAGTAAACTTCAAATTGCTAACCTATAAGAAGGCTGAATGGGAGGATATCAGGAAGAATGTTCGTGCAGAGTTGGGTTATACAGATGACGATGTCGTATATGTCTATTCCACACGCTTTATGGAAGGCAAGAATATGGGCAAGTTCGTAGAACTGGCTCAATCGTGCAAGGATAAAGAGCACATGCAATTCCTGCTGCTGGGTGACGGTCCTGACTCAGAGGGCGCAAAGGAATACAAGGCTGATAACTACAAATGGTTGGGATTTCAGAGCGATGTTGAGAAGTACCTGATAGCTTCAGATGTATATCTTTTTGTATCTCTCTACAAGCTGGAAATGTTGCCTATGGCTCTCGTTGAGGCAATCTGCTATGAGAAGTCGATAGCATGTTTTGATACCGATATCAATAAGTTTCTGGTAGAAGATAAGGTGTATAGTGACATTACAAGTCAAGTAATAGAGAACTGGAAGGAATTACCAACAGGTAAGAGCCTCAAGAAGTACGATGAGGCATACGCCATGGAAAAAATCAAAGAACTGTTATGACAAAACAACGAGTACTGATTGTAGCCAGCGTTGTGTCCTTTATAGAATGGTTCAATAAGGAGAACGTTGACTACCTGAACAAAAAGCGCCAATGCGAGTTGCATATTGCCTGTAACTTCGACTATATGGAAGATACGGACGAATCTCGCACACACGCATATATAGATAAGATAAAGAGTGAAGGGGTGATTCTGCATAACATCCACTTTGCACGATCACCTTTCAGTAAGGATAATATTGCTTGCTACAAGCAGTTGAAGGCTATCATCGATGAGAGCCATTTTGACCTCATCCACGTGCATACTCCAACCGTCAGCATCCTCACTCGTCTGGCTGCTCGCAAGGCACGCAAGGAAGGTACTACCGTGATGTACACATGTCATGGCTTCCACTTCCATAATGCAGCCCCTAAGAAGAACTGGTTGATGTTCTATCCGATGGAGCGCTTGATGTCGCGGTTTTGTGACTATATCGTGACTATCAACAAGGAGGACTTCAATCGGGCCAAGACATTCCATGCTCCCAACGTCCGTTATATTCCTGGTGTGGGTGTGAACATTAATCGTATTCATGACTGCAAGATTGACAAGAAGGCGTATAAGCGAGAGATTGGCGTGCCTGAGGATTGCGTACTTGTACTCTCTATTGGTGAGATGATAGAGCGCAAAAACCATGAGGTAATCATCCGGGCACTTGCAAAGGTTGAGAACAAGAACGTCTATTATGCCATCTGTGGCAAAGGACCTCTCAGAGAGCACCTTGAGCAGGTTGCTAATGAACTGGGAGTTGGCGATCGAGTGAAGTTCCTTGGTTTCCGAAAGGATATACCGGAGCTTTGCAATACAGCCGATATTAGTGCATTCCCATCACGAATCGAAGGTCTTGGACTTGCTGGTATTGAGGCTATGGCAGCAGGAGTTCCGCTCGTATCAAGTAATGTCCATGGTATCCTTGATTATGTCATTGATGGCAAGACTGGTTACGCAATAGATCCTGAAGATGTGGATGATTACGCCAAGGCTATTGCTACACTTGCTGGCAACGAATCTCTCCGCGAGGAAATGGCAGCCAACTGTTGGGGTGCAGTTGCACCATTCAATCTGGATTATGCGCTCAGGATGATGTGGAATATTTATGACGAAATTTTAGACAAGAAAGCAAATGCCAAAGTTAGCAGATAAAACTATTTGTTGTGGCTGTTCGGCTTGTGCAAACAAGTGTGCCAAAGGTGCCATCGTAATGACTCCTGACGAAGGAGGCTTTTTGAATCCTATGGTCAACAACAGCCTGTGTGTAGAATGTGGGCTATGCGAAAAAGCTTGTCCTGCAATAGGGCCAACAAGCGAACCTACCGCCATTCAAAGGGCGTTCTTGATACAGCACAAGGATGAAACAATCAGGCGACAGTCAACCTCTGGTGGAGCTTTTACTGCAATTGCTCAAAGCATCATTGATGAGGGAGGCATAGTGTATGGTGCTTGCATGAAGGATGGCGGGGTCTTTCATATAGGTGTTGAAAGAACCGAGGATCTTGCTTTGTTCAGAAATTCCAAGTACGTGCAGAGCGACATGAAGGGTGCATTCAAAGAGGTTAAGGCTCATTTGGCAGCAAACAGGAGCGTATGCTTTAGCGGTACACCATGTCAGATAGCTGGATTGAAATACTATCTGGGTAAGAGTTATGAGAATCTTCTTACCGTTGATGTAGTCTGTCACGCCATACCTTCTCCCTACATCTTTGAGAGGTATGTGGAGTTGACAAAGAAACGACTGCCAAACGCACAGAAGCTCGTGTTCCGCGATAAGAAGAGAGGGTATTCATATTCTACTATGGCTTGGTATGATGCCAATGGCAAGAATATCTACAGAGACAGCTATGAAATAGACGAATGGTACAGACTGTTCCTGCACGACAAATGCGACCGAAGTTCATGTTACGCCTGCAAGTATCAGAACCAACCCCGAATGAGTGACATCACTATCTGGGATTGCTACAACGCTCATGACCTGTGTCCAGAAATGGATGATAACAAGGGCACTACCAATGTTATCGTTTGGACAGAAAAGGGAATGTCTGTGTTGGACAAGGCAAAGCACGATGTTAGGAGTAAGGAGATTGATGTAAGACTGACTATCAAAGCGGCAACAGAGCATAAACGCGAAAGACCGGAGTGGGATGAGGCTACATTCTATAAGGATGCGCACGATATGCAGGTTGAGGACTTTTTCAACAAATATGTCCCTCGTACATTTAAGGCGCATGTTGCCTCTGTGTTGAGATACCTGTTATGGCGTGTGGGCTTACATGATACAGTCAGAAGAATAATTCAAAAAAGAAGATCATAAAAAACAATACAAATATGAGCAAGAAAATAGGTTTGGCAGTAACAACATATACGCACAACTATGGCAGCTTTCTGCAATCATTTGCAATGTCCGAGGTTCTTAAGAAACTTGGATATGAACCTGAGGTGATAAGCACAGGGGGCGTGCAGCATCTGATAAGTGCAGCTAGAAGGAAATATTTCATGTCACGCATCTTTAACGTCAATGAGTTGAAGAGCTATTCAACTGTCTTCAAGGGTATGGCCATGAAGATGGTAAATAAGGAATTTGCCGAGAATTTGCGTGTGAGAGGTGCCGCATACGACACGTTCCGTGATGAGCATTTCGCATTCTCACCTGTAAAGGACTCTTGGGCAGAGGTCGGTGAGATGTGCAAGGGTTATCATGCAGTATTGGTAGGAAGCGACCAGCTGTGGCGACCAGCCAACATCGAGGGTAATTACTACACACTCAACTTTGTACCAGATGAGGTTAATAAGATTGCATACGCCACAAGCTTTGGTATCCCATTTTTGCCAAAGGCACAAGCTAAGAAGGCACAACAGTTCCTGCCAAGGCTCAACCATATTGCCGTTCGCGAGGAAAAGGGAGCTGAGATCATCAAGAACCTCACGGGATTGGATGTACAGGTGGTATGTGACCCAACACTTTTGTTCACGAAAGAGGAGTGGGATAAGAATGTGGGTGAGCGCATGATGAAGGAGGACTACATCCTCTGCTACTATCTGGGCGATAATGAGAATTACCTCAAGTTTGCAAAGCGCCTGAAGGAGTATTGGGGCGTTAAGGTTGTAGGTCTTGTACACATCAATGGTTACAACAAGAACGTACAGGCGTACATGGACGAGACTCCTTTTGATGTAAATCCATTCCAGTTCATAAACCTCATAAAGCATGCAAGGTGTGTGCTCACCGACTCATTCCATTGCAGTGTATTCTCTATCCTGTTCGAGAAGGAGTTCTTTGCATTCAAGCGTTTCAAGGACTCTGATACAATGAGCACTAACAACCGCTTGTTGACCTTGTTCAAGATAGCAGGTATCGAAGGTCGTGTGGTTGATGGAACTGAGGAAATCAACGATAGTCTCTTCACAAAGATAGATCATAACAAGGTTAGGGAAAATCTGGCTCTGAAACGTACTGAGTCGATGGAATATCTTATCAAAGCACTTGAAAATCAGGGTGCTAAATCCTTAATGGGGGGGGTAAAAATCTAACCCTCGTTTATGGTTATATATTCATATTTGCTACCAGTAATTATGAATATGATAGATTGTGTTGTCCTTCTTATTATAAACAATCAATCAGGAGGGCAGCATGATGAAGACAGCAACAATCACATTTCAGAACACCAACAACTTTGGTGCAGCTTTGCAATGTTATGCTTTGCAGACAACAATAAAAAGCCTGGGAGCAGAGAATGAAGTACTGAACTATACGAGTCCATATCTGAATAAATCCTATAAGCTATCTGTCTTGAAGGAGAAAGGCTTGGTTAGATATGTGCTTGGTATGGCATACGCCATGTTGAGAGCTCCTCGCAACAAAGCATTCGCACGTTTCAGGAAGTTATTAAAGTTATCGAAGCCATTAGATAAACAAAATATATCGACTGTACAAGATGACTATGACCTGTTTATATCAGGTAGTGATCAGGTATGGAACGGTAGCCTTGTGGGGTATGATGACACGTATTTTCTGGGCTTTGTGACGGATAGGGCAAAGAAGGGTAGTTATGCCGCCAGCTTCGGTTTTCAGAACATTCCAGAGAATTTAAAAGCCAAATACAAGGAACTATTAGGCAATTATAAATATTATAATGTGCGAGAAGCATCCGGAGTTGAGATACTGAAGAATTTGCTGAATGTTGATGCGCACCTAACTGTTGACCCTACTTTGCTGGTTGATAGAAGCCATTGGGAATCAATCCTTGAGACACCTAAAGTGAGAGGCAACTACATATTGGTATATCAGATATCTCCATCTTCAAAGCTGATAGAGGTTGTCAAGCGTCTGAAGAAGGAGGCGGGTCTGCAAGTAGTGGCGGTTCCGTTTATTATGGGACCTTATTTCAGTTATAAGCCAATGCCTACAATTGGACCTGCTGAATGGGTAGGTCTGTTTGCTAATGCCAGTTTTGTTGTTACGGATTCGTTCCATGGCACTGCATTCTCAATGATTTTCAACAAGAATGTTTGGTGTTGCGTACCAAAGACCGAATCTCGTATCAATGGCTTCCTGTCACTTGGCGGCCTCACAGACAGATTGCTCTATCCAGACACTTCAATACCTACATGCCTAACAGGTTCAATTGATTTTGCAAATGTGAATAAGGTGCTTGATGAAATCAGGAATCAAGGAAAGAATACCCTAAATCAAATGATTAATGGCACAGAATAGCGTATCACACAAAGACCAAGCCGATTGCTGCGGTTGTGGCAATTGCGCAAACAGATGTGCAAAGAATGCCATTGTCATGAAAACTGATTCTGAGGGCTATGAGTACCCAGTAGTTCACGAACAGGCATGTATCAACTGTGGGCTATGCTTGAAGGTCTGCCCTATGGAGGATGTAAATAGCAAAGCTACTCCTTGTTTGAATGCCTTTGCTGGTAGGGTTAAGAATGACTCTGACCTCCAGACCGTTGCATCAGGCGGTATTTGTACAGCTTTGTCTGAAGCCATTATTGTAACCGGTGGTGTTGTATATGGTGCTGCATATAGTTCGGACTTCAAGTCCGCTTGCGTGTCTCGTGTGGACAAAGTGGCAGACTTGGATAAGTTGAAGGGGTCCAAGTATTTCCAGACTTCAAAAGGAGATATTGTCAAGCAGGTCAATCAGGATATTCATGAAGGGCGTAAGGTCCTGTATATCGGTATGCCTTGTGATGTAGCTGCTGTAAAACGTTATATAGGCGAATCAGAAAACCTATTTACCATAGATGTAATCTGCTCTGGTGTTCCATCTCCATTGGCTCATAGGCAGTTTGTAGAACATATTGAGAATAAAACGGGGGAGAAGGTTTTATGCTTCACCTATCGCAACAAGAAGCATGGTTGGCATTGGCCATACATTGTGGTTCGCTCAAATGGAAAGGTGTTGTATAGCAAACCTTGGAGCGCCTCTGAGTTAGGTTTATCTTTCAAAATGATGATGCGACCGTCTTGCTATCACTGCAAGTATAAATCTGGTAATAACGTAGCAGATGTGACGGTCGGCGACTTTTGGGGGCTTAAATCCAACGATCATCGCTATGATAAGGATGGTGTATCTGCCATAATTGTCAGGTCTGAAAAAGGCAGCAAATTGGTGTCGTTGTTGGATAACTTAACATTGCAGGATGCCACATACGATGAAATTGTGGCACACAATCCTAAGTTGGTAAATTGTGCAATGGAGAATCCTAAGCGACAATTATTCGCTGATACATTAGTGCAAAGTGGCATAATGGAGGCAACAGAGGTGTGCACCACAATGAAGGATCGTGTGGCAAATGTCATTAAAACAGCCTGTGCAATCTTAAATATAAACCTGAAATGAAGACAAAAGTACTCCATATATTAGGTGGCATGGGTCGAGGTGGTGCTCCTAGTTTCATTATTAATAACCTCGAAAAGATTGATGATCAAAAGGTGCAATTTGACTTCCTGGTCAGAAAGGATAATTGTGCATTCAACGATGTGCTGAAGAGACATGACAGCCGTCTGTTTGTTGTACCCGAATTTCCATCACACGCTTGGAGCAATATGGTGGAGACGTACAAGGTATTCAAACAGTACGGCAAGGAATATACGGCCATCCATGTACATGCCAATGCTCTATATTACGTATTGCCATTTATTTTGGCAAAGCTCTTTGGCGTTAAGATTACGATACTACATAGCCACAACACTCAATCGAATGTGAAATCATTGCAGGCATTGCATTACTTGAACAAGCTGTTTGTTGGATTCTGGGCTAATACGTTCTTGGCTTGTGCTGTAGATGCCGGAAAGTGGATGTTCGGAAAGAAACATTTTGAGGTCATCAATAATGCTGTAGATGTAAACAAGTTCATATTTAATCAGGCTAATCGTAGTGCCATCCGATTAGAGTTGGGAATACCGGAATCTTCTTATGTTATCGGCAATGTTGGTCGCTTTGAGGAGGTAAAGAACCATAGGTTTATAATAGACATCTTCAATGAATATTTAAAGGTGAATTCCAATGCGTACTTGTTGCTGCCAGGTGATGGTTCGCTATGGCAGGAGATGGACGATAAGGTAAAATCGTTAGGCATTTCAGACAAAGTTCGTCTGACAGGAGTTCGTAGCGACATAGACAAGATGTACTCAGCAATGGATCTGCTATTGATGCCATCTCATTACGAGGGCCTGCCGTTTGTGCTTATCGAGGCTCAATGTGCAGGTCTGAAATGTCTGTTGTCAGAGAATGTCACAGAGGAGTGTATACTTACAGACCTTTGTCGTGTTGAATCATTGAGTCATGATGCTGGTGTATGGTGCAAGTGTCTGTCCGATATGAGCAATACAGCATACGACAGGAAACACTATGCTCAAGTTGTCAAGGATAAAGGATATGATATCAATGACACAGCAAAGAGGTTGATGGAGATATACACGAAGTAAACTAAACTCATATTTTAAAATAATGAATACATACGTAACTAAATCAATCTACTTGACAAGATTGCCTCTGATTTTAGGGCCAATCTACATTCATGCCGTCATGGACGAGCAAAGTCAATTACAGCAGCTTGTCCATCACATGGGAATGGCTTCAGTACCACTGCTTTATCTAATCTCTGGATACCTGTTAGGGGGAGACTGTCCGAAAACTTAGACCGGAGCCAGCTTTTACTCAGGCGATAAGGCCTAAATCGTAGACAGATATTATATTTTGTGAATTTTAAACAATTTTTTTGCAGATTCTCCGTTATTTATGTAGTTATCACAAAGTAATAATTACATGGCATATATAACAGGAGCAGACAGACGACAGAGGATTCTTTTCCCCGATTGCATTGACGAGTATGTGGAGGCAGATGCCCCTGTACGCCTATTCGATGCATTCGTTGACAGCCTCAAGCTGGATGAACTGGGATTCGTCCGCAGTACACCAGCAGAGGACAGCCGATGAAGTGGGACTGGGAACCTGGGGAGCAACCTGATGACATTCACTTGGACAAGGAAATGAACTACAGCGTGAACGGGAAGAAGGTTCAGATACGCGTGACCTTGAACAAAGATGGAGGAGTGAATGTGCCTCATGCTAAGAACAAGAAAGACCGAGCATGGATGAATGAATACAACCGAATAAAGGAAGAGGTTAGGGAAGTTCTTGAGCATGACTCTGCGTTAACAAAAGAATTTGTTAGATCTGTCAAGAAGGTCATTCAAGACATTGGGCCTAACAAAGACAGAAGAGCTGTGAGAATGGCGTTAGAGAGAATCGGCCAGTTCTTCGGGCTAAATGCTTACCCAATTCAACAGATGATTAATGAGGCTAACGGATTGTTCTTTCTCTACTCGGTTCCGCAACATCTGCAATACTACATTGCTTTTGATGACGATTATGCTTTTTATCTGGGAGAGGGGGGAGTGAGAGATTTCTATCGACATTCCAGAGTGACAAAGCTTTGGAGAAAGATGTGCAAGGATTTAGAACGTTGCCCGACTCTACAGGACCTTGTGAACTATTATTTGGAAGGAATAACTATTGAGAAAACAAGAAAAGGAATGGAAGATGAACTGAATTTTGTTGCTGAGGTTCTCAATAAAGATGGTATATCGGAAGAAAAGAAGGCTGAGACGCTTCTTGTGCCTGAAATTCATGAGGAATGTCCTGTAAAAAGGACGCATTTATGGAGACTGAATTTAAATAACGAAGTAAGAAGAAGTGCCATAGATTCCATTATCAGGAACAACCTGATGCACAGAGCATATTCTTCTTTTGAGGAGGTGATGGATTGCGTAAACTCTTTTTTGCTCCCTTTACCTCAGATAGGCAGATTAGCGATATATGATATTGCAAAAAGGATATGGTGGGCTCAGGGATACAGAGGGGTGGAAACGGACTATGTGGTGTTGGCACAAGGTGCTTATGCTGGTGCAAGATGTATCGATGGGGGATGCCATGAATTGAAATACAAGACTGATAAGAGCATCTTTCCTAACGAGTTGCGTCAGTTTGATGCCTTGTATTTGGAAGATTTCTTCTGTGTGATGAAGAAGGAGTTGGAGATATTGTATAATGTATGATTTATGCAGGATTATTTCTTTGAACTTATTCAGGTGGCTATTGGTCGTAGGGGGGCACTATCTCATGTGCCTTCGGCAGAAGAGTGGAGCGCACTCTATGGTTTGTCTGTGAAACAGGCTGTGGCAGGTGTTTGCTTCTGTGGGGTGCAACGGCTGGCAGTGGAGCAGAGGTCTTGCCTGCCTGCTTTGCTGAAAATGCAGTGGTTGGCGTTGGCTACACAGATACAGGCTCGGAATGAACTGATGAACCGCAAATGTGTGGAGTTGCAAAGGATACTGGCAGAGGAAGGGATGAATAGCTGCATTCTGAAGGGACAAGGGGTTGCGAAACTTTATAAAATTAGGAATGAGGAGTTAGGAGTGAGGAATGGAGTGAATCTAGGGCTTTATCGGCAGTCGGGGGATATTGATGTGTGGGTGGATAAAGTAAGGGATGATGTGATTGACTTTGTGATGCAGAATGCTCCTACAAGAGAATTTGATGAGAAGCATATTCATTTCCATGTGTTTGAGGATGTAGATGTGGAGATGCACTGGATTCCTGTCAATATGGAAAGTCCCAGGTTTAATAGGATTCTTGGGGAGTATTTCAGAAAGGAAAGCAGTCGGCAGTTTGCAAATCGCTCAGGTAAGGTCTGCTATCCTACCGTTGACTTTCAGCTTGTGCATCAACTGCTACATGTGTATGCACATTATTTATATGAGGGTGTTGGTCTTAGGCAGATGATGGACTTGTATTTTGCGCAGGTCGCATTTTTGGAGAGGATGCCCCAAAATATGGAAGAGGTGTTGGGGCTGTTCAGAAGGCTTGGGCTGATGAAGTTTGTGGCTGGAACGCAATATATCGTGCATGAGGTCTTTGGCCTAAGTGAGGATGCTTTTTTGTGTGCTCCTGACATGAAAGAGGGTCTGCTACTCTTAAGAGATATTGAGATTGGAGGAAATTTTGGACAATATGACAAGAGAAACAATGTGAAGGACGAATCGTTCGTGCATAAGGCGTTGCGTCGATTTGAACGTAGGTGGCGAATGGTACGTTTCGATCCTTTGGGCACTATCATCATGCCTTTTTCAAGACTAAGACTTGAGATATGGATGAGACGTGTCAGAAGAAAGTATGGAGTAAAATGAAAAAAAATCACGATATGATACTGAAATGGATTTTTGACCGAGTGGTGGCTCTGATTGGGCTGCTATTCTTGTGGCCAGTGCTGCTGGCAGTGGCCATAATGGTGAAAGTGAAGATGCCTGGAGGTCCTGCGTTCTTTGTGCAGAAACGTGTGGGCAAGGGCGGTGAGCTGTTTAACTGCCATAAGTTCCGTACGATGACTGTGAAGCATAACGGCTCAACGGTGTCGGTGGCTGGCGATTCGCGCATCACGCCTTTTGGTGCTGTCTTGCGCCACTATAAGCTCGATGAACTGCCGGGATTGTGGGATGTGCTGATTGGCAACATGTCGTTTGTTGGTCCTCGTCCTGACGTGCCTGGGTATGCGGATAAGCTGACGGGTGATGACAGGGATGTGCTGAAACTTCGTCCGGGGATTACTGGTCCCGCAACGCTGAAATATCGGTTGGAGGACGAAATGATTGCGGAGTTTGTCCGCAAGCTTAGAGAAGGGAGCATAGAGCTTAGAGAAGGGCTACGAATGCCAGAAAACATCAATACTATGACTGACCAGGAGATGGCGGTGTGGTATAACGACAATGTGATCTATCCCGACAAGGTGCGGCTGAATTGCTATTATTACCGTCATTACAGTTTCTGGAAAGATATTGAGATGATTCTTGCCACTGTATTGAAATTCAAAGTAAAGTTCGCGGGGGAGTATGTTTAAGTTAATCGCAATCGAGACAATACAACGTCATGAAAATCTGTATCACATTACAGAAGGAATGACAGACTACCAGAGACGTGCTGTGGATTTACGACGGGCACGTTATGACAGTGTCATGAAAGTGCTCAAACCCAATCATGTTTTCTGGTTCTATAAGGGATATGGGATAAAGGAGGACGGGGAGTATGAAAGAATAGCATGTACGGAAGACGACTTCTTTTCATACGGTCATACGAATGTAAGTATCTGCTCAATCGTTGCAGAGAATGGAATGGGAAAGAGTTCTCTTTTAGAATTGTATTTCCGAATCATCAACAATGTGTCGTTTGCACTGAGAGACGGTCTGCCTGTACAGAAGGCACATTTATGCTTTGTGCGTGACATATATGCAAAAGTAGTCTATGAGGTTGACAACAAATTTTATATTGTCGAACAAAGGGACGGCATAATAACCTTCTATGACCAATCGGAGGCAGAAAACAACTGGCAATATGACTATGACAACTATAATGAGCAGGAGCTGGAAGAGCATGTAGCCAAAGAGCGACTGAAGAAATTTTTCTATTCTATAGTTGTCAACTACTCACAATATTCCTACAATACAAATGACTATATTTCCGAGTGGGACGACCACAATCAAGATGGAGTTGAAAGCAATGACAACCAGTGCTGGATAAGCAATCTGTTTCACAAGAATGATGCTTACCAGACACCGATAGTGCTGAATCCATTCAGGGAAGAGGGGAATATTAACATAAACAAGGAGAAGGATTTGACTCACAAACGTCTGTTCCAGCTTGTGATGACCAATCCGGACATGTTGAATAGGGTGCTGAGAAACAAAAGAGCGAGATGTTTTGTTTTTGATGTAGAGGAAGATTTAAATCCTGTTCCTGGGCATAGATATAGTTCGAGGAGAGTAATCAGAATGATGGCGCAGATGAATATCATAGAATCAATGCGCAAATCTATCGGTTCAAAAACCGTAAATGACGTTGGCAAACGAATTACTGCGGCATGGGGTCATGCCCTTGGGTATTACATAGAGCCAAAGCAGAGTGATGAGTATTGGAGGGATATGGATGTTGTGCGCACAATAAACTACATTGTCTATAAAACGCTGAAGATAACCACGATATACTCAAAATACAGCAGACATAAGGAGTGTTTTGGTGACAAAAAGAGCGTTCAGCAATATGTAAATGAACTGAACGAGGATAATTCACACATTACATTAAAAATACGCAAGTGCCTGGCATACCTCAATTTCAGGCATTACAGCAGTGGGCATTTAGACAACGGTAGCATTGTCGGCAATGAAATAGGGTTTCAGGATTTTGCAGGCATTATTGATGATTGCATGGCGCGTACCGACGCTGTTTTTGGAGAACTGATAAGGACTCAGTACACCACATTGGACAAGGGCGATGAGGCAAGACCTCATTACTGGCTGTTGGACGATTTGCTTCCTGCTCCATCATTCAGGGCTGACATCATGCTTGAAGATGAAAACCAACATCCCGTAAGATTCAGTTCGCTTAGTTCCGGCGAGAAGCAAATGATATACAGCATGTGCACAGTGATGTACCAACTTTCGAATGTCAGTTCGGTATGGGACAACGGGGATGCAGACGCAATAAAGTACCGCAACGTAAACCTTGTATTTGATGAGATTGAACTGTATGCTCATCCGAAGTATCAGCTTATGCTCGTGGATATGTTGTTAAGCAGCATTAATTCATTGAATCTCATGGGCGTGCAGAATGTCAACATAATGATTGCAACCCATTCGCCTTTTATCCTAAGCGATATTCCTTCTGCTAATATACTGAAACTCCAAGAGGGACAACCGGCGGAAGAGGATAAACCAAGGGAGGTGTTTGGGGCCAATGTATATGATATTCTTTGCAACGGGTTCTTTCTGAAACAGTATATCGGAACGTTCGCCACAGAAAGAATAGACAAACTTTCGAAAAAAGTCATCGAAGCAAAAGAAGCCGAGGTGGAAGACAGGGAAAGGCTGAAAAGCGAACTGTCGATAATCGGTGATGACTTGATAAGGAACATATTATTGGACCATCTGTGCAGCTATGATTAAGATTGGTTATTCGCATCCAAAGAAATTGCACGAGATATGGACTGTGCATGATGATGTTAGAAAACTTATTTCGGCAGCAGCTGCTACAAAGACGATAAAAATCGGGAGGAACAGTGTTAATCTTGACCCTACAAGCACGTCATTCATAGACTACCTGAATGATAATGGGCAGGCTGCGCTAAATGATATTCTAACCAAGACACCTGACATTCTGTCTGCTACATATATTAAGGATATTGAGAAACTCTTTCCTGACTTTGTAACGGACAAAGGTAAGGTGGGCAAACGAAATCAGACTTTTAGCCAAGTGAGAGAGGTGGCATATACCATATTTGTTACGAACGGATATGAGAAATTAAAGCGCAAGGCTGAATTTTACGCGGCATTAGATGTCAAGGTGTGTCCCTATTGCAATAGGTGTCTGATAGAGCCTATTAATGATGGGGCTGATAAGAAAACCGTAGTGGGAGAATTAGATCATTTCTATTGTAAGAGTAAATATCCGTATCTTGCTGTTTCGTTATACAACTTTGTGCCAAGTTGTGGAATCTGTAACGGCAAAAGCAGGAAGGGAGAAAAAGACCTTTGCGGAACGATGTTTGAGAATCCATATTTATTGCAGGATAACGATGGAATGACTTTCGGCTTCAAACCGACGGGGGTGTCTGCCATCAATTACGAGGATTCCTATAAAAGATACCATATCAGATACATATTTTCACCCGACGCAACGTTGAAATATAATTTCGATATATTGAAACTAAGAAAGATATACAGTGGTCAATACTACCGGGAAAAGGTTTGTAAGATAGAATGTGTTGTAAGGGACTTTTGTAACCAAACGTACGTTGACTCCCAAGTGGCGAAATTTGCAGACATGGGAATAAATCTCAATTTCTCTTCACTCATAAGAGAAAGGTTGGAAGTGTCAGACAACCCAGATGAATACAGTCATCATGTCAACAATAAGTTTGTGATGGATGTATTTAAGAAGATGGTGGCACACATCAACAAAACGTTGTTGATAAAATAGCACTCGTTCCGATAATGTAAAAAAACAATATGGACAATGAAGGTAGCAACAAATCATATTTACATTGGCAGAGAAGACAAACTCACCCAATGGGCTGGAATAGCCGAAGAAAATGATGGGGGAAATGAATTGGCTGAAAAGTACGTATCGAAACTTGTAGCCAAAATCAAGGAACTCATCAAGAATTATTTGCAGTTGGACAATGTAAACTTCCTGTTTGGGACGGGGGCGTCGATACATCTTGGTACTGCCAGCATCCAAAACATCCCAGAACAGGCAGAGAAGGACATCTTTGAATCTGGAAATGAAAATCTGAAGGAAGATTTCAAGGAATACGTTCTACGGCTTCAGAAAGTGCTAAAGGAAGAAAAGAATCCCGAGAAGGATAAGGCTTTCAAGGACGACAGAGGCTGGGATGTGATTTTTGACGGTACCTACATAAGAGACTATAAGGCTAAGATTGACTTGGCTGATGGCGAGGAAGATACACCAGAAAAGCATTATGGTGGGATATGCGTGATGTATGAACTATTACTGAACTATCTGACAGCCATTTCTTACCAGAAAGACGCAGAGAATGACGAGGCAGGCTTCGAGAGAGTGCATGCGCTGATTGACGCATTGAAAGAGTCTTTGTTCAAGATATGCGACATACATGAACGACAGACAAGCGAGCGCGACCTTAAAAGAATAAAGGAAAAAGGAATGGAGGATGTTTTTAGGAAGAACAAATACATTTTCCATGAGAAATTCCTGAAATCATTGATGCAAAGGCCTCTGAATCTGCAACGAGCCAACATATTCACCAGCAACTACGATTTGGCGTTTGAATATGCCTTTGACAATTTGGGCATAAAATATATAGATGGTTTTTCGGGTTTCCATCATCGGTACTTCAAACCAGAAACGTTCAACTACGATATATTCTATCCTGGCAGTACTACGGCTGGTAAAGTGCAACGTATAGAGAAGGTTGTCAGGTATTTCAAGCTGCACGGCTCTATCAGCTGGGTAAGTTCGAAAAACCATACTCATAACAATATTTACGGCATAGAAGAAATGCCGATAGAACTGATAAAGCATAAGGCGAAGCATGATGGAGATTTCGGATATGGAAACCTGATGGTTTATCCTACTGCGGTAAAGAAGAGCTACACTTTGGATTTGCCTTATTCCGAGTTGTTCAGACATTTTGCTTATTGTACCTCACAGCCACAGTCTGTACTGTTTACCATCGGTTACTCGTTCTGTGACGAGCATTTCAACGACATCATTTACCAAGCATTGTCCAACCCCTCGTTCACGTTGTTCATAGTGGATTATAACGGGACGAAGAATGCGGAAATCATGAGACTGAAAAATCTCAATGACCCAAGAATCATTATTTTGGAGGGTGACTATCTTGGCGACTTCCTTACATTGGCAGATACGCTGATGCCCGACTTCTTGGACACATCTTCAAGCGACAAGGTGGCACAGACGCTTAACTCTCTCATCTCTAAGGATAATTGACGGTATGACAAACGAAAGAAACATCGGCAGGATAGTCTCCGTAGATAGTCTTTCTGTGTATGTACGGCTGGACGATGACTTGAAGAGTCTGTACAAAAGCGGCTACGAGGAGATTTATCCTGTAGCACGGATAAACTCCTACATCATCATACCTGTGGGAGCAGAAAGGATTGTCGCTATGGTAAATCGCGTGATGACACGTGAAGAAACCGATCTATCAAAGTCCTCTGGGACAATATTCCTAACGGAATCTACAAGGTATCTTTCTGCCACAATGGTCGGAACCATTGAAGGGAGAAACTACATTCAGGGAGTTTACAATTATCCAATATTGGATAACCCTGTGTGGTATGTTACCCGTGATGATTTGAACATTATATTCGACCAAAAGGAAAGACAGGAGAAAATAGATTATAAGGATGACTATTATCTGCCGATTGGCACTTCTCCTGCATTTCCTGACTTTCAGGTAAAGATAAACCCAGACAAGTTGTTTGGGAAACATGCGGCGATATTAGGAAATACGGGGTCTGGTAAATCATGTACGTTAACCGCCTTGCTTCAAAGCCTGTTTCAGTTCCAGTATAATGATGGAAAAAAACTGAGAAATGCCCATATAGTCATATTTGATACAAACGGAGAATATAAGGAAGCTTTTAACATAGATTCAAAACATAAGGTGAACCCTTTCTGGATAAATGAAGAAGGCTTGAAAGTTCCTTATTGGTTTATGAACTATGACGATATGGACTATCTGTTCGAGCCTACCACAGGGACACAGGGCCCGATATTGAAAAGGGCACTGGCATTGGCGAAGAGTAACGCTTCTGCACAATACGGTCGTTACATCCCTACAATATATGTCAATAAGCTGTTGAACTTTGTAAAGACGTTGGAAGTCCAGGACTGGACAACTAACAAAGCGATATTTGAGGAATCGGAACATATTCTTCAATCGTTCACAAAACTTAAAGAAGAAGATACCATTGATTTTGACTTAACTGTGATTTGTGAAGCTCTTGAAGACATCGCAAACGAAAAGAAAAAGTTGTCGCTCAATGCAAAAGGTTATATAAATGGCTCGGTTGATACGGAGGTCTTATCTCAATCGATCCAGACCATATATGACAGCATGGAATCCTACAAATTAAGCATTGTTGAGAATGTCTCATCAGAGAACAGGAATATTGATACCCCCAACTACTATGATTTTGTGGAACTCATGTCGGTATGTTTTGATATGGCAATAAAAGAGTCTGCTGCTGCTCAGGACAAACTCAATGAATATGTTTCTACTTTGAAATTAAGGATGCAGTCTTTTGCTGATGATATACGTTTGGCAAGTCCACTGATGCTTGACAAACAAGAAAACATAGCTAACAGCTTGGTTCAGTTCCTTGCTTATGTATTGGGGGACTATTGTGACATCTACATTAAGAATGCTGAAGATGACAATATCTATCATCATTACTACAATGATTCGGAAGGTGACGATGTCCACTCTCAGATTTCCATAATTGATATGTCCCTTCTTCCTTTTCAAGTGTTGGAGACAATCACGGGCTTGATAGGTCGCATCATACTTGAATTTCTTTCACGGTTTGAGAAAAGCAAACGTGGCTCAATGCCTGTTGTGATTGCCTTGGAGGAAGCACAGAACTATATTCCTGAGATAAACAAGAAAGACAGGGAATCGATATCACGTAAGGTATTTGAGCGAATTGCGCGAGAGGGAAGAAAATACGGTTTGTCTTTGCTTGTGTCAAGCCAAAGGCCTTCGGAACTCTCAAAAACGGTGTTGTCGCAATGCAACAGTTTTATCGTTCATAGAATACAAAATCCTGACGATCAGGTTTACATTCGGAAACTCGTGTCATCCGCGAACAGTGAAATACTAAACCAGTTGCCGACACTTCCACAGCAGCATGTGATTGTCATGGGTGACTGTGTGCGCACTCCTGTTGTCGCAAAGATGAATACAGCAAGTCCAAAGCCAAATAGCAATAATCCTGAGTTTATTCAGAATTGGCTCAAAGAAGAAAAGGTGGACTATCAAGGTGTCGCTAACAAATGGATGGAAATTGATAGTAAGAATACAGATAATAATAATTAATAATAGCAACAATGGAAGAAAGAAAGACAATTTATCTCTGCCTTGCGCACATGAGCGAGGACGGAATGGAACAGAAATATGTCAAAGAGGCTTTTGACACGAACTGGGTTGTCCCGATGGGGCCAAACGTGAATGCGTTTGAACACGACCTCGAAGAGTTCGTGAACCTTAACCTTAACGTTAATCTTGGCAGAAAGGTGGTGTGCTTGTCGGCAGGAACGGCGGCGGTGCATTTGGCATTATTGGCATGTGGCGTTGGACAAGGGGATGAGGTGATTGTGCAGAGTTTCACATTTTGCGCATCTTCACACCCTATCACCTACCTTGGTGCAACTCCTGTGTTCGTGGATTCTGAGCTTGAGACTTGGAACATGGACCCAGAACTGCTGGAGAAGGCTATCGTTGACCGTAAGGAGAAGACGGGCAAATATCCGAAGGCGATTGTGCCTGTGGCTCTGTATGGTATGCCGTATCAGATTGACAAGATTATGGCGATTGCCGACAAGTACGGTATTCCTGTTGTGGAGGATGCGGCAGAAGGTATGGGAAGCCGCTTCAATGGTCAGGTACTGGGTACGTTCGGAAAGTTTGGCGTGCTTAGCTTTAATGGCAACAAGATGATTACTACTTCAGGTGGTGGTGCGCTTATCTGCCACAATGCCGAGGATGCGAACACCATCATGTGGTATGCTACTCAGGCGCGTGATGCTTACCCTTACTATGAGCATACGGCCATCGGGTACAACTATCGTATGAGCAATGTGTGTGCCGGTATCGGTCGTGGCCAGATGACTGTGCTGAATGACCACATTGCTCATCATAAGCATGTGCAGGAGCTGTATAAGGAACTGCTGAAGGATGTGAAGGGTATTACGCTCCACGAGCAACCTGCTGATTCTCGCTATGATTCCAACTTCTGGCTGTGTGCTGCCACGATTGACCCTGAGGTAAGAATCAAGGGTCAGGAGAACGCCTACAAGGAGGTGATAAAGACAGCTGTGGGTGGTGCTGCGGGTGTCATCAAGGCCGTGGATAGTGCCACTACCGATTGTCAGCCTAACGAGAATGTAGAAGCTTTGCGCGTGTTCATGCTCGGGAAGAAGGTGGAGTGTCGTCCGGTATGGAAGCCGATGCACAAGCAGCCTGTATATAAGGATGCTCCTGCATATTTGAATGGTGTGTCGGAATCTATCTTCAAAGTCGGCTTCTGTCTCCCTGCCGGCCCGTATGTCAGCGATGATGATGTGCGCTATATTGTAGGTTGCATCAAAGAAGCTATAGTATGATAAAGAGATTGTTATTGGGAATACGCAAATTCTGCGTATTCCTTTTCTGGCCACGAAAAACAGATAAAAAGAGATATGATTGAGATTAACAGGAAACTGATATCAGAACTGTTTGACAAGGCTTTGCTAAATCCAAGATTCAGACAGAACTATGATTTGAGGAACCCTGATGATAATGGGCAACGTATGTTGAATGCGCTGATGCCGGGAACAGATGTTCCTATACATCGTCATACGCAAAGCAATGAAACAGTGATTCTTCTCTGCGGAAAAATCATTGAAATCCTATATGATGATACAGGGAATGAAACGGAACGGTTTCATCTTGACCCAACCTTGGGAAACTTCGGCTGTGTTATTCCTGCGGGTGTCTGGCATTCGGTTGATGTACTGGAACCTTCGGTAATATTTGAGGCGAAAGATGGGAGGTATGGTGAAGATGGAAGTGAAACTTTGGTAGGTAGCAAATAAATCTATCCGCAACAATGGCTGAATTCTGTCACATGGATTACCGAATGAAGGGAATACAATTGAATACCGGATTAAATATCGGCGGCGATTCTCCTATACGCATCAATTGTAACATTGGCTGCAATACTCTATCTGGTTATAACCAAGAGAAAGAGAAGTTACTAACCCTGAGAGAGGAAGGAGTATTGCCTGACATGATGATGGATTTAAGCTTAGCAGAACATGAGAAGCCTCTTTATCTGACAATAAGGGATGAACTAAATCTACCTTTTGGTTCTGTGCTGGCCTATCATGGGTTTGATAGAAAAAATGGGTTATGCTGGGAGAATACAAGATTTTCTTTATTAAGGCTGTGCCAGGAAGGTGTGTCATTCATTACGGTTCACTTTACGGCAGATGCAGATTTGTTTAGACAGGCTAAGACAGAACGTAAAATACCCATAACAAGCAGAGGTGGTGGAATTGTATTGTATGATACAGAACAAAACCAAAGGAAAAAGAATATTTTTCGGGAACATATTGAGGAGATTATTGATATTGTACTAAAACATGATGTAGCCATAAGTCTGGGTACCACATTCCGCCCATCAACTGTTTTAGATGCATGTGATTCAATACATGTGGAAGAAACAATACGCCAACTTGAAATATGTCGTTTCCTTCAACATAAAGGTGTAAAGACAATGGTTGAAAACATTGGACATATTTCATTAGACAAATTGGCTCACCATGCCCAACTGCTACGGCAGTTTGATGCTCCGATAATGCCTTTGGGTCCGTTACCAACAGATGCGGCCATCAACCAAGATCATATATCGAATGCCATCGGAGCTTCTGTCGCTGCGACGATGGGCATTGCTCACGTTATAAACTGCATATCACGATATGAACATTCACAATCGTTAATAACACTGGATGCGACAATAGAGGCTATACATTCCGCACGCTTGGCTGCGCATGTAGCAGATGTATCCAGAAAATTGCCCAATGCGTTAAATGAGGATAAAAGCGTAACAAATCACCGTGCTAAATTACATAACTGTTTTGCAGATGGTACCAAGTGTACGCGATGCAGTGATGTTTGCCCACTAAAATTATTCTCTTATGATTGAAGCTGGAAATCTATCAGATTTTAATCTTATACGAAAACGAGAACTCAGTGAATGTAATGACACTGGAATTAAAGATGCTGTTAACGGAAAAGCGGACTCTTTTCCTCTTATCTATTTCCTTCTGACAGAAACTACCCGTTTCTATACAGAGCAATTTGCAGAATTACAGAGCCATATTATGCGCGAGAAGCGTTTAATGGTTTTTGAAACTCCCAGCCGAGTTTTAATGACCCATGAATACACCATAGAGGATATTGGGAATCTTAAAAATGGCTTCTATTTTTTGTTTAATGTGACAGAACGCTTGAGCTGGCTTAAAATTCTGATTGAAGGAAACCGTGTTTCCATAGCATCGAAACGAAAAATCATTGCATACCTAAAAAACAAACTGGGTGATGAACTTGTGGAATTATCGAATCTGTTGAATTCAGATGTTGAAGCTACAGCATACAGGCTCTATGAAGCGTCGGATGGTAAACCTTGCTTTGTGGAATTCAATCAGAAGGAAAACAAAGGCCAGCAGAGTATATTGTTGAGTGTTACTTTCTTTGATTCAATTAGGAATAAGGTTCTGAAAAAGGGCACAAACATACTCTCACCACTTCGAGAAAAGAGTATAGCGTATAAATATAATACATTGTCTAACAAGGCAAGTGCTTGGATATATTTCAAGGCACCCTCCAATTTCGTTTTGTCTATAAATTATGATGATATTCCTGCACACCTTATTGAGGCCTCTCCAAGCAATGATGAAGAAATCACTTCACTCGTTCTAAAACCTAATGGAGAGACATTATCTATTGTTTTTGACATACTTGTGAATGTCCCTCCAGCGTTGAAATGGTGGTACAATGGCTTGCTGTATTTGTCTTATACACTATGTTTGATTTGTTTTATTGCATTGTTGACTTCGCTGTTTAGCACTTTACCAGCAGAAGTTATAAATACTCTTCACAATTGTGTGTATGCGGTCGTAGCCGCATTGATTGCAACTCGTGGATGGCTTATGTCTGAAGAACAAGTAATGAAAATTATATCAAAGTGTTACACTGTTTTAGTATGTCTGTTGCTTGCCATGGCGATAGTGATTTCCATTACAAACTATCTCGGACATAAGAAAAATGAAGTCTTAACTAATATCGTTCCTAAAAGGGTTATATACCCATCACAGAATAATAGTTTCTCAGAAAAAGGAAGTGTCAATAATATGACAAGTAGCTTCCAATGGCTGCAAATGGGTGATAGTAGTGCATTGGGATATTGGGACTCTATCTTACACATAGACAATCCTACACTACAAAACGTTCCTCTATTCATAAAAGAAATCCAAGGATGTGGAATTGAACAACACGATTCTATAATTGAGATTAATGACAAATAGAACTTATCTATTATTATGAGAAAGAAATATCTTATCGATTTTCGAATTTATGAGCAGACTTGGAGAGATAGTTACGGATGGACTTGCCCAGACTGTGTGGTTGAAGACAACGTGGAGGTTTGGAGGCGTTATGTCAGTGCCAAAATCAGTGAGCTGATAACAGATGAGACAATGCAGGAACCAGAGTTCCAGAAGATATTGGAGCAGGTGAAGGAAGAGAAAAGGCGGCGTGAGGAATACGACAGGCGGGAAAAGGAATTGAGGATAAAGCATGCGGACGAAAGACGACGGAGGAGCAGTATGGAGCGACCGAAGATTACGTATATTCCCAAGGGACTGACGGTTGACTACACGGAGGAGTATGGACGGCTGTTGAAGCAGGAGGTGGAGTTTACGCCGACCTGCCAAGAGGATTTCCTGTATCAACGGAGATTGATTGAACGGTGGTACAAGAAATCTGTGCCACAACTGATAGCCATGGGGAGACCAGATGCTGCGTATGGGGTGAGTATGGCTCTGTGCAAGGCGATACCACAGTTTGTCTTCCGTGAGGACATCAAGACGATGCTTGATACGCAAAGACCGCAACTACGGAAGTTGATTATCGGGGCATTCGAGGGACTGGTGGAATCGGTGAAGGCATGGAACAACGAGACGGAGCGGAGAAAGGTTTGCGACTTTCTTTCCATG
>OBLI01001230.1_pt1 | contig 25446 bp, 33 predicted proteins | sample 1519701 | NCBI WGS metagenome assembly OBLI01 (sample SAMEA3663005, study PRJEB22513) | pig gut metagenome | biome: pig gut; feature: pig-associated habitat; material: faeces | place: France | collected 2012
AAATATATAATATATTATATTCAACTAATTCAAATTTATATTTAAAAAGAAAAAAGAATAAATTTGAAGAATTAATAAACAAATTTAATTAATTTTTTGATATAAAATAGCAAGAGACTACATACTTCTATATAAGAAGTAAAAAGATATGCTGAACTTATACGAATAAAAAGTATAAGAAATAGAGGATAAAAAGCCTTTATGATAACAAAATGAAAACTGGTAAAACTACTCTAGGTTCTCAAATGCCTAAACCTTTATTATTAGCTTTTGAAAAAGGATATAATGCTTTACCTGGAGTTATGGCACAAGATATTGCTTCTTGGTCAGAAATGAAACAAGTTATTAGAGAATTAAAAAAACAAGAAGTAAAAGAAATTTTTTCAACAATAGTAATAGATACTGTTGATATAGCTGCTTCATTATGTGATAAATATGTATGTGCTCAAAATGGAGTAGACACAATAAATCAAATTCCTTATGGACAAGGATGGACTTTATTAAAGAAAGAATTTGAAGAAACATTGAGAGTTATTACTCAACAAGGTTACGCTTTATATTTTATATCTCATGAAAAAGAAGTTCCATTTAAAAAACAAGATGGAACAGAATATACCTTAATAAGACCTTCAATTGGAGATACTTATAATCGTATAGTTGAAAATATGACAGACATATATGGTAGAATGTATACTGTTTGTGAAAATGGAGAAACAAAAGTAAAAATTCAACTTCGTTCAAATGATTCTACTGTAAGATGCGGCGGCCGCTTTAAATATATTCCTACAGAATGTGATGCAAATTATGATTCTCTTGTTAAAGCATTAAATTCAGCTATTGATAAAGAAGCAGAATTAACAGGTGGACAATATGTAACAGATAAGAAACAAGAAGAAAGAGAAATAGAACAGTTAGATTATGATGCTTTAATGAATCAATTTAATACAATAATAAATAATTTAGTAAATACTAAATCAGAACAAGAATTTCAAGAATATTGGTCTCCTAGAATAATTCAAATAACTGAAAAATATTTAGGAAAAGGAAAAAAAGCTAGTCAATGTACAAGAGATCAAGTAGAGATGTTAAGTTTAATTGTAACAGATTTAGAAGATTTAGTAAAATAATAAAATCAAGAGGAGAATATAACTCCTCTTGATTTTTTATAAAAAATATGATATAATATTTATATATTATGAATAAAAGGAGAGAATAATATGGCAGCTCATAAAGTAAAATGCAAATATTGTCAAACTATATTTGATACGAATAAAGAGCCTTATATATATATTGAAAGCTCTCGTAGATATGCTCATAAAGAATGTGCAGAAAAATATGAAAATAATAAAACTCAAGATGAAAAAGATTATGAATTACTTGAAGAATATATAAAACATCTTTTTGGAAAATCATACTTAACAGCAAAAGTAAAGAAACAAATAAAAGATTTTAAAAAAGAATATAATTATACTTTTAGTGGAATTCATAAAACTTTAATTTGGTGGTATGAAATAAAAAAGAATGATTTAGAAAAATCTGCAGGCGGAATTGGAATAGTTCCTTATATATATGATGATGCTTGCAAATATTATTATAGTTTGTATTTAGCTCAATTAGCAAATGAAGATAAAAATATAAATGAATATAAAAATAATGTAATTACAATTGAAGCTGAAGCTCCATACATATATACACAGCCGCCGCATTTATTTGATTTAGATAAAGATTGGGAGGTTCAAAATGGCAAATAGTAAGTATGTTGATATACCTTCAACTATGCAAGTAATAGGAAATATCTTTCAAAATCCTAAATTATTAGAAAATGATAATTATACTTTTGTAGAAGAAGATTTTGTAGAGGACTTTCATAAAATTCTTTTTGGTTCTATTTATAATCTTTATCAACTAGGAGCAAAAGAAATAAATATAAATACTATTGAAGATTATTTATCTCAAAAGCCAAAAAGTTTAGCTGTTTATAAAAATAACAAAGGACAAGAATATTTAATTGAATTAAAAAAGATTTGTCAATTATCTACATTTGATTATTATTATCAAAGAATGAAAAAGATGACTTTATTAAGAATGTATGATAATATAGGTTTAGATCTGTCTTGGTTATATGATATTGATAATATATTAGATGCAAAAAAACATGAAGCACAGGAAGAATGGTTTAATAATACATCTCTTGAAGATATTGCAGAAATTATTGATAATAAAATTAGTGAAATAAAAATAAAATATGTAGACAATACCAATGAAGATTCTATTCAAGCCGGAGATGGAATTAATGAATTAATAGATAGATTACAAAAAAATCCTGAAGTTGGATATCCATTATTTGGGCCATTAATTAATACTGTAACAAGAGGAGCAAGATTAAAAAAATTTTATCTAAGAAGTGCGGCAACTGGTGTAGGAAAAACTAGAGCTATGATTGCAGATGTTTGTTCTATTGCTTGCGATAAAATATATGATTCTTTTAAACAAGAATGGATAGAAAATGGAACTAGAGAACCTGCTTTATTTATTACAACAGAACAAGAAATTGATGAAATTCAAACTATGATGTTAGCTTTTTTATCCGATGTAGATGAAACACATATTATTTATAATAATTATGAGGGAAATGAATTAGATAGAGTTTTATATGCAGCAGATTTATTAAAAAAATGTCCTTTGATAATTAAAAGACTTCCGGATTTTTCATTAAAAGATATTGAAAATGTAATAAAATATAATATTCATGAGCATGGAACACGTTACATTTTTTTTGATTATTTGCATACTAGTATGAAGATTTTGAGCGAAGTTACATCAAAGACTGGTATCAAAGGATTAAGAGAAGATAATGTTCTTTTTATGATAAGTATAAAATTAAAAGATTTATGTAATGAATATGGAGTGTTTATTATGACTAGTACCCAGCTCAATGCAGATTATATCACTGCCCAACAATATGATCAGAATTTGCTTAGAGGCGCAAAGAGCATTGCCGACAAAATAGACTGCGGTATGATTATGTTACAAACATCTCAAGAAGATAAAGAGGCATTAAAACCAATATTAAATAAAGGAAAATTTTCAGAGCCTGAAATAAAAATCTCAGTATATAAAAATAGAAGGGGTAGATATAAAGATATTTTATTATGGTGTAAAGCAAATAGAGCTACATGTAGAATAGAACCTATGTTTGCTACAAACTATCAGTATGAATTTATAGATATTCCTGATTTAAAAATAAAAATAAATCCACGAATTAGTGCAAGTGCATTTTAAAAGGAGGTTTTGCATTGAAAGATAAGAAAGAAGAATTAGAAAATATTAAAAATAATTTAACTTTAGAACAAATACAAAAATTACTTATAAATTTTAATGCAGAACCTATTTTAAAAAATGAAATAATTATAGCAAAAACAGTGTGCCATTGCGGCAATAGCCATAAACTTTACTATTATGAAAATACACATTTATTTAGATGTTATACAGAATGTAGTCCAGATACATTTGATATCTTTCAATTAGTAATGAAAATAAAAAAAATAGATTTATTTTCTGCTGTTAAATTTATAATTAATTTTTATAATCTAGATTATACAATAGAAAATAAAGAAAAAGAAGAAAATATTGAAGATTGGAATGTAATAAATAGATATGATAAAAATATAGAATTAGAAAATAATAAAGAAGAAAAAATAATTGAATTTAAAATTTATGATGATAAAATACTTTCTTTATTACCTCATCCCCGCATATTGCCATGGGAACAAGAGGGAATAAAAAAGGAAATTATTGATAGTCATGGTATATGTTATAATTCATCTAGTCAAGCTATTGTTATTCCTCATTACGATAAAGATAATAATTTAATTGGAATAAGAGAAAGAACATTAATAAAAGAAAATGAAATATATGGTAAATATAAACCTATGTTTTTGAATAAAGAGTTATATAACCATCCTTTAGGATTTACATTATATAATTTAAATAATAGTAAAGATAATATTAGAAAAATGAAAAAAGCTATTATTGGAGAAGGAGAAAAATTTTGTTTAATGTATGCAAGCTATTTTGGTCAAGAGAACGATATTAGTGTAGCCTGTTGCGGCAGTTCACTTAGTTCTTATCAAATTCAATTATTATTAGACTTAGGTGTGGAAGAAATAATAATAGCATTTGATAAACAATTTAAAAAATTAGGCGATGAAGAGCATATAGCTTGGACAAGAAAATTAAAAGATATAAATAAAAAATATAGTTCAAAAGTAAAAATAAGTTTTATGTTTGATAAAGAAAATTTATTAGAATATAAAATGAGTCCTATTGATAATGGGAAAGATATATTTTTACAATTATTTAAAAGGAGATTTAGCATATGAATATGGAAACAAGAAATGAATATATTATAACTACCAACTCTATTTCAGCTAAAAAATTTTTTAGAAAAAGATGTAATAATTATAATAAAAATTATTTATTTATTGATAAAAGTAAATTACAAGCAAAACTTATCATAGATGATGAGATATTAATAAGTATTAATACTCTTATAATTAATAAAGTTTTTGATCTAAAAGGAAAGACTTTTAAAAATAGTTATTTATATATAGACAAAAATATTATAAATAATGAAGATATATTTAAAGAAATTAATTTAAGAAATGAAGGTATTAAGGAGATGATATTTTTTTAATGGATGAAAAAGTAAAAAAATATAGAAAAAAATATCCTAAATGTAGTTGGTGTAAATATTATGAACACATTTATCCAAAATCATATCTATGTTTTAATGATTTTGAAAAATGTGCTTTAAAAGATAATATTATTTATTTTGAAAAAATAAAAGCTAGGTTATGTAGATGGTATGAAGTAGGAGAAGATAAATAGATGAAATATAAATTAATAAAAGACATAAATAAAGATTATAATCCAATTCAACAAATATTAACAAATAGACGGAATTCCTTTAGATGAAATAAACCATTATTTAAATACAACAGACAATGACATAAATGATGCGGAAGCATTGGGTGAAGAATCATTAAAGGCGGCCGCCGCCTCACTTATATCTATAATTAAAGAAAATAAAAAAATGTTAGTTATAGTTGATTCTGATTGTGATGGTTATACAAGTTCAGCTTTACTATTGAATTATTTATATGATTTGTTTCCTTCTTTTGTTTCGAATAACGTTAAGTATTATATACATGAAGGAAAAGAACATGGATTGTCTGATGTTATTGATTATATCAATATAAAAGATTTTGATTTAATTACTTTGCCAGATAGTTCTAGTAATGATTATGAATATCACAAGCAATTAAAAGAACAAGGCAAAAAAATTATTATATTAGACCATCACGAAGCAGATCATATTAGTGAAGATGCTATTGTTATAAATAATCAATTAAGTAATTATCCAAATAAAGAATTTAGTGGTGTTGGAGTAACTTGGCAATTTTGTAGATATTTAGATAAATTATTAAATAAGAATAATGCAGATAATTATATAGATTTAGTTGCATTAGGCCTAAAGTAAAAGTTGGGCTAATATATCTTTTCCACTTATCAGTGGGGTATTTAATATACTTTTGGACAAAGTATATTAAATGCTAACGAGGAATTCTAAAATATCATCGAAGATATGATGATATCATGAAAATCTCGTGGGAATCAAATTATAAACATATCTTCTTAAAAGGAGATAAGATGAAAATAAAATTAGAGAATTTACAAACTAAAATAATGGGAATTTATAAAATTAATTATCCCAATGGAAAAATTTATATAGGACAAAGTGTTGATATAAAAAGAAGAATGTATGAACACAATAATACTAAAAGATTAAAAAATCATTTTCAAAGTCCTTGTGATTTAGCAATATTAAAATATGGAAAAATAGAAGAAATAGAGATTTTAGATTTATGTCAAACTCAAGAGCAATTAGATGAAAAAGAAAAATATTGGATTAAATATTATAATTCAACTAATAAAAAAATAGGATATAATCTTACTAGTGGAGGTAAAGATGGTTCTGCTTTGTATGGAGAACAAAGTCCAGGAGCTGTATTTACTAATGCTGAAGTATTAGATATTAGAAAGCGTAGATTTTTTGGAGAAAGAAAAAAAGATGTCTATCAAGATTATAAAAAATATAATTTTTCAACTTTTGAGCATATTTGGCTAGGAAGAGGATACCCTCAAATTGGAACAGAATATTTAATTGAAACAAACAGTAAAACACGTCAAGAATATTCTTCAAAAGCTAATAGTGGCGAAAATAACAATAAGGCTAAATTGACTGAAAAGGATGTAAAAATGATAAGAAAAAGATTTGATAATGGAGAATCTCCTATTTCTATCCAAAAAGATTATAATTGTGTAAATGTTAATTCCATAAGAAGGGTTTGTAAAAGAGAAACTTGGAAAAATATATTATAATTTGAAGCCTGTATCGACTATTCCTTAGGTTGAAAAGCTGGGAAGTAGGGCTGTTATTGATACACAGTAGTATTTTAGGAAACGAAGTACTTTAAATGCCAAAAGAGATATAGTAATAAATAAAATTTTATTATTAAAAAATAGTCAGTACTTATGGAAACATAAGATTTTATGAACAGGAGATATGATGAGTCTTCAATCAATAGAAACAAAACATTTAATTAACAAAGGTTTTAATCAAATAAAAAATCCATTCTTTTATTATATGGCAGAAAAAAATAGCTTTTTATTAGGAAATAAAATAACTTCAATGGGAGTTGCATTTTATATAGTTCCTTTTATAAATGCAATGCAAAGAAGTGGAACTTTAGAAGAAAAAGAGTTATTGTTTAAATCTATGTTACAATATGAAGCTTTTTCAATAATACCTTCTACTAAAAGAGGCTGTAAAGGACAAACAGAAAAATTAGTTGAACAAGCAGTTAGAACTGCTACCAATGTTAAAAATAGACAAACTAGAGCTCAAGATGCGGCAATGGAATTAATTGAAAATAGAATTCAAGAAAACAATATGATGGAGCATAAAGTGTTACTATTTTTATTAGAACCAGGTCAAATAGATAAAAATATAGCGGGATTATGTGCAAATAAAATTATGGCTAAATATCAAAGACCAGTTTGTATTTTAACAAAAGTAGAAGAAAAAGAAGATAATTTACCTTGGGAATATCCTTCTGATAAGACTATTATAACATATCAAGGTTCTGCAAGAGGTTGTGATAAAGTAGGAATAAATAATTTTAAAGATATATGTGCGGCAACCAATGTTATAATGTATGCGGAAGGACATCAGCGGAGCGTTCCGGTCTAGGAATCCGAGAGGATAATATAGATAATTTTATTGCCGCAACTGATAAATTATTAAAAGATATGTCTGATGAACCAATGTATTATGTAGATTATATATACAATGGAGTAGATATTAAATCAAGTAATATATTATTAATTGCTTCTTTAGAAGATCTATGGGGAAAAGACATGGATGAATCTTTAATTGCAATTGAAAATTTAAAAATAACAAAAGATATGATAACTTTAATGAGTCCAGATAAAAAACCTACTTTAAAAATTTTTTTACCAGATAAAATATCTTTAATAAAATTTAATTCAAGTCAAGAAGAATATGAAAAATTATTATCTGAAAATGGTAGTATAAATGTAAATATAATTGGTAAATGCAGTAAAAATGAATGGATGGGTAATATATCTGCACAAATAATAATAGAAGATTATGAAATAATTGGACAAAATAAATATTGCTTTTAAGTAAATAGGACTAGAATTTTAATTAATCTAGTCCTATTCTTTCTTTTTTGATTTTTTATATAAAATATGATATAATATATATGAATTTAAAAGGAGATTTATATAATGTTAAATAATGATAGTGAATTTGAAGCTTTAGATCTTTTGAATATTGCAAGTTTTCTTGCTCAAGTAGATAATATAATGAGTAATAATGAACAAAATAAATATATACATAAAGTAATAAAAGCTATTAGTTTAGAAATAAATAAATTACATAAAGAAAATGATATTATTATGGAACAAAATAAAGAAATAATAAAATTATTAAAAGAAGGAGAGAAAAATTATGGAATTAACAAATAAACAAAAGGAGGGATTAGCCATAGCCATTGACAGATACAAAAACAAAGAAAAGTATACTGTTATCAGTGGCTATGCCTAGGTAGGAACAGGTAAGTCAACACTAGTGAGTTTTATAATATCTGCTTTAAAACAGTATGAAGTAAAAGAAGAAGAGGTTGTATTTACTTCTTTTACTGGTAAAGCTACACAAGTGTTACAAAAAAAAGGTAATAAAAATGTAAGCACATTGCATAAATTATTATATGATTTTTTTCCTAAAAAAGAAGGTGGATTTATTAGAAAACCTAAACCTAATCTAGAACCATATAAAGTTGTTGTAGTAGATGAATGTTCAATGGTACCCAAAGAATTGCTACAAACTTTAGCTAAACATAAAATTTATATTATTTGTTTAGGAGATCCAGGTCAATTGCCGCCAATAAATAAGAATGATGATAATCATCTTTTAGATAATCCTCATATATTTTTAGATGAAGTTATGAGACAAGCAGCTGAATCTGAAATTATACAATTAAGTATGAAAATAAGAAATGGTGAACCAATAGATTATACGAAAGGAAAAGAAGTTCAAGTAATTAAAAAGTCTGAATTATCAACGGGCATGTTACTATGGGCAGATCAAGTTCTTTGTGCAAAAAATGCAACTAGAATTGCTTTAAATAAACAAATAAGACAATTATTAAATAAAGGACAAGGTCCAGAAGATGGAGACAAGGTAATTTGTTTAAGAAATTATTGGGATGAAATATCTGAAAATGAAGCTGCTCTTGTTAATGGAACAATAGGATATTTAAGAGAAACATTTGAAGATACTTTAAAATTACCTGCTTATATTTCAGGTGGAAGAATTGATCATGTAGATTTAGTTAATAGTGATTTTGTTACAGATATTGGAGATGAATATTATTCTATTCCAATGGATAAAAAAATGATACAAGAAGGAGAATCTTCTTTAACTTGGCAAGAAAGTTTTAAAATAAGTAAAAATGAAACATTAAAAGAATTCATTCCTTTTGAGTTTACTTACGGGTATGCAATTACTGGATGGAAAGCACAAGGTAGTGAATGGGATAAGGTTCTTATCATTGAAGAAAATTTCCCTTTTGATGAAGAAACTCATAAAAAATTTTTGTATACTTGTGTAACTAGAGGAGCAAAAAAAGTTGTATTAGTAAGAAATGAGTAAATGCCAATCATAAAGATTTGAAACACTACTCATAAATTTTTTATATACAATAAGTAAAGGAGAAAAATTATGAGTAAATTAATAGATTTAACAGGATAAGATTTTGGGTATTGGCATGTTTTAGAAAGAGGTGATTTTTATAAAACTCAGAATAAGCTATTTTTATCAAATTAGAAATTTTAAAAGAAATATGATTCCTGTCAGTACTGCGATGTACGATCCTGACTGGTATCACGCAAATTTAGGAGAAAGACATATATTTAAAGACAAAAGAGGAATAATAAATGGAATAAGATTGTTATCTTTTCAGCCTGAATTTGAATGTGAAGGATTATGTGGCGGCACTGGTATGTGTGCAGAACCGGGTCCTGCCGCATGTAAATTTTTAAAAACATATAGAAATCAATTAGAACATTTAGATTTAGATGAAATATTAAAAGAATTAGAAAATTTAGCTAATAGTATCCAACAGCAAGAAAAGTTTGAAGAAGAACCTATTATAGTTTTTATAGTATATGAAGCACCAGATAATCCTTGTAGTGAAAGATGGGTTTTATTAGATTTTTTTAAAGATAAAGGAATAGAATGTAAAGAATTAGAATACCCTATATATCCTATTTTAGAAGAAATAAAAAAGGAACCATTTGATTTTTAATTAAAAATATGATATAATATTATTATTATAAAGAGAGGAGAAATTATAAATTATGAAAAAGCAATGTATTAAAACTTTTAAACAAATTTATAAAGATAAAGAAACTTTAGAAGAAAAAGAGTTTTTTTATAAAGTAAGCATAGTAAAAGATACTGAAGATTATAAATATAGAATAATTAATTTAGATAGTATGTCAATTTGGAAAGGTTGGAAATTTGATACTTATAATGAAGCCAAAAACTTTTTAATTAAACATCCGAATTGTATAAAGGAGGTCGTTTATGAATAAAAGATTTGAAGTTTATTATCTAAAAACTTTTTATGACTTAGCTAAACCAAGTTTAGATCATATTATTCCAAAATCTCAAGGCGGTTCAGATAAAAAAGAAAATTTACAGTTTCTAACAGTATTTGAAAATTTAGCAAAAAGAGATATGACTCAAGAAGAGTGGAATAATTTTAAAGAAAAAACAAAAACATCTTCACAATATTCTATTGAAGATATTATGATGGGAGGGAAGAAGTATGAATAAACGTTTTGAATGTCATTCACATACACACTATTCAAATCTTCGTTTACTTTGACTCAATTAATCGTCCTAAAGATTTAATTAATCGAGCAATAGAATTAGGATTAGCAGGTATTGCTATAACTGATCATGAATGTCTTAGTAGCCATCCAGAAATAAATTTTTATGCACAAGAATTAATAAAAGAACATCCTAATTTTAAAGTTGCTTTAGGAAATGAAATATATTTAACAGGAACGAGAGAAAATGGACAAAAATACTATCATTTTATCTTAATAGCAAAAAATAAAGTAGGACATAGAGCTTTAAGGGAATTATCTTCAAGAGCTTGGATGAATAGCTATTGGGATAGAGGATTGGAAAGAGTGCCAACTTTATATAAAGATATAGAAGAAATTGTTAAAAAATATCCAAATAGTTTAATAGCAACAACAGCATGCTTAGGAGGAGAACTAAGTGTTAATACTTTAAACTTAATAAAGGCTGAAAGCACTGGAGATGCAGAAGGTGCGGCTGCCGCACATAATAATATAGTTAATTTTATATTATGGTGTAAAGAACAATTTAGAGAAGATTTTTATATAGAATGTGCACCAGCATGTTCAAAAGATCAAATAGCAGTAAATAAAAGATTGGTTAATATAGCTAAAGCTTTTAATATAAAAATGATAATTGGTAGTGATGCCCATTACTTAAAAAAAGAAGATAGATATGTTCATAAAGCTTATCTTAACTCAAAAGGTGGAGAAAGAGAAGTTGATGAATTTTATGAATTTTGTTATCTTCAAAGTAATGAAGAAGAAAAAGAAAATTTAAGTAAGTCAGATTTTAATGAAGAATTTGTTGAAAATTTGTTTGAAAGTAGTTTAGAAATATATAATAAAATAGAAAATTATAGTTTAGCACATAAGCAAACTATCCCAAAAGTACAAGTTGAAAATTATCCTAAAAAAGAAATTAAAAATGAAAAAACTGAATTTGAAAAGTTCACAGAGAAGTATCCAACATTAACAACTCTTTATAATTCCGATGATATTGTAGATAGATATTGGATTAATAAATGTGTAGAAAAATTATATAAAAATAATTTATATAATGATATCTATTTAAGTAGACTTGAAGAAGAAGCTGATATAAAAAAGACAATTAGTGAAAAATTAGAAACAAATATGTTTAGTTATCCTGTAACACTCCAACATTATGTTAATATGTTTTGGGATTGTGGAAGTATAGTTGGCGCAGGAAGAGGTTCAAGCTGTTCTGGTCTTAATCATTATTTATTAGGAATAACTCAATTAGATCCAATTAAATGGAATTTACCTTTTTATAGATATTTGAATAAAGAGAGAGTCGAACTCGGTAGTCTATAGTTGATATTGCCGAGTTGTAAATAAAGATTGTGAACCCTGCTAAGGGGTGTCGCTAATAAGCGGCTAACGGTATCAGCAAAATAAGGTATGTAAAAATACACGAACCAGCTGACTAAGAAAGCAAGTGACCTGAAAAAGGTTAGACATGTAATACCGTGCTAAAATTTTTTCCAAAAATCAAGGTCAAAGTTAAAATATAATAACAAACAAAAAGGAGATTTTAACAATGATACATTTTATTTATTTAACAACAAACCTTATCACAAATGAAAAATATATTGGAAAGCACTGTGGAGATGAAAACGATAATTATTTAGGAAGTGGAAAAATTCTTCAAAGAGCAATTAAAAAATATGGAAAAGAAAATTTTAAAAGAGAAATATTATATATATCTAAAAATGCTCAAGAAAATAATGAAAAAGAAAAAGAATTTATTAAAGTTTTCAATGCAGTAGAAGATAGAACATTTTATAATATCTCTAAAGGTGGAGATGGCGGAGATATTTTTCATTTGTTGCCAGTAAAACAACAAGAAGAATTAAGAGAGCAAGCAAGAGAAAGAAATACTGGAATTAATAATCCAAGATATGGAATTCATTTATCTGAAGAAACTAAAGAAAAAATAAGACGTAATAGAAATACAGAATATATGCAGACAGAAGAATATAAGCAGACAATGTCTGAAGCTACACTCAAAGAAAAAAATGGTATGTATGGTAAACATCATACTGAAGAAGCTAAACAAAAAATGAGTAAAGCTAAAAAAGGTAAAAAATTAGGCAAAGAAAATGGTAATGCAAAAGGCATTTCTGCTTATAAAGATGAAAATTATAAAGAATTAGTTCAACACTTTAATACTATTCAAGAAGCATTAATAGCAGTAGGAACTAAACCAACTGATTATTCTGGTCTTTCTAAACGAATAAAAATGAACAAACCATACAAAGGATATTATTGGAAAAAAGAAAGTGTAGAGACTAATATAGAGGAATAGAGATAAGCACTATTCCGTAGCGCAATCTAGCAATAAACGAAATAAAAACTCTCAGTAGTTTATTGTGAAAGATATAGTCCATCAAAATAAAAAATGGATATTGACTTAGATTTATGTCCAAGTAAAAGACCAATTATTTTAAAAGAAATAAAAAAAGAAAGAGGACAAAATTTTAAAAAAGATATTGATGATTTAAGTAGACAAAATTTAGGTTGTACTTTAATAGCAACTTTTGGAACTGAAGGAACTCGTTCAACAATTTTAACTGCTTGTCGTGGATACAGAAGTGAAGAGTATCCTAACGGAATAGATGTTGATACAGCTCAATATTTATCTTCACTGATTCCTAGTGAAAGAGGATTTTTATGGTCATTAAATGATGTTATGAATGGTAATCCAGAAAAAGGAAGAAAGCCAAGTAAAGCTTTTATAAATGAAGTTGAACAATATCCTGGATTATTAGATATAATGTTAGGCATTGAAGGACTTATTAATAAAAGGTCTAGTCATGCAAGTGGAGTAATATTATTTGATGAAGATCCATATGAATTTAGTTCATTTATGAGAACTCCAAAAGGAGAAGTTATAACAGCATATGACCTTCATATGTGTGAAGCTTGTGGAATGACTAAATATGACTTTTTAGTAACAGAAGTGCAAGATAAATTAGCAGAAGCTATCAGATTACTTCAAAAATATAATGAAATAGATAATTCTTTGACATTAAGAGAAGTTTATGATAAATATTTTCACCCAAATGTATTGCCTATTGATAATCAAGATATTTGGAAAGTTCTTCAAGAGAACAGTGTATTAAATATCTTCCAATTTGATAGTGATGTAGGAAGTCAAGCGGCAAAGAAAATTAAGCCTCAATCTATAATAGAGATGAGTGATGCCAATGGACTCATGAGATTAATGACTGCAGAAAAAGGTCAAGAATCTCCAATGGACAAATATATAAGATTTAAAAATAATATTGATTTATGGTATAATGAAATGACTAATTATGGATTGACGAAAGAAGAACAAAAAACTTTAGAACCATATTTTAAAAATTCATATGGAGTACCTCCATCTCAAGAACAACTAATGGAAATGTTAATGGATAAAAATATATGTGATTTTGGATTAGGAGAAGCGAATGCTGCAAGAAAAATTGTTGGTAAAAAACAAATGAATAAAATTCCTGAATTAAAAGAAAAAGTGTTAACTCAAGCAAAAAGTGAGAAACTTGGTAAATATGTATGGGATTGCGGTATAGGTCCACAAATGGGATATAGCTTTTCCAAGATACATGCATTAGCTTATAGCTTTATAGGTTTCCAAACAATGTTTATAGCAACAAATTGGAATCCAATATATTGGAACACAGCCTGTTTAATTGTTAATAGTGGTTCATTAGAAGAGGAAAATGATTTTGAAGAAGATGAAAATGGAGATATTGTTCAAAAGAAAGAAAAGTCAACTGATTATAGTAAGATAGCAAAAGCTATTGGAGATATTATCTCAAAAGGAATAAGAGTATCTTTAATAGATATAAATAAATCAAATTATAGTTTTGAACCAGATATAGAAAATAATGAAATATTATTTGGAATGAAAGCATTAAATAATGTTGGAGGTCCAATTATTGAACAAATTATTGCGGGAAGACCTTATCATGGAATTGCTGATTTTATGGCAAAATGTCCTTTAAATAAAAGCGCAATGATATCTTTAATTAAAGCAGGAGCTTTTGACAAATTAGAAATAGAATGGGCTAAAGAATTAAATATTGAACCTAGAATATTAGTTATGACATATTATTTATCAAAAGTTTGTGATCAAAAGAAAAGACTTACTTTGCAAAATTTTAATGGATTATTAGAACATAATTTAATACCTGAAGAATTAAAATATCAAAAAGAAGTTTTTAAATTTAATAAATATTTAAAAGCCAATTGTAAAAAAGGTAAATATTATATTTTTGATAATATATGTGAATTGTTTTATAATAAAAATTTTGATATAGAAAATTTAGAAATTATAAATGGAATAACTTGTATATTACAAACAAAATGGGATAAAATGTATCAAAATATAATGGATGCGGCAAGAGATTGGTTAAGAGACAATCAAGAACAAACTCTTAAAGAATATAACACTTTATTATTTAAAGAAATATGGGATAAATATGCAAAAGGAAATATATCCGCATGGGAAATGGAAGCTTTATGTTTTTATTATAATGAACATGAATTAAAAAATGTAAATAATAACAAATATGGAATAGTAAATTTCTTTGATTTAAATCCAAGTCCTGATATTTCTTATTTCTTTAAAAGAAATGGAAAAGAAATTCCTATTTATAAAATATATAAAATTGTTGGTACAGTTATTAGTAAAAATGATGCCCGTTCATCTGTTTCTTTGCTTACAACAAATGGAGTTGTTACAGTAAAATTTACAAAAGAGTATTTTGCAATGGTTGCTAGACAAATTTCAGAAAAGCAATCAGATGGAACTAAAAAAGTTATTGAAAAGGGATGGATGACTCGTGGAACTAAATTATTAGTTCAAGGTTTTAGAAGAGATGATACATTTGTAGCAAAGACTTATGCAAACACAGTTGGTCATCAATTATATAAAATAACTAATGTAACAAAAGATGGAGAATTAACTTTACAATATGAAAGAGCTGGAGGAATAAATGAATAATAAAATTAAAATAATTGCTCTTTTTGGAGAAAGTGGAAGTGGAAAAGATACTGTATTAAGTACAGTATCTAGACTATATCCACGATTAGTTCATAAAATAATAGGATGCACTACTAGACCTAAAAGAGATTATGAAAAAGATAAAAAAGATTACTGTTTTTTAACAGAAGAAGAATTTTTGAATAATAAAAATATTATTGGAGAAACAATATTTAATAATTGGTATTATGGTATTATATTAGATACTTTAAAAAAAGATAAAATTAATATTGGAGTATTTAGCATTGCGGCAATAGAAAAATTATTAGATAATTCTAATTTAGAAGTATATCCATTCTATATAAGAACTGATGATAAAATTAGATTAATAAGAAATTTAAGAAGAGAAAGCAATCCTAATTGCATAGAAATATGTAGAAGATTTTTATCTGATAAAAATGATTTTAATTTTGATAAAATAAATTTTGATTATTGCTCAGATTGGAATAATACAAAAAAAGATTTAAGACATCTTATAAAAGATTTATATAAAATAATAAAAGATATAATTTAACCTAAATAAGTTAATTTATATATTACAAAATTTATATATATTGTGGATAAGAAATCCTAGAAATAATTAAATACTTAGGAGGTATATAAATGAAACAAGTTATAAAAAGAGATGGAAGAAAAGTTAATTTTCAAAGTGATAAAATAACTGCCGCAGTTTTATCTGCTTTTTTAGCTGTTGATGGAGAATTGACAGATTACGCAAAAGAAAAAGCTTGTAATATTGCAAATTATATTGAAGAAAATTGTAAAGATAATATTACTGTTGAAGAAATACAAGATATGGTAGAAAATGGTTTGATGAGTTGCAAGAGGAAGGACATAGCAAGAGCATATATTTCTTATAGAAATGAAAGAACTGCTAAAAGAGGTAATCCTTTAGATGAAACTATTGAAGAAATTGTTAATGGAGAAAGTGAATATTGGAATACAGAAAATTCTAATAAAAATGCAAAAGTAGTAACTACTCAAAGAGATTATCTTGCAGGAGCATTAAGTACAGATTTAACAAGAAGAAAACTTTTACCAAAAAATATAGTTGATGCGCATGATGCAGGTATTATACATTTTCATGATGCAGATTATTTTGCTCAAAATGCTATTAATAACTGTTTTAGAGGAGACACAAAATTTATTTCTTTTGATGGAGTTAGACCATTTTGTAGCTACAATGATGGAGATGAAGTATTAGTTCCAACCCACACAGGGGAATGGAAAAAGGCAAAAGTAAGAAAATATGGAACTCAAAAATTAAATTTAATAACATTAAAAAGAGGACCTTGGTCAGAAAAACAATTTTATGTTACAAATAATCATAGATGGTTATTAAAAAATGGACAAGAAACTACTAAATTAAAAATCAATGATTATTTATACTCAACTCCAAATATTTCAAATTTTGAGTGGGAAGATTTAACTCTGCATGAAAAAATACTATGGTGTAAAGGTTTTGCTTATGGAGATGGAACAACAGTTCATTTTGAAACTTGTGATTATACTTCAATTAGATTGTGCGGAAAGAAAAATAAATATATAAATTATTTTAAAGAAGCAGGATTTAATATCACTTATCCAGATTCTCAAAATGGAGATGCTTCTATTAAAATGCCTAATTTTAATAAAAATCTTATTCCATTAATGACAACACCAGAAGAATTTAAAGTATTTACTCATGGATATCTATGTGCAGATGGTCATCATACTAACGTAAAAGGAAGTAGTTCTAAAAATGAATTTAGAGGAGTTCAAGTAACCGGAAAACAAAAATGTGAAGATATTTATAATTTATTAAATAAATCTGGTTATTACGTATCTTCAATTAGTGATTTAACTAATCAAAATACAAATTATGAACAAAGGACTGACACAACTTATTTATATAGATTTCAAGCTAATCAATCTTATAGAAATTGGAGAGTAGTAGATATAAAAGAAAATGTTCAAGAATGTGAAGTGTGGTGTTTAGAAGTAGAAGATAACCATAGTTTTATTCTTGAAGGGGGTATTGTTACTGGAAATTGTTGTCTAATTAATTTAGAAGATATGTTACAAAATGGGACTGTTATAAATGGAGTAATGATAGAAAAACCACATAAATTTTTAACTGCAATGACAATAGCAACTCAAATTATACTAGGAGTAAGTTCAAGTCAATATGGCGGATGTACAGTATCTATGACTCATTTGGCGCCATTCGTAAGAGATAGTTATAATAAATTTTTAAATAAATATTTAGAATGGGGATTTGAAGAAAATAAAGCTAAAGAATGTGCGTTAAAAGATACTAAAAAAGAAGTTGCCGATGGAGTTCAAACATTTAACTATCAAGTTAATTCAATGACTAATACTAATGGGCAAGCACCATTTTTATCAGTATTCTTATATTTAGGAGAAACTGAAGAATATAAAGAAGAATTAGCTATGATTATAGAAGAATTTTTAAAACAAAGAATATTAGGATTTAAAAATGAAAAAGGAATTTATATAACACCAGCATTTCCAAAATTACTTTACGTTCTAGAAGAAGATAATATTAATTCTAATAGTAAATACTATTATTTAACAGAATTAGCTGCTAAGTGTACTGCAAAAAGAATGGTTCCAGACTATATTTCAGAAAAAGTAATGAAACAAAATAAAATAAATCAATATGGAGATGGAGACTGTTATGGATGTATGGGTAAGCGTAAACTACAGCTCATGTAAAATCTTTTGAACCTCGCTCGAGGGTGTCTCTTAATAAGAGGCTAACGGTTAGGTCCTCTAAAGGATGAGACCGTGCTAAGTAATTTAAGGAGAATAAAATGTATATTTACAAAATAACAAATAAAATTAATAACAAAATTTACATAGGGCAAACAACAAAAACTATAGCTCTTAGATGGCAAAGACACTGTACAGACGCATTAAATAACAGAACAAATACAAAATTTGCAAGAGCTATTAGAAAATATGGTAAAGATAACTTTACAATAGAAGAAATTGATATTGCACAAAATAAAGAAGAATTAAACCAAAAAGAAATTTACTGGATTAATTATTATAATAGTATTTTAGAAGGTTATAATTCTGTTGATGGCGGAGGAGACTCTAATACTTATAAATATAAAACTGAAAAAGAAATAAAAGAAATTAAAGAAAAAATTAGACACACTAAATTAAAAGAGTTAAATCCAAATGCTCGCGCTATAAAGTGCAAAAATGTAAAAACTCAAGAAGAATTATTTTTTAATACTCTCATAGAATGTCAAGAGTATTTTAAAGAAACGCAGCACAATTTCATTACTAGAAGATGTTTGCACAAAACTAAATATCTTTATAAAGGAGAATGGTTAATTTCTTACCAGAATGAAGAATATATCAAAGATTATACTTTAGATAAAAATAATAGAAAAAGTAGAAAAATTTTAGTAGAGAATTTAGAAACAAAAGAAAAGCAAGAGTTTATAAGTTATGCAAGTGCTGAAAGATATTTTAATTTGCCCTTAAAAACTTTTAGTGGAAAAGCATATTTAAAAGGAAAAGATTTTGTTATTAAAAATAAATATCATATTATTATTTTAAATTAAAAGTGTATCGACTATCCCTGATGAATGTAAGGGAGTAGGACCAGAGATAAGCACTGGTTCGAAGCGGAAGACTATCGAAAGATAGAAGATATAGTCAGTGCCTATAGTAATATAGGATAAAATGTGTAGAAGCTTTTTAACACCAGATAGAATTAAAGGAAATCCTGCAAAAGCATTAAACTATCAAGAGGGTAAAGGTAAATATTACGGTAGATTTAATATGCGGAGTTGTTACAATTAACTTAGCAGATATTGCTTTATCAGCATTGGAATTAGCTAAAGATGGAGCTCCAACAGAAGAAGTTTATAATGAATTTTGGAGATTATTTGAAGAAAGAACAGAGCTATGTCATAAAGCATTAAGATTAAGATATGAAAGAATTGCGCAAATTACTTCTGATGCGGCGCCGCTATTATGGCAGCATGGAGCCTTTGCTAGATTAGATAAACATGAATCTGTAAAATCTTTATTACATGGTGGATATTCAACTTTAAGTTTAGGATATGCTGCATTGTATGAATGTGTAAAAGCAATGACAGGTCATTCTCATACAGGAGAAGGAAAAGAGTTCGGATTACAAGTAATGCAAAAACTAAATGATAAATGTGCGCAATGGAAAAAAGAAGAAGATATTGATTATAGTTTATATGGAACCCCTATTGAGAGTACAACATATAAATTTTCTAAATGTTTGAAAAATAGATTTGGAATTATAGAAGGAATAACAGATAGAGACTATGTAACAAATAGTTATCATGTTCCTGTATTTGAAAAAATAGATGCTTTTTCAAAATTAAAATTAGAAAGTGAATTTCAAAAATTAAGTCCTGGTGGAGCTATAAGCTATGTTGAAGTACCAAATATGCAAAATAATATTCCTGCTGTATTACAATTAATTAATTTTATCTATAATAATATTATGTATGCAGAAATTAATACAAAATCAGATTATTGTCAAAAATGTGGATATGATGGAGAAATATTAATTGATAATGATATGGAATGGTATTGTCCAAATTGTGGTAATAGAGATCATGATACACTAAATGTAGCAAGACGTACTTGCGGTTATATTGGAACTAATTTTTGGAACTATGGAAGAACGGAAGAAATAAAAGAGAGAGTTTTACATCTAGATTAATATATATAAGTCAACAGAAAGAGTAATCTGTTGACTTTTTTTTATTTTTATGATATAATAATAATATAAAGTACTGATAATAAGGAGAAAAATAAATGGATATAGAAGAAGCTCAAGATATTTTACTTACTGCAATATCAGAAGCCTATCCAATATATAGTTGTGATAGTTTTTCTAAAGATTATGATTATGCTTGTAAAGCACTTGATTATTTAATAAATTTAATAAAAGGAGATAAAAATGAGAATAGCTAATATAAAATATAATGATATAGTTGATGGAGAAGGAGTATGTGTATCAGTATGGTTCCAAGGATGCCCTCATCAATGCTCAGGATGCCATAATCCAGAGACTTGGAGTTTTAATGGTGGTTATGAGATAGAATATGAAGAACTAGAAAAACAAGTTTTAGAAGCAATAGAAAGAAATGGAATAAAAAGGAATTTAAGTTTGTTAGGCGGGGAACCGCTATGTGAACTTAACCTAGAATATGCAATTAAACTGGCAGCCGCCGCAAAGCAAAAATATCCAGATATAACTATTTATTGTTGGACAGGATATACATTAGAACAAATTTTAAAAAAATATAATAATTCTATTCTTAAAAATATAGATGTATTAATAGATGGACTTTTTATTCTATCACAACGAGATATTACTCTTAAATTAAGAGGTTCTACTAATCAACGAATACTTTATAAAAATATTGATTTTTAATTAAAAATATGATATAATATTATTATAAAATGAAAGAGGAAAATAGATGGAAAATGAAATAATATCAGACATAATAAATTTAGTTAATCAACAAATAGATTTGTATTATCGTTTTTATGGTAAGGAACCAAAATATTTAAAAATAAATAAAGAATTATATTCGCTGTTAGAATGGAACTCAGAACAAGTAATAAATAAAGAAAAATATTTAGAAGGAGCAAATATAAATACAGTTCCAACTTTTATGGGATTAAGAATTCTTGGGACTGAAAAGAAAGATATAGAAGTTTTTTAATTAAGGGAGGAATATGAAAATGATTAAAGAAATTTTAGTTTATCCAAAAGACAAAAAAATATTAACAAGTAAAAGTGAAGAAGTAGAAAATATTGAAGATGTAAAAGAATTAATTCAAGATTTAAAAGATACTTTAGATAATACTGAAAGAGGATGTGGTATTTCCGCAATTCAAATTGGAGTATTAAAAAGAGTATGTATAATAAAGCCAGAACCAAATAAAAGTTTTGCTATGATAAATCCAGTTATAATAGATAAAAAAGGAACTTGTCTTTTTAATGAAGGATGCTTATCTGCACCAGAAGCATCAAAAGTTGTTCAAAGAGCTAATAGAGTTACTGTTGAATTTATTAATGAAAATGGAGAAAGACAAAGAATAACTAGAGGTGGATTAACCGCAATAATTATCCAACATGAATTAGATCACTTTGATGGTTGGTGTCATGTATTTGAAGAAATAGATATCAAAGAAAAGGAAGATTAAAATGAAAATTATATTTTTAGATTATGATGGAGTGGTTAATACTATCTGGTTTCAAGATGTAAATGGAGAACCTAATTTTAATTTTGGAAAATCAGCTTAAGTTAATAATACTCAAGCTATTGCTTGGCTAAATAAATTATATAGAGATTTTGAATATTCAATAGTAGTATCATCTACTTGGAGATTTAATCCAGATTATCAAAAATTTTTATATAAAGCTGGATTAAATAAAAATATAAAAATATTAGGAAAAACACCAAATCTTCAAACTATTCGAGGTATAGAAATTAAAGAATGGTTAAATGACAATAAAAATAATTATAATATAGAAGATTTTATTATTTTAGATGATGATGCAGATATAGATGATTTAATGGATCATCTAATTCAAACAAATACTTATAGAGGATTTGGCTTTGAAGAATATCAAAAGATATATAAAAGATGGGATAAAACTCATAATTTTTAAGGAGGCAGTATGTTAATTCCAAAAAAAGAAAAAACAACAAATATTACTTTAGGAAATAATTATGATATAAATAAACAGTTAGTTCAAAAATATGAAAAAAAACTAACAGACGAACAATTAAACAAAAAGAAAGAAATAATAGCAAATTTTGTAAATAACAGTACAGATTATTATTTTATGCTTTTATGTAATGAAAAAAAGGATTATACTGTATTTGAATTTACAGAAGGCAAAAAATGGACAGAAAGATGTGCTGATTTAGCAAAATGTTTAGTAGATGAATGTCTAATCAATAGAGGAGAAATTCGTGGTATTGATTTAACAGAAGATAAACAAGCTATTGAAATATGGCTTTCAATAAATGGAGAATCTTTTGTATATTACTTTTTTCCTTATGAAAAAGGTGTTATTGTAGATTTTTAATAAAGGAGAAATGAAATAATGAAAAAAATAGTTTGTAGAATAGAACCTTTTAATCAAGTACAACTTATATATTTGTATGAAAATGGAAATAAAATAGATGCAATAGAATCTAGTTTAGACAGTATTCATGACTGGATAATTAATCTTATGGGTATACATACAGATATAGAACAAATTGAATTATTTGGAGCAAAAGTATATTCAAATAAAATAAAACAAAAAATTCAAGAAGAAGAATTTAAAATGTATTCAGAAAATAAAATTAAAATAATTTGTAGATAAGGAGAGAAAAATGTTTTTAATAGAAGTTACAGAAACTTATAGAGTTAATAATGAAAATGAAGCTATTAGAATGATAGATGAAGCAAGAAACAGTTCTCAATATATGTTAAAAAAACATAATTCAGAATTTAAAGAAGTAAAGCAAAAAGGAGAAATTATCGAAACTTATTGGAAAGTTACTTTAACAAAAGTTTTTGATGATATGAAAGAACCAACTGGTTCTACAACAATAGAATATAATACAAATGGCGAAAGTGCTTATTAATAAAAGGAGAGATTTTAATGAGTTGGAAAAAATGTAATTGTGAAGAAAATAAAATTCATTGTAAAGAAGTAAATTTTGGAGCAGAAATTAGATACAAAAGATTAAGTGATTTAGCAAAAGAACCAACTAGAGGAAGTGCGGCAGCCGCTGGTTACGATCTTTATGCAGCAACCGCAGGAACAACTGCAATTGAACCACACCAAACAGTTAAAATAGGAACTGATTTAGCTTTTGAATTACCAGATTATACTTTTGGAGCTATATTTGCTAGAAGTGGTTTGGCTACTAAAAAAGGACTTAGACCTGCAAATTGTGTAGGCGTAGTTGATAGCGATTATCGCGGTAATGTGACTGTAGCTATCCACAATGATAGCAATGAAACTATGATAATTGAACCACAAGAAAGAATTGCTCAATTAGTTTTAATGTCATATATACCAATGACTTTTAAAGAATTTGATGGAGAATTGTCTGAAACAGATCGTGGTGAAGGTGGATTCGGTAGCACTGGTGAAAAATAAAATAAATAAATAAATAAAGGAGATAAAAGGAGAGAGTCATGTTAGTAGGGATAATAATTGGAATGATAATATTTTTATTGTTAATAGGGCTTTTAGCAGTTAGCTATGTTAAATGTCCACCAGATATGGTATATCTAATGTCAGGTATTAGAAAAGAAGCTAAAGTAGTAACTGGTAAAGCAACTTTAAGAATACCTTTTTTAGAAAGAATTGATAAGATACCTTTAAAATTAATTCAAATTGATGTAAAAACAAATAGCGTACCAACAAATGATTTTATTAATGTTGATGTTTATGCGGTAGCAAATGTAAGAATATCTACAAATCCAGAACTAATAAGAATTGCCGCAAAGCATTTCTTAAATCAAGGTACAAATGAAATTGCAAATAATGTTCAACAAATACTCGAAGGAAATATGAGAGAAATTATTGGACAAATGCAACTTATAGATTTAGTAAATAATAAACAAATGTTTTCTCAAAAAATACAAGAAAATGCAACAGATGATATTGAAAAATTAGGACTTGAAATAGTTAATTTAAATGTGCAAAATTGTACTGATGATAATGATGCTATTGTAAATCTTGGTGTTGGTAATTTAGTTAAAATTCAAAAAGATGCTAGAATTTCAAGAGCTCAAGCAGAAAAAGAAATTAAAATAGCTGAATCTATTGCAGATGAAGAAGGTGCAAAAGCAAGAGCAGAAGCAGATGCTAAAATAGCTGAACAAAATAAAAATCTTAACATAAAGAAATCTGAATTTAAAATTGAACAAGATAATAGAAAAGCTATTGCGGATGCTGCATATGAAATTCAAAAAGCAGAACAAATGAAAATTGTTAATGAAAATAAGGTATCTGCTGATATAGCAAAAGCTACTAAAATGACTGAATTAAAAGAAAGAGAAGTAGCTCTTAAAGAAAAAGAATTAGATGCTATTGTTAGAAAACAAGCTGATGCAGAAAAATATAAAGCTGAACAAGAAGCTCAAGCACAAAGAATCGTTAGACAACAACAAGCTGAAGCAAATTTAATTGAAGCAGAAAACAATGCGAAAGCTAAGATAGCAGAAGCAAAAGCTAGTAAACAAGCATCTGAACTTGAGGCCGAAGGTATTAAAGCAAAATTACTTGCCGAAGCAGAAGGTAAAAAAGCTATATTAGAGGCGGAAGCTGCTGGTGTAAGAGCTAAAGCGCTTGCTGAAGCTGAAGGTATTGAAAAGAAAGCAGAAGCTCAAAAGAAAATGGGAGAAGCATCTATTGTAGAAATGATATGTGCTGCATTACCTCAAATAGCTAAAGAAGTATCTGCTCCATTAAGTCAAGTTGATAACATTACAATGTATGGAGATCAAAGCACTGAATTAATTAAAAATAATACTCAAAAAATAGATCAAATAATGAAAGTTGCACAAGATAGTTTAGGTTTAAATTTAAAATCACTTATTGCAGGTCTTGCAACAAGTAAATTATTAGATAATAATACAAAAGAAAATAATTAGAGGATTAGTTTAAAAACTAATCTTCTTTTTGCTTATAAATCATTGATTGGATCGCGCTCTATCGAGTCTTAGAATTAAAATAGGTCTTTGAATTTTTTATTTCAAAATTTGACATTACCAAATTTTTATGGTATAATGTAGATATAGGAAAAATAAGGAGGAGATTAGAATGATTT
>OBLI01001231.1_pt1 | contig 25428 bp, 21 predicted proteins | sample 1519701 | NCBI WGS metagenome assembly OBLI01 (sample SAMEA3663005, study PRJEB22513) | pig gut metagenome | biome: pig gut; feature: pig-associated habitat; material: faeces | place: France | collected 2012
TCGCCCTGCTGAGGCTTGTTATTCTCGCCCTGCTGAGGCTTGTTGTTGCTTGCCTGCTTTGGCTTGTTGTTATTGCCCTGCTGAGGTCTGTTTCCCTGCTGGCGAGGTCCCTTGTTTCTATTATCCCTGTTGCGGTTGTTACCGTTTGGCTGGCGGTTCTCGTTCTTTTCTGGACGGTTGCCGTTTGGCTGACGGTTATCTCCCTTTTCAGGGCGATTTGCATTGCGGTTCTTATTCTTCTTCTTTTTCTTCGCCTTATCAAATCGGCTGAGATCAGACTCATTGAGCAGATCGATGCTCTTGGAAGTTTCCTTCATCTTGCCATTCTCCATCAGGCTGAGCGGTTTCTCGCCCTGTTTATTCATCTCAATGATTTCCTTGGCACGTTCTGCTGTGATGGTCTCCAGGTTGGAAGCCAAGTTCTTGTCAGAAGAGTAGGTGATGAGTCCGGCAAGGATATCTACCTTGAACTGATGGAACTCGCCGTCGGCAGTCTGAAGCACGGCATCCTTAGGTGGCATCTTTCGGCTTGCCTCTACATAGTTATCTACCTCGTAGTTGAGGCAGCACTTCAGTTTGGCGCACATGCCAGCCAACTTCTGAGGGTTGAGCGAGATGTCCTGGTAGCGTGCAGCATTGGTGCTCACACTTACGAAGTTCTTCATCCAGGTAGCGCAGCAGAGCTCTCTGCCGCAAGGACCGGTACCGCCGATACGGCCAGCCTCCTGACGTGCACCAATCTGCTTCATCTCGATACGGACATGGAAGGTATCGGCAAGTACCTTGATGAGCTGGCGGAAATCTACACGCTCATCAGCGATATAGTAGAAGATGGCCTTGTTGCCATCGCCCTGATACTCCACGTCGCCGATTTTCATCTTCAGGCCCAGGTCCTTGGCTATCTGACGGCTCTGGATCATGGTGTCGTGTTCGCGGCTCTTGGCTTCCTTTGCCTTGTCGAGGTCCACCTGCTTGGCAAGTCGGTAGATTCGCTTGATGTCATCCTGCGACTTGAGATTTGCCTTCTTGATCTGCAGTTTTACCAGTCGGCCGGTTAATGTTACTACACCCACGTCGTGACCCGGGTTAGCCTCTACAGCCACGATGTCGCCCTTCTTGAGGTCGAGGTTGTTAACATTGTGATAATATCCCTTTCGGGTATTTTTAAATTGCACTTCCACCAGGTCGGTGCTCTCAGCGTTTCCTGGCACGTCGGCTAGCCAGTCGTATGTGTTGAGCTGTCGGTCCTGTCGTCCCACAGCCTTGCAGCATAGACCTCTATCGCAGCCATTCCACATTTTGAATTTCATATTTTTATAATCCACGATGTATTCTATTTATTGATTAATATATATTGCCCTTTCGGGGGATGTATTTCCTTTATTTTCTGATGAGCAGAACGATATTCTTCAGCGCCAGGTCGAAGAACACGATTTTCGGGTTGGCATTCTGGGCGATGAATCGCTTGCTTTCCTCGAAGAGATTGGAGATGTCGATGATATTCGCCTCGTTGATGAATCGGGCGAAGTTCCTGGCGAAATTCTCCTCCTCCTGTGTCATATAATTGAGTTCCGGCTGGCGGAAATTATACATGAAACTCTCGCGTAGCATGTGCATGAAGTAATCGAGCATTCGCTTCTGCTTCTCTCTGCCGAAGGTGGCAACCACCTCGCTCCACTTCTTCAAATCGTGGATGTTGCGCATATAGGAGAGGCGCATCAGCATGATGAACATATCCAGATGCTGGCGGTTTTCATTGCCAGAGTCCAGCTCCTCCAATGCATGGTTCCAGTTGCCGTTGGCGATTCGGGCGATGCGGTGGGCTGATTCTGCATCCAGCGCTCTTCTTTCTATGAGCGCTTTCTCCACCTCGGAAGTTTCAATCTTTTTCAGGTCGATACGCTGTGCACGGCTTCTGATGGTTTCGAGCAGAAGTTCCGGCTGTTCGCTTACCAGGAGGAAGAGTGTCTGATGAGGCGGCTCTTCCAGCAGTTTCAATATCTTGTTGGCACTCGTGAGGTTCATACGCTCCGGCAACCATATCAGACTGATCTTGTATCCGCCTTGACTCGACATCATGCTCAGTTCTCTCGAAAGATTGTCGGTCTCATCGGCGGTGATGATTGCCTGCTTGTTGAAGTCGGCATCAGTCTTGCCCATGCGCTGCATCCAGTCGCTGATCAGCACATACGGACCTTCCTGGAGGAGCATCTCACGCCATTCTTTCATAAAGTCGAGACTTACGGGCGTATGGTCGCCGCTCATCTCGGATGTCTTGATTGTAGGGAAGGTGAAGTGCAGGTCGGGATGCTCCCATTTTCTCAACATCGGGGAATCGCCCAGTAGATAGCTGGCAAAAGCCAGCGCCACTGCCAGCTTTCCACAACCTTGTGGACCGCAGAACATCAGTGCATGAGGCACACGATTCTCCTGAACCATCTCCATCAGACGGTTCCATATATCTTGCTGACCTATCACTTCACTATTTAACATTTAACATTGAACTTTAAAATAAAATTTTAGCTATCTGTTTCACGCTATCCACCGCCGAAACGGTGAAGAAATGGATATGATTGTATCCGTGATTGAAGAGATCTTTCACCTGGGCAGTCGTCCACTCGATACCGAGTGCCTTGGCATCTTCATCGCTCTTGCACTTCAAAACCTCCTGCGCCAGAGCTTCCGGGATGTCGCAATGGAAGGTCTTTGGTACCATGGTGAGCTGACTCAGCTTGGCGAATGGCTTCAGCGCCGGAACGATAGGGATGGTGATGCCCATCTGGCGAGCCTTCTCAACGAAAGCATAGAATTTCTCGTTGTCGTAGAAGAGCTGGGTGATGGCATAGTCAGCGCCCAACTGCTGCTTCTCCAGGAGATGCTGCATATCCATCTCCAGATTGGGAGCCTCTTCGTGCTTCTCCGGATAGCAGGCTACGCCACAGCAGAATTTATCACCCGGATGCTTGATCGGGGTGCCGTCGAAGAAGAAACCGTCGTTAAACTGGTTTACTTGCTTCAGCAGGTCGGTGGCATTGGAATGACCGTTTTCTGTTGGAGTAAACTGTCGGTCTTCCTTCGCCTTGTCACCTCTCAGCACAAGGATATTGCTGATGCCCAGAAACTGGAGATCGAGCAATTCGTATTCGATGTCTTCCTTCGTGGCACCGCTACAGATGATGTGAGGGATGACAGGGATGTCGTACTTGTTCTGGATTGCGCCTGCGATGGCAACGGTGCCAGGGCGGCGACGCACACGCTGACGAGTGAGGAGACCGTTTTCCAGTTCCTTGTAAACATACTCGCTGTGGTGTGTGGTAATGTTGATAAACCGTGGACCGAAGTCCTTGAGGCTGTCAATGGTGCGGAAGAGAGCCGCAGTGCCATTACCCTTGAGAGGTGGCAAAACCTCGAAAGAGAAGCCTCTTTTGTCGCCCTTTTGATGTAAGAATTCTGCGATGTTCATATTACGTAATATCTATGTGCTCTTATTTTGGTTGCAAATTTACAAAAAAAATAGGGGAAATGTGCAGATTATGCGTATTATTTTAAAATAAACAGATAAAAATATAAAAATAAACAAATAAAAAAATAACCTAAAGTAAAATGGAACATCAACAAACGGGCTCTAAGGCCTATCTTTTCTCGATTGTGATGGTCGCCGTATTGGGTGGCTTGCTTTTCGGTTACGATACCGCAGTGATATCAGGTGCCGAGAAGGGTTTGCAGGCATTCTTCAAGGGTGCCGGTGATTTCGAATACACCGATGTGATGCACGGATTCACTTCTTCCAGTGCGCTGATCGGCTGTATCATCGGTAGTTCGCTTTCCGGTCTTTTCGCCAGCAGGCTGGGTCGCAAGCGCTCGCTCATCTTTGCGGGTGTCTGCTTCTTCCTCTCTGCCTGGGGATCCATGGAACCGGAATCTTATCTCCTGCCTCAGGGACATGCCGACTGGACGTTGCTGGTGGTATTCAACTTCTATCGTGTGCTGGGTGGTATCGGTGTAGGTATGGCTTCAGCCATCTGTCCGATGTATATCGGCGAAATCGCTCCGAGTAATATGCGCGGTATGTTGGTGAGCTGCAATCAGTTTGCCATCATCTTCGGTCAGCTGGTGGTTTACTTCGTCAATTTCATCATTATGGGTCCCCATGCCAATCCTATCTATGATGCTGCGGGTGCCATCGCCAATATGGTGGATGCGCAGTGGACCATCGAGACGGGCTGGAGATATATGTTTGGTAGCGAGATGGTTCCGGCAGGACTGTTCACTTTCCTGATCTGCTTCGTACCTGAGACTCCTCGTTATCTCGTGATGATCGGACAGGATGAGAAGGCATACGGCGTGCTTGCCAAGATTAATGGTTCAGAGAAGGCACGCGAGATTATCCACGATATCAGGAATACGGTGACCGTGAAGACCGAGAAGCTCTTCTCCTATGGCTTTATGTGTATCTTTGTGGGCGTGATGCTTTCTGTATTCCAGCAGGCAGTGGGTATCAATGCGGTGCTCTATTATGCGCCTCGTATCTTCCAGGATATGGGAATGGGTAATCCGATGGTTCAGACCGTCATCATGGGTATTGTGAATATTTCGTTTACGCTGGTTGCCGTCTTTACGGTAGAGAAGCTGGGTCGCAAGCCATTGCTTATCTTTGGTTCCATCGGCATGGCAGCAGGAGCCTTGGGCGTAGCCTTGACCTTTGGAAATGAAGCCTTGAGTACGGTTACCATGCTGAGTATCATGGTATATAGTGCCAGCTTTATGTTCTCCTGGGGACCTATTGCCTGGGTGCTTATCGCCGAGCTTTTCCCGAATACCATCCGTGGTGCGGCTGTGGCGATTGCCGTAGCTTTCCAGTGGATATTCAACTTCATCGTCAGCTCTACCTTTGTACCGATGTTCAATATGCACCTGACTCCGGGCGATGATTTCGGTCATTGGTTTACCTATGGTCTGTATGGTGCCATCTGTATCGTTGCAGCCATCTTCGTATGGAAGCTGGTACCTGAAACCAAGGGCAAGAGCTTGGAGGATATGAGCAAGCTCTGGAAGAAAGATTAGGATACTGAAATATAGGATAAAAAAGTAAGGCGCGATAGCAGGATAGCTATCGCGCCTTTTTATGTAGTTTTCACGCTGAGTGATAAATTCAGACCATATATTTGTAAGTTGTTTGTATTTAAAAGAGTATTAACTTAATTTCTTGAATTTGAATTCTCTAGCCCTCTCTTCTTACTTCTTCCATGCGTTGCGGAAGAGGAAACCTACTGTGGTGTTAGCAGAGTTGGTTGAGTTCTGGATGAAGTTGGTCTGGTAGCCATCCACCCAGATCTGATAGAGCGCGAACTGGAAGCCCAGCTGTCTTGGCTCCTTGAGTGAGCAGTAGCCGTAATACATCTGGCTAGGGATGAAATAGAGCACTACCTTGTGGCTCTTGTTGTCTGTGCCATAAGTCAGATTCAGATTGATTGCTTCAGGACAAGCAATGAAGTAAGCTACTTCAGAAGTACTGTTTGGCATTACATTATACTTGCACTTGATGGCTCTTGGAACCTCCTTGGCGATGGCAGCAGCCAAATCCTTGTTGGAGATGTGCTCAGCGAGTGCAGCTACTGGGAAGTTATACATGGTCATGGTGCTGTCGCCGTACATGCTGATGCTGCATGATGATGGAACAGAGTCAACCTGATTTTTTACGTTGGCATCATTCTTCTTTTCGTAGAGAATGGTCATGTTGTTGTATGAACCTGCTGCCATAGCATGCTGGAAGCTCTTCTGCTGCTCAAGGGTCAGGATGTTCATACCGCTGTCACCGTCAGTATTACAAGAGGTGAATGACATAGCTGCAAAGAGTACAGCCAGGATTGAGAATAATGTAATTTTCTTCATTGTTTTATGAAATTGTATTTTGTTATTGTTATCTTATGAAATTTTATTTTATTCTAATTTTTTGTTTCTATGTGGGAATCTTTCCGGCACCTTTTGGTATCCGAGGGCATTTTTGCCCTACATTCCATTATATAAAACGCAGAAAAGCAAGAATCTTGCATCTGTTTTTAGTTAATGAGAGTTAAAAGAATCCACCTCCCCGAACCATATACGAAAAAAGGACTTTCCGTTAAGGGAAGTCCTTTTCTGAGACTGTGACTCGCATGGGGCTCGAACCCATGACCCCAACATTAAAAGTGTTGTGCTCTACCTGCTGAGCTAGCGAGTCAATCTCTAACTTTATGTTCAAAAGCGAGTGCAAAGGTACGACTATTTTTTGAAATCACCAAATATTTAGTCGTTTTTTTATTGTTTTTCTTCTATTTTGCCCGTTTCTGAGGCAGTTTCCGGTAGATCCGGCCCTAAATTCTCTTCATATTGCGGCTTTTCTCTCGTTACATACCGCTGCCAATAAGCTATGAGAAGGGTAGTGAGCGGAAGGGCAACAATCAGCCCCAGGAAGCCTAGCAGAGCACCCCATATCGAAAGACTCAGGAGCAGGATGGCTGGGTTCAAGCCCATCGCCTTGCCCATAATCTTCGGTGTAACCACCATATCCGTAATCACCTGCACCACGCAGAATACCAATACCGCCAGTCCGAAGACTACCCAGAAGTTCTGTCCCGTATCTGCCGCCTTGAGCATTGCCAGGAATGCCGTAGGAATGAGGGCAAAGGTATGAAGATACGGTACCAGGTCCATGATGCCGATCAGAATGCCCAGACCAATCGCCATCGGGAAACCGATGATGGTGAAGCCGATGCAGAACATGATGCCCATACAGAGCGCCACCATTCCCTGGCCTCGGATATAGTTGTTGAGCTCGCGCTCTACATCCTTCATCAGTGCCGACCAGAACGGACGGTTCTTCTTCGGGAAGATGCGCACCCAGTTGGCTGTCAGGGTTTCGTAATCGAGCAGGATGAAGAACATATATAATAAGGTAATCATGGATGCCACGATACTCATCAGTACGGTTGCCGTCTGGCTCACTACCGAGAAAACCTTCGGCATCGTGGTCTTCAGGGCATCGCTGAAGTCCTTGCTCTTCAAGAACCGTTCTATGGTGGTCTGGTTGTCCTGCAGCCACTCCTTGATCAGCATCGTGAGATTGTTGGTATGGGTGGTTTGATGAACCCATCGGGTCAACACTTCTCCCAGTTTGTCAAACTGGTCAATCATCGGTGGGATGATGAGCCAGATGACACCCCCCACGATGGCAATCGCAGCTCCCATTGCCAGAAGAATGGAGATGGCACGAACCTTGACATGGAGTTTTTGCTCGATGAACTTCACGACGGGATAGAGCAGGTATGCGAAAAACCATGCTATAAAGAAAGGAAGCAGTACCTCACTCAGATAGTTGGTGATGTAGAGTACTGCAATGACGAGGGTAACTATACCAGCCCATCTGATGAACTTGTCGAATGTAATCTCCTTACTCATTTACCTTGAACTTTGAATTTTGATACTTTCTTCTATTTCTCCTGGCTGATGGCTTTCTGGTAGCAGTCTCTGCAGAGCGGCTCGTATTCATCCTGCTCACCCAGGAGCACGCGCTTGTCGTTAGCCACCAGTCGATGGCTGACGTATGCCAGTGCACCGCACTTCACGCAGATGGCGTGCACCTTGGTCACCTCGTCGGCGATGGCACAGAGCGCAGGAATCGGACCGAAGGGAACACCCTTGAAATCCATATCCAGCCCCGCCACGATGACGCGTACGCCGCGGTTGGCGAGTTCGTTGCAGACCTCCACCAATCCATTGTCCAGAAACTGAGCCTCGTCGATACCGACCACGTCGATATCCGAAGCCAATAGCAAAATCGATCCGGAAGATTCAATAGGAGTAGATCGGATAGAATTCTGGTCATGGCTCACTACATTGTCTTCGGAGTAGCGCGTATCTATCGCCGGCTTGAAGATTTCCACCTTCTGTCTGGCGAAGTTGGCACGCTTCATTCTTCGGATCAGTTCCTCGGTTTTTCCGGAGAACATCGATCCGCACACCACTTCAATTCTTCCGGGACGGTGTGCCTCCCCATTCAGTATTTCAGTCATTTCGGGGACAAAATTACTAATAAGGTTTTAAAAAATGCAAAGATACGCAGTTTTTTTTTGCTATGAAAGATTAATTAACTACATTTGTACCCACTTATGGGCATATTATATATCGTACCGACTCCAGTAGGCAATATGGAGGACATGACAATGCGAGCCATCCGTGTCTTGAAAGAGGCAGATATGGTGCTCGCTGAGGACACTCGGACATCGAGCGTCCTGCTTAAGCATTTCGATATTAAAAATCGATTAGTGGCGCATCATAAGTTTAATGAGCATGGCACATCGGCTGGCATCGTAGAGCGATTGAAGGCTGGTGAGACCATCGCCTTGATCAGTGATGCAGGAACCCCAGGCATCAGCGACCCTGGTTTCTATCTGGCTCGTGAGGCTGCGAAAGCAGGCATCACCGTGCAGACCCTTCCGGGACCTACGGCTTGCATCCCAGCCATCGTGTCGTCCGGATTACCTTGCGACAGATTCTGCTTCGAGGGATTCATCCCGCAGAAGAAGGGCAGACAAACCTATCTGGAATCTCTCAAGGATGAGGTGCGCACCATGATCTTCTACGAGTCACCCTATAGAGTGGTGAAGACCTTGCAGCAGTTTGCCGAGGTTTTTGGAGAAGACAGACAGGTGAGCTGCTGCCGTGAAATCTCGAAGCTGCACGAGGAAAGTGTGCGTGGAAGCCTTGCCGAGGTAATCGCCCACTTCCAGGAGACGGAACCGCGCGGCGAGTTCGTCATCGTGCTGGCGGGTAAGGATCCCAAGCAGCTGAAGGAGGAATTGAAGGAAAAGCGACGCGAAGAGCGTAAGAATAATAAATAAAGAAAGTATTAATTATAAAATTAACAAAAAGGAGAAGGATTATGAAAAAGCTATTAATGATGGCATGCCTCGCAGCCTTTGTTTTAACTGGATGTAACGACGGCAAGAACAATGCCGCTAACAATGCGGCTCAAGCAGATTCGCTCAACAGCATCATTGCGCAGAAGGATAGTGAACTGAATGATATGCTGGGTACTCTGAATGAGATTGAGGATGGTCTCAACCAGATCAATGAGGCTGAGAACCGCGTGGTGCTCTTGAAGAATGGCGAGGGTGCCACCAAGAGACAGAAACTCAAGGAGGATGTGCAGTTTATCGCTACTCGCATGAAGCAGAACAAGGAGCTCCTCGCCAAGTTGCAGAAGCAGTTGGCTAACAGCTCTATCCAGGGCGACCAGCTCAAGAAGACCATCGAGAACCTGCAGAAGCAGCTGGTTGAGAAGGAGAAGCAGCTCCAGGCACTCCGTGAGGAGTTGGATAGCAAGGATATCCATATTGCAGCTCTTGATGAGACTATCAACAACTTGAACACCAAGACCAGCAACCTTACCAAGGAAAGCAGTAAGAAGACTGAGGTGATCAATGCTCAGGATAAGCAGCTCAACACTGCATGGTATGTATTCGGTACCAAGAAGGAGCTGAAGAACCAGCACATCATGGAGAATGGTAAGGTTATGACCGGTAACTTCAACAAGAGCTACTTTACAAAGGTAGATATCCGTGAGGTTTCTGAGATCAAGCTTTATTCTAAGTCAGCCAAGTTGCTCACTACTCATCCTTCAAGCTCTTATACTCTGGTTCGTGATGCCAACAAGCAATATACTCTCCGCATCACCAACTCTCAGATCTTCTGGAGCACCAGCAAGTACCTGGTTGTTCTCGTGAAGTAATGAAGAATATTGGATTAGAAACGAAATGTTGACGCACCGAAACGGTGCATCAAGCCGGAAAAACAAAAAAGATGATGCACTGAAATGGTGCATCATCTTTTTTTGTGTATAGTTTGATACTGTCCTATCTTTTTCTGGCAAAGAATTGCTGCATGAGTGCTCGGCATTCATCTTCCAGTACGCCCGATGTAACTATTGTCTTAGGATGCAGCGCCTGGGGCGCATATTTGGTATAGCCCCTTTTTTCATCTCCGGCACCATACACCACACGGCTGATCTGCGACCATCCCAAGGCTCCGGCGCACATCACGCACGGCTCTACTGTGACATAGAGGGTACAGTCTTTCAGGTATTTTCCGCCCAGCATGTTCGCTCCGGATGTAATCGCCTGCATCTCGGCATGGGCGGTAACATCGGTGAGCATCTCCGTAAGATTGTGGGCTCTCGAGATGATGCGGTCCCTGCAAACGATGACGGCACCTACCGGAATCTCGTCTTCGTCGAATGCCGCCTGCGCCTCCATCAGCGCACGGCGCATATATTCTTCGTCTTTTTTCAGATTGTCTTCCATATTTCCATTCTTTATGATTTCTCTTTTTCTATTTTTGTGCAAAAATACATAAAAAACTTTGATGGATGAAAGAAAAGTATTATTTTTGCATAGTAATAGTGCTTTTTGGGCGGAAAATGATGCCGCCAGAGGTAAACTGAAGAGAATAATCTATGGCTGAACATAATGATTTGGGCAAATGGGGAGAAGATGAGGCTGTGTTCTATCTGGAAGATAAGGGCTATACCATCATAGATCGTGACTGGAGGCTAGGCCGCCGCGACCTGGATATCCTTGCCTATACTCCCGATGGCTCCACCCTGGTGGTGGTAGAGGTGAAGACCCGCACCGGCGGGAAATACCAGCAGCCCGAAGAGGCTGTCACCCCCAGCAAGATGAGGAATCTTGCCATAGCTGCCAATGCCTATGTCAAGGAATGCCAGGTGGACAAAGAGTTGCGCTTCGATGTCATCTCCATCGTGGGAAGCGAACATCAGGTGAAGAGTCTGCAGCATCTCAAGGATGCCTTCAATCCGATGCTCATCCTTTGAGGCAGATGCTTACATATATATAATAAGGTGAAAATGGAAACAAAGATCATAAGAATGCAGGAAGTGGATTCTACGAATACCTTCCTGAAGGGAATGAAAGCCTGCGAGGATGATACGCTCATCGTGGCTGTAGCCGATTATCAGACGGCAGGCAGGGGACAGGGCACACATACCTGGGAGAGCGAACCGGGCAAGAACCTCCTGTTCAGTTTGCTGATGACTCCTACCTGGGTGCCCGTACGCCAGCAGTTCCTGCTCTCAGAGGCAGGAGCCCTAGCCGTCAAGGATGCCCTGGATACCTATACCGACGGCATTACGCTGAAATGGCCGAACGATGTATATTGGAACGACAGGAAGATCAGCGGCACGCTGATAGAGACCTCTGTCGATTCCAAGGGCATCAAGCGATGCATCTTCGGTACCGGGGTGAACATCAATCAGACCGAGTTCCACAGCGATGCGCCCAATCCGGTATCCCTGGCTCAGATTCTGGGTCACGAGGTGGATAGGGAAGAGGTGCTGCAGAAGATCATCGAGGCATTCAAGAAGTATTATGAGCTGCTCCGCCGTGCCGACTATATGGATGTTTCGGGCATCTATCATCTCTCGCTCTACCGCCGCAAGGGATTCCACTGGTACGAGGATGCCGACGGAAAGTTCGAGGGTGCCTTCGTAGAGGTGGAAGATGACGGCCATCTCATCCTTCACGACAGGAAGGGAATGATCCGGTCGTATGCCTTCGGCGAAATCAGATTCCTGATTCCTTCAGCAAATATGAAACAATAAACATTAAACAAGATATTTATGGCAAAGTTTAAAAGAATTCTTTTGAAGTTGAGCGGTGAGAGCCTGATGGGCAAGCAGAGCTTCGGCATCGACCCTGAGCGCTTGAGTGATTATGCTAAGCAGATTAAGGAAGTTCACGAGATGGGCGTGCAGATCGGTATCGTGATCGGTGGTGGTAACATTTTCCGTGGATTGAGCGGAAGCCAGAAGGGATTCGACCGTGTGAAGGGCGACCAGATGGGTATGTGTGCCACCGTCATCAACTCTCTCGCCCTGAGCAGTGCCCTCGGTGCACTGGGCGTGAAGAACAAGGTGCTTACAGCTATCCGCATGGAGCCTATCGGTGAGTTCTACACCAAGTGGAAGGCCATCGAGGCAATGGAAGACGGCTACATCTGCATCTTCTCTGCAGGTACAGGCAGCCCATATTTCACTACCGATACCGGTTCTTCTCTCCGTGGTATCGAGATTGAGGCAGACGTGATGCTCAAGGGTACCCGTGTGGACGGCATCTATACCGCCGACCCAGAGAAGGATCCTACCGCTACCAAGTTCAAGGACATCACCTATGATGAAATCTACACCAAGGGCTTGAAGGTGATGGACCTCACGGCTACTACCATGTGCAAGGAGAACGACCTTCCTATCTACGTATTCAATATGGATGTAGTCGGCAACCTGAAGAAGGTGATGGAAGGTGAGGAGATTGGTACGCTCGTACACAATTAAATAAAAAAATAAGGCTTACTTCCCGCCGGAAGTAAGCCTTTGTTGTTCCTTAATCTTTTTATCTTTGTTAGAAAGCTGATGCCTATACTAACAATTAACGCCTTTCCTTGAAAAGGAAATGACAAAACCTATATTTTTATTTTTTCTTCAAAAACATCATCCAGGAGAGAAGTACGTACATCAGGATGATAGGCCACCATCCCTCCAGGAATCCTCTTGCTCCTTCGGCAGCCACAGATACCGCAAGAACGGCGATGGCGAAACCGACAAAGCTATACTTCACCTCGTTGCCCTTGAACGACCACTGCTTGAACTTCAGGGCGAACAGCGGCAACTCGCATACCAGCAGGAAGCTGGTGATGAAAATCAGCGCCAGCACGAGATATATCGACCAGCTCTGGTTGGTAATCCAGCTGGGGCTGCTTACTACCAGCGAACCCCAGAACAGCGCATTGGCTGGCGTAGGTACTCCGATGAAAGAGGTAGTCTGGCGCTCATCCAGGTTGAACTTCGCCAGTCTCAGGGCAGAGAAAGCTGCGATGATGAAGGCTACGTATGGCAACCAGGGGCGCAAAGGCTCCAGAAACTCCGGATACTCCATTACAAAGAGTTGTGAGAATACGATGGTGGCTGGTGCTACGCCAAAGGTCACATCGTCGGCAAGCGAGTCCAGCTCCTTGCCGATAGGCGATGAAACGTGCAGCAAGCGGGCGCTCATACCATCGAAAAAGTCAAAAATAGCTCCAATGATAATCCACAACAGTGCCATTTCGGGATTTCCACCGAAGGCAAACGATGTAGCGATGCAGCCTGAGATGAGGTTGCAGCAGGTAATCGTGTTTGGAATATGCTTCTTAATACTCATTTTTTCTTATTTCAGTTTTGCTATGATTGTCTGATCACCTGTGGTTGACTGTCCCATCTTCACGCATACTTCCGTGCCGAGAGGCAGATACACATCCACTCGTGAACCCAGTTTGATGAATCCGAGATGCTCATCGATGTAGCACTCTTCTCCCTCCTTGGCATAGGTTACGATGCGGCGGGCTACGGCACCGGCAATCTGCCGGCACAATACATCCACGCCCTCAGGGGTGGTGATCATCGTGTCGGCATGCTCGTTCTCCTCGCTCGCCTTAGGCAGCCATGCCTTCATGAACTTTCCGTCCTCGTGCTTCACGAACTTCACCTTGCCATCCACAGGAAACCAGTTGGCATGTACGTTCCAGAGGCTCATGAAGATGGAAATCATCAGTCGCCTGTCGTTGAAGTAAGGTGCATTCTCCACTTCCTCTATCACTACGATCTTGCCGTCGGCAGGAGCTACCACGAGTTTCTCGGTATCTTCCACGTTCAGGAATCTGATCGGGCATCGGTAGAAGTTGAGCACGATACCATATACTACACCGAAGACCACAAGGAATGCCCAGAAAGGTATCTTGTTGTCAAAAGCCATCCACAGTACTGCTGCGACAGCCACCAGTGCTATACCGCCGAACACCAGCTGGTCGGTGCCTTCGCGGTGAATTCTTATCTTTTTTAGTTTCTTGATTTTTTGTCCCATGAGAAAGGTTTACGTTTTTATTTTCGGTGCAAAGGTACGTCATTTTTATCGTTTTTGCAAATTTTTCTCCCATTTCTTTTGGCAATATCAACTTTTAGCAGTAACTTTGTTCTCAAATTACGAATTTTAATGCAAAAAATGGAAGATTTTGTTCATTTACACGTCCATACACAGTATTCCATCCTCGACGGCCAGTCCAAGATTCCATGTCTGGTGGACAAGGCCATCAAGGATGGCATGAAGGGTATGGCAGTAACCGATCATGGTGTGATGTTCGGCATCAAGGAGCTGGTTGACTATTGCGGAAAGGTCAACAAAGACCGCAAGAAAGAGGGACTCGAACCCTTCAAGCCCATCATCGGTTGCGAGATGTATGTGGCACGACGCACCAAGGGCGACCGCGAGAAGGACAAGGGCGATATGAGTGGTTACCACCTCATAGTGCTCGCCAAGAACTATAACGGATACAAGAACCTCATCAAGCTGGTGAGCAATTCGTGGGTGGATGGATACTACATGCGCCCACGAACCGACCGTGCCGACCTGGAGAAGTATCACGAAGACCTCATCGTCTGCTCGGCATGTATCGCCGGCGAGGTGCCAGCCAAGATCCTGAAGGGCGATATCGCCGGAGCCCGCGAGGCATGCGAGTGGTATCACAATCTCTTCGGCGATGACTATTACCTGGAGCTGCAGCGCCACAAGGTGCCCGATGATCCGAGCCTGCTCGCCAACCGCGAGGCTTACGAACTGCAGCAGAAGGCGAACAAGGTGCTCATCGAGTTTGCCAGGGAATACGGCATCAAGCTCGTATGCACAAACGACTGCCACTTCGAGGACAAGGAGACTGCCGAGGCGCACGACCATCTGCTCTGCATCGCCACCGGCAAGGACCTGGACGATCCTAACCGCATGCGCTACTCCAAGCAGGAGTGGTTCAAGACCCGCGAGGAGATGAACGAAGTGTTCGCTGATGTGCCCGAGGCGCTCTCGAATACCCTCGAAGTATTGGATAAGGTGGAAATCTACAGCATCGACCATGGTCCTATCATGCCGTTCTTCCCCATTCCGGAGAGTTTCGGTACCGAGGAGCAGCTGCGCCAGAAGGTGTCGGAAGAAGACCTCTACAGGGAGTTTACCACTGATGAGAATGGAGAGAACCAGCTGTCGCCCGAGGATGGTCAGAAGGTGATCGACCGTCTGGGCGGCTACGACAAGATATACCGCATCAAGTTTGAGGCAGAATACCTGCGCCACCTCGCCTACGAGGGAGCCAGGAAGCTTTATGGCGATCCGCTGCCCGAGAATGTGGATGAGCACGTGAACTTCGAGCTCCACGTGATGAAGACCATGGGTTTCCCGGGCTACTTCCTCATCGTGTCCGACTTCATCAGGGCGGCACGCGAAGAGCTGGGCGTAATGGTGGGCCCGGGCCGTGGATCAGCGGCAGGTTCCGTAGTGGCATATTGCCTGGGAATCACCAAGATCGACCCTCTGAAGTACGACCTGCTGTTTGAGCGTTTCCTGAACCCAGACCGTGTGAACCTGCCTGATATCGATACCGACTTCGATGACGACGGCCGAGGCAAGGTGTTGCGCTGGGTAATGGATAAGTACGGTCACGAGAACTGTGCCCACATTATTACATACGGTTCGATGGCCACCAAGAACTCCATCAAGGATGTGGCGCGCGTAGAGAAGCTGCCTTTGGACAAGGCGAATGCACTCTGCAAGGCGATTCCCGACCGTCTGCCCGACGGAGCGAAGATGAACCTTGCCAACGCCATCAAATATACCCCGGAGCTGAAGGAGGCAGAATACTCCAGCGACCCCCGCGAGAGCAATACCATCAAGTATGCCCGCATGCTCGAGGGTACCATCCGCGGCACGGGTATCCATGCCTGCGGATTCATCATCTGCCGCGACCCTATCAGCAACTGGGTGCCTGTATCTACCGCCGATGACCCTGATTTCCCGGGACTGAAGACGGCAGTAACCCAGTACGACGGTCACGTGATCGAGACCACCGGACTCATCAAGATGGACTTCCTGGGTCTGAAGACCCTCTCCGAGATGAAGGAGGCGTGCAAGGTAATCAAGCAGACCACGGGCGATGTCGTAGATCTCGATACCATCCCTATTGATGATGAGCTTACCTATCAGCTCTACCAGCGCGGCCAGACCATCGGAACCTTCCAGTTCGAGTCGCCGGGTATGCAGAAGTATCTCCGCGAGCTGAAGCCTACGGTTTTCGAGGACCTCATCGCCATGAACGCCCTCTACCGTCCGGGACCTATGGATTACATCCCCGACTTCATCGCCCGCAAGAACGGCCAGCAGGCCATCACCTACGATATCCCCTGCATGGAGAAATACCTCAAGGATACCTACGGCATCACGGTGTATCAGGAGCAGGTGATGCTCCTTTCCCGCCAGCTGGCAAGCTTCACCCGAGGCGAGTCGGATGCCCTCCGTAAGGCGATGGGTAAGAAGAAGAAGGCTATCGTAGATGCGATGAAGCCGAAGTTCATCAAACAGGGACAGGAGAACGGCCACGATCCGGCTGTGCTCGAGAAAATCTGGAGCGACTGGGAGAAGTTTGCATCCTATGCCTTCAACAAGTCGCACGCCACCTGCTATTCCTGGGTAGCCTATCAGACAGCCTATCTCAAGGCACACTATCCAGCCGAATACATGGCAGCGCTGATGACCCGCCGCTTTGCGCAGATCACCGAGATTACCAAGCTGATGGAGGAGTGCCAGTCGATGGACATCAAGACCCTGGGACCGGATGTAAACGAGAGTTACCGTGCCTTCGGTGTGAACGAGCATGGCGAGATACGCTTCGGACTTTCCGCCATCAAGGGTATGGGAACTCCTGCCGCCGATGCCATCGTGGCAGAGCGCCTGAAGAACGGCCCTTATAAGAACATCTTCGATTTTGCCGAGCGCGTGGATTTCTCCAATGTCAACCGCAAGGCATTCGAAAGTCTGGCTCTGAGTGGCGGTTTCGACAGCTTCGGCATCCGCCGCGAGCAGTACTTCGGCAAGAACAGCAAGGGCGATACCTTCCTGGATACGCTCGTAAGATACGGTCAGCTCTACCAGCAGGAGCAGCGCGAGGCAGCCACCTCGCTCTTCGGAGGTGTAGAGGCGGTGGAGATAGCCACCCCTCCTATACCGGAAGCTGAATCCTGGAGCACCATCGAGAGGCTCAACAGGGAGCGTGAGCTCGTGGGCATCTATCTCTCGGCTCATCCGCTCGACGATTACGAAATCATCCTCCGCAACCTCTGCAATACCCACTGCTCTGAACTGGGCGACAAGGTGGAGCTTGCCAAGAAGGAGGATGTGGTGTTCGGCGGCATCATCACCGGGGTGAAATCCAAGTTCACCAAGACCGGAAAGCCGTGCGGCTTCGTCACCATCGAGGATTTCGAAGGATCGGGCGAGCTGGCGCTCTTCGGTGAGGACTGGGGCAACTGGCGAGGCATCATGGTAGAGGGCAGCACCATCTTCGTTACGGCGAAGTGTGTGTCCCGTTACGGCAATAGCAACTTTCTTGACTTCAAGATCAGCACCGTGGAGTATCTCCAGACCGTGAAGGAGAACCGCCTGGAGAAGTTTACCATCATCGTGGACAGTACGGTGATAGACGAAACGCTGGTGAATGATATCAAGACGCTGGTGGAGAATGATGAGGGCAAGGCACAGCTCTTCCTTCAGATTCACGATGCCGAGACCAAGACCAATGTGCTGCTGCGTGCGCAGGACCGCACGGTGGGAGTGAGCAGGGATCTGATACAGTTTGTCAACGACCATCCGAAGATGTCGTATCAGATCAATTAAAAATGATTCATGAGAATATTATTAACTATATAAAAAAGGTAGAAAAAAATGGAAGTAACAATTACAACCGAGAATTTCGAGAGTTACAAGAATGGCGAGTTGCCATTGGTAGTAGATTTGTGGGCTACATGGTGTGGTCCTTGCCGCCAGATTGCTCCTATCGTGTCAGAATTGGCAGAGGAGTTTGACGGTAAGTTGGTAGTTGGTAAGTGTGATGTAGAGGAGAACGACGACATCGCTATGGAGTTTGGCGTTCGCAATATCCCTACCATCCTTTTCTTCAAGGGTGGCCAGCTCGTTGACAAGTTTGTTGGTGCAGCCAACAAGTCAACCCTCAAGGAGAAGTTTGAGGCTCTGCTGTAAGACAGGGCAGAAGACTAAAAAAAATACGTCCCGGTGCGGCATCAGCTGCATCGGGACGTATGCTTTTTTGTTAGAATCCGAATTTGCGAAATAGCCTCTAGAATTCTACGCTTCTGCTACCATCTTCCTCCACGGTGATGGTCACCTTGGTACAATCCTCCGGCAGCAGGTCCTCGATGAGTTCCGGCCACTCCAGGAAGCAGAGGTTTCCGCTGTAGAAGTAATCCTCGTATCCCATATCATACACCTCTTCAATCTTCTTGATGCGGTAGAAGTCGAAATGGTAGATAGAATCGCCGTTTCCGGCAGTGTATTCGTTGACGAGAGCGAAGGTAGGCGAGGTGATTACATCCTCCACGCCCAGTTCCTCGCAGATAGCTTTAACGAAAGTTGTCTTTCCGGCACCCATCTTGCCATAGAAGGCAAAGACCTTGCCGTCGCCCATGTTCTGCAGGAATTCCTTGGCTGCAGCATGGATGTTGTCTAATGAATCAATCTTAATCTTCATATATTTAATTTTTAATTTTAATTTCTCTTTCTCGGTGTCAGTGTGATGATCGGAATGAGCATTTCCTCCATCGAGATGCCACCGTGCTGGAAGGTATCCTTGTAGTACGAAACGTAGTAATTGTAGTTGTTCGGATAGGCGAAGAAAGCGTCTCCGTAGGCAAAGACATACGATGTACTCAGGTTGGGAGCAGGCAACTGTGCCCTTTTCGGGTCCCTGATGGTGAAAACCTCCTTGGCATTGCAGGCCAGGTTCTTGCCCAGCTTGTAGCGCAGGTTGGTATTCGTGTTGCGGTCGCCGATGATCTTGATGGGCTTCGAGGCGCGGATGCTTCCGTGGTCGGTGGTGATCACCACCTTGCAGTCATCCTGCGACAGCCTTCTGAACAGTTCCGAGAGCACCGAGTGGCGCAGCCAGCTCTGCGTGATGCTGCGGTAGGCACTCTCCGTATTGGCGAGCTCGCGTACCATCTTCGATTCCGTCCGGGCATGCGAGAGCATGTCGATGAAGTTGATTACCAGCACGTTAAGGTCCTTCTCCCTGCATTCGTTGTAGTGCTCCATAAACCGGTCGGCACCCTGCGAATCGTTCACCTTGTGATAGCTGAAGCTGTATCGCTTGCGGTATCTGTCGAGCATCGTCTGTATCAGCGGCTCCTCGTTCAGGTTCTTGCCCTCCTCCTCGTCTTCATCCACCCAGAGCTCCGGAAACATCTCGGCAATCCTGTTGGGCATCAGACCGCTGAAGATGGCGTTCCGGGCGTATTGCGTGGCTGTAGGCAGGATGCTCATATACATATCCTCTTCTATGTCGAACAGCTCGCCGATGTCAGCCGCCAGCATCTTCCACTGGTCGTATCTGAAGTTGTCTATCACGATGAGGAACACCTTCTCCCCCTTGTCCAGAATCGGGAAGATCCTGTTCCTGAAGACATCCGGGCTCATCATCGGGCGGTCGTCGGAAGAAGATGTATCGGCAGTCTTTCCGGCATATCCATTCTTTCCGGCATTCCCATTCCTCATCAGGTCTATCCATTCCAGATAGTTCCTGGCGATGAATTTGGCGAATCCGATGTTAGCCTCCTCCTTCTGCATGGCGAGCATCTCGGTCATCTGGCTGTCGGTATCGCTCAGTTCCAGTTCCCATTTCACGAGTCTTCTGTATATTTCCATCCAGTCGCTGCAGGTACGGCAGTCCATCATCTTCAGTGCAATCTGCTGGTAGTCCTGCTGGTATCCGCTCTGCGTCATCTCGGTCACGATATCCTTTTGGTGGATGTTCTTTTTCAGCGAGAGCAGGATTTGGCTCGGGTTGACGGGCTTGATGAGATAGTCGGCGATTTTCGACCCGATAGCCTGGTCCATGATGTTTTCCTCTTCGCTCTTGGTACACATCACAACGGGAGTAGCGGGCTGGATGTCCTTGATTTGCTGCAGGGTCTCCAGACCGCTCAGTCCAGGCATCATTTCATCGAGGAGGATGAGGTCGAAGGATTGCTGTCGGCATAGCTCGATGGCATCCGATCCATTGCTCACCGTGGCAACCTCGTAACCTTTTTTCTCCAGGAAGATGATATGTGCCTTGAGGAGCTCAATTTCATCATCGATCCATAGTAATAATCCGTTGCTCATATAGCATTATCCTTTTAGAGTATTATTTTGCATTATCCTTTTAGGATATATTTTTATTTTTGAGGTGCTAAAGTACAAAGAATAATTGAATGACGGAAGAGAGTTGGGGTTAAAGAAACTTAATTGAAAAAAAAGGTGTGTCATAAGTTTAGATTATGGCAGCCGAAGTCGGGCTGATGGCTCTTCCGATTGGGGGCAACTGCTATAGCTTACTTACAAATATCATCAGGATTCTCGGTCTTTTTTATAATATTAAGACCGGGAATCCGTTATTATTATCGAAGATAAAAGTAATCAAAATAATAAAAAAAAAGAAGAAAAGAAGAAACAATGCTCAAGATTGTAATGATCATGCTATGCGGAATTGGTACGGGGTACCTGCTCCGCAACAAGAAAATGAGTTTTATCGGTCGTGTCATCACGGCGCTTATCTGGGTACTCCTCTTCCTGCTTGGCATCGAGGTGGGAGCGAACCCTCGTATTATCAATGGTCTTCAGACCCTGGGACTCGAAGCCATCGTGCTTACGATAGCCGGAAGTCTGGGTAGTACAATCTTTGCGTGGGCATTGTGGAGATATGTCTGCAGAAAGGAGGCAGGAAATGAAAGGTAGTCTGATTATCGTAGGCTTCTTCGTACTGGGCATCATCGTGGGAGTGTGGGATGTGATTCCTGCCAGTTTCCTGGCGAGCGACGTGAGCTATTATGCCCTCTGTTGCCTGATGTTCTGCGTGGGTATCAGCATCGGTTGCGATACCTCTATCCTGAAGAGTTTCAGAAAGGTGAATCCCCGGCTGATGATGCTGCCGGTGATGACCATCCTGGGAACCCTTGCCGGATGCGCGGCTGCCTCCCTGATACTGGGACACCGTCAGCTCTCCGACTGTCTCGCCATCGGTTCGGGCTTCGGATACTACTCATTGTCGAGCATCTTCATCACGCAGTATCGGGGTGCCGAGCTGGGAACCATCGCCCTGCTTGCCAACATCTTCCGTGAGATTCTCACCCTGCTCTGTGCGCCCCTGCTGGCGAAGTATTTCGGCAAGCTGGCGCCTATCAGCGTGGGTGGAGCCACCACGATGGATACCACATTGCCTATCATCACCCGCTATTCGGGCGAGAGCTTCATCATCGTTTCCATCTTCCACGGCTTCTGCGTAGATTTCTCCGTACCGTTCCTGGTTACCTTCTTCTGTTCGCTCTAACGGCTTCCTTGCCGCTAGAGCTTTCTTGCTTTATCAGAATCCATTCAGCTCGATGTATTCATCATCGGCTTCAGATTCTGGGGCATTCGAGTCATCGAAGTAGATGCCGGTATCGGTATCTTCTGTAGGCTGGCTCTCGATATCGATTCCATTATCTTCAGGATTCTTCTTCTGAGAATTATTTTCTTCCTCCAGAGCATCTTCCTCCTTCTGGGAATCCTTATCCACTACGATTTCCGTTGGCTCCATCAGCAGGCGCATCTTGCTGATCTTCAGCGGTGCAAAGTGACGGGTATAGAACTTGTCGTAATCATCATACGAGAGATTTCTGCCCAGAAGCTCGAGGTTCGGCTCGCTGATTACGTAGCTTCTCGCCTTGGAAATCAGACGGAGGATGCCGGCTTGCTGATGCAGCTCGTTGGCATACTGGCGCGCCTCATCGTAGTTCTGGAAACCGCTTACCTGCAGGCGATGCAACCCCTGGAGGTCTTCGATGCTGATGTCGAAATTGCGCGCCATATAGGTGGTGAAGTTATACTTGGCTACCTCGAAGAGCAGCTGGTTTTCGTTGATGGAATCTGGACTGTAGGCGAGCAGGAAGACAAAACGGTCGTTGCGGTCGGCTGAGAATCCTTTCTGCTGGGTGGAGTCCTGGGAGCTGAGCACATCGCTGCGTTTCGCCCAGACATTACTCAGGTCGAACTTTCCGCCGTAGAGTCGTCTTCCGGCATTCACGCCGTTTACGATCATTCCCGCCATCTCGCTCAACCGGCTGTTGGGATATTGCGCTATCACCTGGTTCATCTTTTCCAGACATTCGGAAACCTTGCCCTCGTTGAGCTGGGTCATACCGCTGATGAAGAGGAACTTGTCGCGGTTGGCGCCAGTAGGGAACCGCTTGTCTGATATTTCCGAGTTGTGCATCACCACCTCGTACTTGCCCTCCTTGAATGCCTGATAGGTGAGGGTGTAGATGGAATCTTCGATGTGTACCCCTATCCTCGCATTCTCCAGATAGTAAGGGTCGGAGAGGAGGGCTGTGAACTGACTTTCGGGGTAATCCTTCTTTAATTTATCGACATAACTGTTCGCCATCTGAGTTTGCTTCTTTCGGGAATAAAGCAGATACAGATGGTAATAGGCTTCGTCGAGATGCTTGAAATCCGGGTAGTTGTCCACCAGCCGGAGCAGCATCTTCTCGCTCAGAGCCAGGTTGTCGAGCCGGTCTTTGAAGATGATTCCGGCATGGTATAAGCCATCCGCCAGGAGCTGGTTGCTCGCTGACATCTGCTCTGGGGTGAACGGAATCTGAGCCAGATAATAAGCCCGCTGATGAGGGTCGAGGCTGGCGCTATCGGCAGATGGCTTGCCGGATTCTTTCTGGGATAAAGAATGGGATAGAGCGTCTTGTAATGCATCAGGCTGAAGCTTGGAATCTTGATCAGAATTCGTTCCTTGAGCGATATCCGTTTCCTGTGCCGAAGCTACAACTGTTTTGTTGATTCGCTGCCAGTTGTCGAGGTTCTTTCGCTTGCCCCAGAGTTTTTCGAAGAGCGCCTTACCCTGGCTTACGGCTACAGGGGAATAGAAATACCAGGTATTGGTGTTCCCGAATCCGTTTCCTGATGCATTCCCGAATCCGTTTCCGGAATCATTCCCGGAACCATTCCCATCCACTCCTCCTTCATATTCCGAATTCATCTCAGCACTGTCTTCCCATCTCCTTCTTTCTTCCTCTTTCTCCTTTTTTTTCAGGGCAGCTATCACACGGTCGATGGCTGCATTTCTGTCTCTCTCGTCCATTTTGGCAAGAGACTGCAGGGAATCCTGGAGGGCGATGGCATCGGTATAAGGCACCAGTTCGTCCAGCACCTTGGAGCGATGAGCCAGTTGCGGATAATCCTTTCTGTCCTGATCTAGCAAGCCGATTGCTTCGCCATAGCAGCGCTTGGCATCAGCATATCGTCCGGTTTCCCAATACAGATTGCCCAGACGCAGCAGGAGTACACCCTTCTCTATACCGTTTCGGGTAGCCTTCCGGTTGCCTTTTTCGTAGGCATAGATGGCACGCAGGGTATCTTTCTGGGCCAGGTGGATGTTGCCGATGGCATAATATACCTGGTCCTGATATTCCTTGTTCTTATCCGATGCCGCCATGCGCTTGAGTCGGCTGATCATCTTCCTGCTGTTGCCCGAAGCCAAGACCTCGGTGATGGCGATGCGGGCATTAAACTCCAGTTCGTAGGGCGGATTGAGCCGGATGACGTGGCGGAAAGCCTGATAAGCCTCCTGCTGGTTGCCGATGGAAGCCTGCAACTGTCCCATCAGATACCACTGGCGGGCTTTCTGCTTGTGTCGCATCTCATGGCTTATCACCTTCCTGAGATAGGGAATCGCCTTCCGGGCATCCCCCGTGTGGATATAGTAATCGGCGAAGGCATAATCCCATTCCTTCTGGGCACGCCAGTGGATGGAATCGCGCTGGATGTTTCGGATCACATCTTCTGCATCGTAGGTCCATCCCTGCTCGATATAGCATTTGGCAAGCCAGGCGCGCGCCTTGCCGTAGATGGCAGGCTGGGTGGAGTAAAGGCGGCTCATATAGGCGAAGGTGGCAGCGGCCCCCTCGAAATCCCCCTTCTGGAATTGAGAACGGCCCATCAGCATCCACGCTTTCCATAAAAACGGATTGTATTCCCTGCGACTGAGCCATTCGATATCTTTCGCCGTCTTTCTCCTGCCGGGTTCCCATACGGGGCGGCGCTTGATGCTGTGCTGATGGATGGCTTTCTCGCATTTCTCGATGGCACGGTCGAAGTTGGCTTTGCCCAGATCGCGGCTGTTCCTGTTGCCTACGGTATAGAGCGGAATCTGCTCCGTAAAGTTGTCCCGGTTGCCTTCTTCCTTCTCCAGCGCCCCGTCGATATAAGCCACGATACCATTATAATAGGTATTGTATCGGGCATTAAAGGCATGCCACCACCTGCTCTGCGCCGTATTCTTCTGCGTAGAGCATCCCGTAAGGATCGCTGCAATCACAGCGAGTCCTATCAGAAAAAAGTGTTTGATGGGGCTTTTGCCTTTCATGCTTTCTATTGTTTATCTGGCATCTTTCTTCTGATGCCCAGGACGATTTTGGCGAGTGCGAATACCACGATGCTGATGAAGATGATGGTGGCACCCGATGGCACGTTGAGCAGATAACTGATGTAGAGACCGGCGATGCAGTCTATCCATCCCAGGATGATGCTTGCCCATATCATCTGCCTGTAATTATAGGTGAAGAGGTTGGCGGTCATCTGCGGAATGGTGAGCAGGCTGATGGCGAGCACGATGCCCACCATTTTCAGTGTAGCCACGATGGTCATGGCGATGAGCGTCATCATCAGGTATTCGATGGCTGTAACCGGCAGATGCTGCGAACGGGCGAAGGTACTGTCGAATGCGATGTTCTGGATAGGGCGCAGGAGAAAGGTGAAGAGGAGGGCTACGATGAGGGCAAGACCGCCCAGCAGCCACAGGTCTGCGCTGTCGATGGCAAGGATGCTTCCGAAGAGGAAGGAGGGCAGGTCGGGCATGAATCCTGGAGTCAGGAAGCAGCAGATGATGCCCACGCTCATTCCCAGGGTCCAGAACATGGCGATGGCGGAATCCTTTCGCACATCTTTCTTGCGTGATATCCATTGCACTCCGAAGGCGCTGAGTATGGCGAAAACCATGGCGGAGAGTATCGGATTGATTCCTGTAAACACGCCGATGCCGATGCCTCCGAAAGAGGCATGGGTGATGCCGCCGCTGATGAATACCAATCGGCGGGTAACGATGTAGGTTCCGATAAACCCGCACAGGATGCTTGCCAGAAAGGCGCCTATCAGTGCATTTTGGAAAAATGTATATTGTAGTATATCCATGCGTTTACTTTGA
>OBLI01001233.1_pt1 | contig 25411 bp, 26 predicted proteins | sample 1519701 | NCBI WGS metagenome assembly OBLI01 (sample SAMEA3663005, study PRJEB22513) | pig gut metagenome | biome: pig gut; feature: pig-associated habitat; material: faeces | place: France | collected 2012
GTTGAATCTTCTTTCAAAACATTTAATGCATAGCGTAGCCGAGGCAGAGGCATGAAAAGCGAGAGCCGGTGTGGAGCCGGTGTCATTACACGAAAGTGTAATGAGCAGGGCGGAACATAATATAGTGACGTAGGAGCGCAGGGCTACCGAGCACCACAGGAACAAAAGCAGATGAGGATGCGTCAACGGAAACGTTGAGTTTTCGTTGCAAATCCGAGCGGTGCCGTTTAATGCCGAGGCGTCAAAAGAGCCGCAAATAATCCAAGACAGCCAAGACAAAAGATGATTCAGAAGTTCAGATGGCTAGATGGCAAGCTAAATAAAACAACTACAACAAAATTAAAATAACAATTAAGTATAAAAATTTTCCTTTCCCTTTTTCCTATTGATTTTCCAACGACTTCCCCAAAAAGTCGTTTTTCTTTGTTTGGTTGGAAAATTTGCGTGAGCGTTGCAAACACTTAATTTCTTGCTATTCAGAATATATCAATATTGATTTTAACTCCAATTGTCACCCTGAATTTAGTTCAGGGTCTCTAATAGTACTAATTTTACATAATACTAATTTGATTTATTGGATTTAGGGGAACAATTCTATTTTGCCACTCAAAAAAAACAGGTCATGGGAAAACTCATGACCTGTTTTTAATATCTTTTTAGCGACTTATCCAATCACAGGAGCAACAAATGTTCTTGCTGCCAATTCTTTATCAAGATTGAACAAAGCTTGTTTATCATCACCAATCAATCTCAATTTAGCTAGAACTGTACCAACATTTGATTCTTCTTCAACTTGTTCTTTCAAATACCAATCCAAGAAAGATACAGCAGCTCTATCGCGAACTTCTTCTGCTACATCCATCAATTCATTGATACTTGCTGTAACAAATTCTTCGTGTTCCAAAATTTGTTCAAAAATAGCCAAAGGTGTAGTACCTTTGATTTCAGGCTTGTCGATAGCTTCAAATTCAAGATGATTATTACGAGTGATTACGTAATCATACATACCCATAGCATGAGCTCTTTCTTCTTGAACTTGTACATCCATCCAATTTACAAAACCTGTCAATTTCAATTCTGCAAAAATACCTTTCATTGCAAGATATAAATATTCTGAATACAATTCTTTGTTAAGTTGTACATTAAATGCTCTTTCTAATTTCTTGTCCATCATATTTTTCTCCTTCTACTTTTTTAACAACTACTTGTCAAAAGTTTCCACAATAGCTTTGGCAAGATTTTCAATTTCTTCAATTTGATTTTCTTTAATCGTAGATTTTACAGTAACTTTGTTGCCGACAAATTCAGTATTTTTCAATTGAGAAACCAATTCTGTCATCAATTTTCCTGCCACTGGCGCCCAAGAACCATTTTCAATAATCGCAATTTTACGATTTTGTAAATTGTGTGCAACAATATCATGTAAAACATTTTCCATAGAAATAAAGATTCCATTGTTGTATGTCGGTGCTGCAAATACAATATGAGAATATTTGAACGCATCCGCTACAACATAAGAGGAATCCGTCACAGATGTATCACACAATTTGATATTTTTTACACCCAAGTCCGCCAATTTTGATGCCAAAATTTCTGCTACATTTTGAGTCCCACCGTAAATAGAAGCGTAAGGAATCAATACTGACTGTATTTCTGGGGTATAAGTTGACCATTTCATATATTTGTCAATAAATTTGTCAAAATCTTTTCTCCAAACATAACCATGCAATGGACACAACAATTTGATTTCAAGAGCAGATGCTTTTTTAAGTAATGCCTGAACTTGAGGACCGTATTTTCCTACAATGTTTGTATAATAACGTCTTGCCTCATCCATATACCTATGTTCAAAATCAACTTCATCAGCAAAAATATTACCGTCAACAGTTCCAAATGCACCGAACGCATCTGCTGAAAATAAAATTTTATCAACAGTATCATAAGTAACCATAACTTCCGGCCAATGAACCATTGGAGCGAACACAAAAGTCAAATTGTGTTTACCGGTATTAAGTGTATCACCTTCTTTTACCACCATCAATTGTTCTTCAGGAATAGTGAAATCAAAGAATTGCCCAAGCATTGTTTTGATTTTTGCGTTACATACAATAGTAACGTCAGGATGTTTTGCCAAAATTGCAGGTATTTCTGCGCAGTGGTCAGGCTCCATGTGGTTGATTACCAAATAATCAAGTTTTCTGTCACCCAAAACATGAGCAATATTTTCCAAAAATTGATGAGTGACTGTTTTGTCTACAGTGTCTAACAAAACAGTTTTTTCATCCATTAATAAATATGAGTTGTATGATACTCCAATTGGCACTGGATAAACACCCTCAAATAGGGATAATCTTCTGTCATTTGCACCAACCCAGAACAAATCTTGAGATATTTTTTTAGTATTATACATAATTTTTTCTCCTTTTTTCTCCATAATAACATAAAAACTGAAAACGATTATCAAAAATAATTTATTTGAAAATAACCAAGATGGCTAATAGAAATTAGGACAAAAGTCTAATATTATCTATAATACATGATGACAATTGAAATATACAATTGACATGATGAAACAAAAGTTTGCCAAAAAAATTGGCATGCCGTATGAAAAAGATTATTTGGATAAAAAAGAGTTTCTTGCCTGTATCCGCAGGCAATTTTATTTTTGTTTGAAGGGAAATGATGGCATAGATTTTAGGTAACATTCTGAATGACTTAGAAATTCTGTGTGAGCTAATTTGAACAAAAAAGTCATTGTCACCATGAACTCGTTTCAGAGTCTCTAATATTGCACATTTTGCATAAGACTAATATGTTAAATTAGAGATGCAAAAACACCAAGGAGGAACAGAATATTACGTTTCGCTTTAGCTCAACTCAGTTCAGCATGACTAAAATCAAATACAGAAAATAACAAAGACCTATGTATTATCAATTACCACGGATAATCTTTTTCAATCTTCCAACCGGCACGACGAATCTTTTCGGCGCAATACATACCATAACTTTGTTTAGAACATTCATTGTTTATTTCATCATTAGTCTTTTCATATCCGTATGCTCTTATCCCTCCACCATCTCTTTGAACTCTTGTAAGAAAGAATACGTCCTTTCCATATTTATTAGGCGGAGCACTTGCATTAAGGTCAACCAAAATAATTCCGGATGGTTCATCTGAATTATAAGCACTTCTTATACTATAAAAATAACCATCAAAGGATATAAAAGCCGTACCTTTTGGATGAATAGGGTAAAAGTCTCTATTTTTACCTGCTCCAGTATATGGATTATTTGATTTATAACCACAACGAGTAGAATAATTATCACATGTTGATAATATTTTCATGTATGGCGCCCAGTATGTATTAAAATAAGTTTTAGAATCCATATTATAAGCCTCTTCAAAAGTAGGTTCACCTACATCATCATAAGACAATTTGTATGCTTGATTTAATATAGATATCGCTTTTTGTAATTGTGTTACAGTAACATTTTTTTGATAATTGGCAATCAAATTCGGAATCGTCATGGCTGCAACAATTCCAATAATTCCTAAAGTGATTAAAACCTCAGCCAACGTAAAAGCTTTTTTAAAATAGAACAAACCTGACCTCATTATTGACTAATATATTAGTCATTATATACATATTTTAGGTGGATTGTCAATATAATAGTTATTAAAATACTCTATATGAATAAGGACACAGTGCAAAAATTAGGTCTAAAAATCAGAATTGAAAGACAAAAACAAAAGATTTCGCAAGAAAAACTTGCAGAACTTGCCAATCTAAACAGAAATTTTGTCGGAATGATTGAACGTGGCGAAACAAATGTAACTGTCAAAAATCTTGAAAATATTGCCAATGCACTGAACATCCCAATCCAAGAATTGTTTAATTTTGTTATTTAGCTAAACAATGAAAGCGTTGTTAGCATGGCAATGCCGACAAAGTTTAAATGTTAAATTAATAAATCCAACTTATTTTGAAGTTAGTAACTTAAAAAGCCTAACCTCCAGCCTTCCTGTCTTCTTGCCCTCCAACTATCCAGACTTTCTGCCTTCCAAAATTTCCTCTTGCCTTCTTAAACATTGGTCGGTGGTAACAGATTTACAATCCTTATTTTTCATATATAATCAAAATTATGAAAACTAGAGATAACGTAAGAAATTTTTGTATTATTGCCCACATTGACCACGGTAAATCAACTTTAGCAGACAGACTTCTTGAAAAAACAGGAACTGTTGCCCAGCGAGATATGCAGGAACAATTGCTTGATTCCATGGACATTGAGCGCGAACGTGGTATTACTATCAAGTTAAATGCCGCAAGAATGAACTATAAAGCCACTGATGGCAAGGACTATGAACTTAATTTGATTGATACTCCAGGGCACGTGGATTTTTCTTACGAAGTTTCTAGATCATTGGCAGCTTGTGAGGGAGCTTTACTAATTGTTGACGCGACTCAAGGTGTTGAGGCACAAACTCTTGCCAATGTTTACCTTGCAATTGAACAAGATTTAGAAATTATTCCTGTTATTAACAAAATAGACTTGCCTTCTGCTGATGTAGAACGCGTAAGACAAGAAATTGAAGAAATCCTCGGAATAGATGCATCAATGGCAATTCCTGTGAGTGCAAAGACTGGTGAAGGTATAGATGATGTCTTGGAGGCAGTTGTAAATTACATCCCTGCTCCAATAGATAATTCTGATAAACCGCTTAGAGCACTAGTTTTTGACAGTGTATATGACCAATATTTAGGAACAGTGTGCTATTTCAAGGTTGTTGACGGTTCAATTTCACTTGGCGATAATGTTCGATTTATGGCTTCAAATAAAGAATATGAAGTTGTTGAACTTGGTTACCAAACCCCTGCAAGGGTGCCTGTAAAAAAACTGACTTGTGGTGATGTAGGTTATTTCGCAGGTTCAATCAAAGAATTAACCAGATTTGTAGGCGATACAATTACAAATGTTGATGCCCCTGCGGCTGAACCACTACCTGGGTACAAAGAAGCTTTACCTATGGTATTTTCAGGTATGTATCCTGTTGATAATGAAGATTATGGCGACCTGAAAGAAGCATTGGAAAAGTTAAAACTTAACGACAGCAGTATCACGTTTGAACCTGAAACATCAAATGCATTAGGTTTTGGTTTCCGTTGCGGATTTTTGGGTATGCTCCACATGGAAATTGCGCAAGAACGTTTGGAACGTGAATATAATTTGTCACTAGTTACAACTGCACCATCTGTAGTTTATAAGGTTCACAAAACTAATGGAGAAATCGTTGAAATCGACAACCCAGCAAACCTTCCTGCAGCACAGTATAGAGACTATATTGAAGAACCTTACGTAAAAGTTCAAATCATTACTCCGAATGAGTTTGTAGGAACATTAATGGATTTGGCACAAACCAAACGCGGTATATTTATTAACATGACATATCTTGATAAAGTTCGTGTTGATTTGGCTTACGAAATTCCATTAAGTGAGGTCATCACTGATTTTTATGACCAATTGAAATCAAGAACAAAAGGTTATGCAAGTTTAGACTATGAATTTAGCGAATACAAGCGTTCAAAACTTGTAAAACTTGATATCATGTTATCAGGTGAAGTAGTCGATGCACTTTCTGTAATATGTCACGAGGACAGCGCATTCTATATCGGCCAAAAACTTACAACAAAATTAAAAGAAATAATTCCGCGCCAATTGTTTGAAGTACCTGTTCAAGCAGCTGTTGGCGGAAGAGTAATTGCAAGAACAACAATCAAAGCAATGAGAAAGAATGTACTTGCAAAATGTTACGGTGGTGATATTTCTCGTAAACGTAAACTTCTTGAAAAACAGAAAAAAGGTAAAAAACGTATGAAATCTGTTGGAAGTGTGGAAGTTCCTCAAGAGGCATTTATGGCTGTACTTAGCCTTGATGAGGACTAATAGTATTCCACTCTTGAGCCATCATAGAAGCATCAAGCCTGTTTTTTGCGCCAATTTTGCGCAAAATTGCTGCTACATGAGCTTTTACAGTATGATGCGTAATCATTAAAATCCTTGCAATTTCTTTGTTGGTAAGCCCTTTCATTACATACCCCAAAACTTCCAACTCCCTATCTGTAAGGTTTTTATTTGCAACTCTTGCTTTTAATGAATTATTCTTTGTCATTCCAGCATTGTCCTTTCCAATTTTCTTCAATCTTACTCTTATATAGCCCAAATGACTATTAACCACATGGGTAGTTTTAATACTTCAGACAGTGTATATGCAAAACAATAGACTCTACAATACAACAAAATAATAACGTGATTTTCTATTATCAAGGCAACTTTCCACACCCACATTACAAAATATTAAGAAAACTTAACAAAAGAGAAAAACATGCGCAATTATTTACTAGTGAAATACTTTATATATATACGAGATGGAAAACAAAATATAGGATGATTGTTAAACAGAACTCAAATAAGAGAGTATGTGAGTAAAAAGGAGATTCGACAAATGACACTAAACGGAATTGGTAACAGTTTTTTCAATGGGATTACACACCTTCACCAATCAAGTGATGGCAAAACAGTTCAAAGACAAGCTCAAACAGAATCAACCGGTTTGATTAATTTTAAAGGTGTTGATTCAACTCAAAGAAAAGATTTAGATAAACTAAACCCTTATGCAAGTATGGGTGTAAATTTTTCTAAAACTCCAGCTACAACAGAACAAAGAATTGCAGATGTAGCTCAACAAGATTTTGGAACATTTACCGGAAACTATACATTGACAAATACTCAGGCTGCAAATTATGATTTGGCAGATTATAGAGCTAAATTAAATCCGGCAGGCTTTGCCGCAGAATATGTCGACCCAGAAGTTGTTGGGGCACATGTTCAAGATAAAACAAGTCCGTTCGCAGAACTCTTTGCATAGTTACGAATTTGCAAACTCACATACAAAATTTTCAGGGTCAGTCTCTCCGACTGACCTTTTGTTTTTTTTGGGAGAGATTTTAAGGTTCAGGAATATAGTTTAACATATTAGTCTTATATGAAATTTGTAATATTTGAGCCCCTGAAACTGCGCAGTCGCCAAAAACGTGACTCCACATCGTTTCGCACTCTGCTCCTGCTGTTCAGGGTGACATAGACCTTTTTGTATGATTAGAATACTATTTGTGACCTGTACAATATTAACCAGCTTGCCCTCTTGACCTCCTGCCATCTGACTTCTTCTCTTTATTTTCCCCAAAAGCGCAAGATTGTAAACTTATGTAACAAAAAATCAAATTTTTTAGTCTATTGACTAAAGATTCTTAAAATACATGCCGTAACTAATTATGTGAGTAAAACATAAGGAGAACCGAAATGGCTATCAAGTTTAATGATTTTAATAACAGTTATAACAATTATAACTTAGCTATCGGTAAAGCTCTTGCAAAAGAGACTAAGAAAGCAGAAGAAACAAAAGCTACTGAGAAATCAAACGCTCAATTCAAAGGTTTGGAAAATGAAACAGATTTATTAACACAAAATACCCAATACTTGTACGGTGTAAAACTTGGCAAGTTTACAGCTGAAGACAAAGAACTTGCTGACAGCACAAACGCAATTTTGGCAAGCTTAGGATATGACTACAAAGTATCTGCAGCACAAGTTGCAAGCGTTACAAACGGTATCAAAAATGTGGTTGCCCCTGGAATGAAAGCTGCAGCTGATGGTGCTGTTGCTGCAAACATCAAAGACCCTAACGGTCCATTTGCAGAATTATTTGCATAAGACTTATAAATATACTTACTCACACATTTATTTTTAGGCTGGTTTAATAAAATCAGCCTTTTAATTTGGTTTTGAATGCATAATCTTGTATCATTCAAAAAGCTTAATAATTTTATTTAAAGAACCTCAATTTTCACAGCAAAATAACTGGTCAAAAGACCAGTTGATTTGCATTTTTAGATATTAAGCCTCTTAAACAAGTCCTAGGACTTTTTTATACCAAGAGAAAGATTCTAACTCACTGCCATTGAAAGTTGTTTTTGTGCATTGAGATTTTAAATAAGTTTCAAACTCATCGGTAAATTTTGACTTAACTTTTTTTGTTTCATTTTCAGAAATTACTGTTGCCATAGACCTACTCCTTTACACATTAAAAAATCATTCAAGAACCTGCTATATTATAACATGAAATTGAAGGTTTTTCTAGCTTTAAGTCATGATAAAAATATTTTTTGCCAATATACGCGCATTTTAATTGTAAAATTTTATTAAGGAATTTTGTTTATTTAAACTTAGCTGAAATAAATATAAAAATAAGCACTTTTTTGACAAAATTTTGGAATTTTTGTGGTAGTATTTTTATATGAAACTTATCGGAGAAAATATACATATAATCTCAAAATCAGTACGTGAAGCATTGGAAAATCGAGATGAAAATTTTGTTAAAAATTTGATAAAAATACAAAATAATGTTGACTGTATTGATTTGAACATTGGACCGGCTCGTGGAAAGCTTGATAAGATTTTTGATTGGCTTATCCCACTTGCACAAGACAAAAATCTTTCACTTGATTCGACAAATATAGATGCGATTATTGAAGGTATGAAACTTGTTCAAAATCCTGCAAAGACATTCATAAATAGCACCTCAAAAGATAGCGAAAAATTAGAAAAATTGACAGATTTAGCTGCAGAATACGGCAGTAATTTAATTGCACTTGCACTATCAAAAGAAATAGGAATACCAAAAACCGCTGATGGAAGATTAGAAATAGTCTTTGAAATTTACGAAAAATGTATGGAAAAAGGAATTGAAAGCGACAAAATTTACTTTGACCCCCTAATTTTACCAATTTGTGCCGACCAATCTCAAGCTTTGGAATCTTTGAACACTATTCAAATGATTAAAGAAAGTTTTGAACCTAAAGTCAACACTGTTATCGGATTGTCAAACATTTCAAACGGCTGTCCCAAAAACTTGCGCCCTATGATAAACCAAGTTTACGCGACATTGGCATTTGGTGCAGGACTGGATGCAATAATTCTTGATGCTAAAGATATAGAACTGGTGAGAATTTTGAATATGCTTGAATCTCAAACACCTGAAACTTCAGTTGACAGATTATATTTTAACCTTGCCAACATGGTTCAAAACTTTGAAGATATTAACGAAATTAAGTTTGACAAAACTAGTATTAGGGAGCAAAATATCATTAAAACTGCAGAGATTTTACTCAACAAAAAAATATACTCTGACAGCTTTACACAGGTGTAATTTTTGTGGTAATATCCAAATAAAATAAGGAATTTTTGAGGAGTTATGAAAATAAAAAAATCGCTATTAACAAGTATTTTGGTTTCAACACTATTTTTAGGTATGTCACCAGCAATTGCGCAAATGTCTCCAGAAGCAAGTACTTTATATCAAGAGGCTTGCAGTGCGGAACATCAACAAGATTTGAAAGCTGCAATTTCAAAACTTGAACAAGCTATTCAAGTTTCAGGTGGGGATTCAATGATTTATACTAAACTTGCTGGGCTATACTCAGAAATAGACGATACCGACAAGGCACTTGCAACATATAAAAAAGTTATCGAATTAAAACCGGATGATGCATTTGTTTATATCAGTATTGGCAGCATTTACGAAACTCAAGCCAAATACAAAGATGCTCTTCAAGCTTATGAAAAGGCATTGGGTATTTTTCCGGAATATAAATACAACTACTACAATATTGCAAATGCGCAGTACCAATTGAAAGATTATACTAACGCAATCAAAAATTATAATGCATTTTTAGAAACATATTCTCAACATACAGAGTCAAGAGAAAATTTGGCATCAGCTTATCTCGCAACAAAAGATTATGAAAATGCTTCAAAACAATATCAAATCATTTATGACAAAAATCCTGAATCATTTAAAAACTTCTCAGAATACGGTATTGCATTGTTAAATACAAACGAATCTGAAAAAGCCGCCGAAATGTTAGAAAAAGCTATCGCACTTGATTCTGACAACAACTCTGCTCACTTGGGCTTGGCTCAAGCATATCAAGATTTAGGAAAAAACGATTTGTCTTATGAACAATATCAACTTGTTTTGGCAAAAGTTCCTAATTTGAACACTGTCAGACTTGATTATGCAAATTTGCTTTCTGACATGAACAAAAATACAGAGGCAATTGCACAATACAATATGTACATAAAAGCTTATCCAAATGACGTAAACGGGTACAAACGTATCGCAGCAATTTACAAAGAATTGAATAATATGGATAAAGCACTAGAAAATTACCTTATTGCAGCATCTAAAGATGGTAATGATATCGGTATCAAAAAAGATATCGCGTTTTGTTATCACAACAGAAAAGATTACACAAATGCAATCCAATATTATGATGAAATTTTGAAGGTTCAACCTGATGATTACAATGTTAAATTTAACAAAGCATTAGCTCTTCATGCTCTTCACAAATACCAAGATGCAATCGTTTTATATAAAGAACTTCAAACTGTAAAAAGCGATAAAACCGTCAAAGACAATTTGAATGATGCATTGGTTTCAAGAGCGCATCAACTTATTGAGCTTGAAGACTACACAGAAGCTATGGATGATATCAAAACAGCATTGAAAGACGGATATGCTGATGGTTACGCCTATTACGGACTTGCAAAAATCTACCGTGCACAGGGTGACAATACAAAAGCCTCTGAAAATTACGAAAAAGCAATTTCGCTTGACCCTGATAAAACACAATATTCAGCAGAATATAGCGATTTTATTTCATCACTATATAGCCCAAAAACAACGGTAGAAAAAGTTGCACCAAATACAGGTGAAATCTCTGCAGTGAATATCACAATTGACGGTGCTGACAGTTCTACAACCACCGCAACTTCAAAAAAACAAGAAACACCTGTCGTAAAATCTTCTGCAATAATAATGAAACAAAACGAAGATTTAATTACAGAAGGTGATAAAAATTTCAAAAGCAACAATTACGATGCTGCTATAAAGAATTATCAAGACGCATTACAAATTGTTCCAAATGATGCAATTACTTTACTAAAAATCGGTAATATCTATAAACTGAAAGAAGATAACACAAAGGCTGTTAATTTCTATCAAAAATCTATCATTGTAAACCCTGATTATACCGACGGATGGTTTAATTTAGGTTTGGCTTATGCAAATGAAAACAACATCATCGAGGCTCAAAAGAGTTTTGAAAAGGTAATTTCACTTGATTCTGATTACAATTTCGGATACGCATATTATGCACTTGGCAGAGCTTTAGAATCTCAAGGCAAAAAGTCAGATGCCATCAAAAATTACAAATTGTTCATCAAACATAACAATGACAATGAAATGATTAATACTGTTCAAGCTCAAATCAAACAACTTCAATAACGATATGAAAAAAGTATTTTTATTCATAATTACAATATTTTTGGTTGTATTTACTTGCGCTTGCAATAATGAGCAATCACTTGTTTTGTTCAACAAACATCCGTTCACGATGGATACAATTAATTCACCAAGTAATACGAATGTCTTTGCGACAGGTGAAAGAATTTACTACCTTATAACACTTCCAAAACCTATAGAGGCAAAATCTTTGTTAATCCAAATTCTAAAAGTTGGTGGAGATTCTGACGAACGACTCGGTTATGAATTAGTTTGGGGTAAACGTGTAAAATTAAGAGATGAACAAGCCCATTACTTCACAGATTATGTTGTATTTAATACAAAAGGAACTTACCTAATGAAGGTTTATTCAAGGGATAATCCTACAAAAATTTTGACAACCGCTAATTTTTATGTGAAGAATTAAAATAATAAAACGAAAGGATTTTCAATGCTAAAAGATATAGCTTTAAAATATTTCAAAAACGGATATTCGTGTTCTGAAAGTATAATTCAAGCTTGTGCAGATGAAGGAATATGCTCTCCTGACTTGTTACCTTGTGCAACAACGTTTTCTGGCGGAATGTCATCAGGTTGTATTTGCGGTGCGGTTAGCGCAGCACAAATGGTTTTAGGGTATAATTTTGGCAGAAATAACAGATTTAACAACAACGTTTTTGCACGTGAAAAAGCAGCTCAACTGGTTGAACGATTTGTAAAATTAAACAGAGTAACCTGTTGTAAAGTTTTGAGTTCAGGTTTAGAAGGCAGTGCAAGAAAAGAACACTGCTCAAAATTTGTTTCAGAAGCCTGCGACATTTTAGAAGATTTGATTAAGGTTAAAGTGTAGATGTTAAATGTTTTTTCTATATTTATCGGTGGCGGAATTGGTGCTGTTGCAAGGTATTTAGTCGGAATATTATACTTGCACATTCTAAAAACAAATTTACCTGCTGCTACATTTTGTGTGAACTTTGTAGGATGCTTAACTTTAGGCTTTTTATACATATTTTTTATTGAAAAAACTCAAATACCAACAAACCTAAAATTAGCTTTGACTGTTGGATTTTGTGGCGGATTGACAACATTTAGTACATTTTCGCTTGAAATTTTTGAAATGATACAAAATTCTCATTACGTTCAAGCATTGGTTTATATAGCAGCAAGTCTTGTTTTGGGAATTGCGGCAGTATTTTTAGGAGGATATTTATGCAAAACTTTTATAATATAGACAAATTGAATTTTCTAACTGCCGGCATGCCACTTGTAACCGGAAAAGGTGGATACCCAAAAGCCCTTGATGTATTGACTGAAATGAACCTTGATGGTCTGGAAGTTGAGTTTGTTCATGGAGTTAGAATGTCTGATGAAACTCGTTCATTTTTGAAAACCGCAGCAAAAGAAAAAAAACTTATTTTGACAGCACATGGACCATTTTATATCAATCTTAATTCTAAGGAACAAGAAAAAGTTGATGCCAGTGTTCAACGAATTATAGACACCGCAACGGCAGCCTCTGAATTTGGCGGCTATAGTATAACTTATCATGCTGCATTTTACTTGGGTGGAGATAAGGAAACAGTTTATCAACAAGTAAAAACTCAAACTCAAAAAATCGTAGAGACTCTTGAAAAAAATAATATAAAAATGTGGATTCGTCCTGAAACAACAGGTAAAGCCTCACAATGGGGTGAGTATGAGGAAATTATCCGCTTGTCAAAAGAGTTTGAGCAAGTACTCCCTTGTATTGATTTTTCGCATATCCACGCAAGAACAGCCGGTGAATACAACACCTATGACGAATTTTGCAAGGTTCTTGACAGAATAGGCACAGAACTTGGCACATTTGCATTGGAAAACTTCCACGCACACCTTGCAGGAATTGAATATACTAAAAAGGGCGAAAAATGTCACCTGATATTGGAAGACTCAGATATGAATTACAAAGATTTACTGAAAGCTTTGAAAGAGTTTGATGTAAAAGGCGCTCTTGTTTGTGAAAGTCCAAATATTGAAACTGATACAAAGATTTTAAAAGAATATTACGAAAGCTTGTAATTAGAAGGCTAGAAGGCAAGATGACAGGAGGGCAAGCTTTTTATTGTCATTTTGAATTTATTAAAGTTTTTTCAATCTTTGCCGACATGTAATACACATGGTATAAACATGAGGTTTTTATATGTTTAATTCGATAAACAATCCTTTTGGACAAAGAATTGAGTCTGCTATCTCAACAGGTCAAGAAAAGCATCAACATCAACAAGAACGTCAAAAGGAAGAGAAAAAATATTTGGAAGATGATGACAATGACGAAGTAAGTATTGGAGAACTTCCTGTTTTGACAGAGGATGAAGTTCGCTCAATGACATATAATTATATTGCCAAATTGAAATCTGAAAATGAAGGGAATGAAAAGGTTATCCAAAAGCTTGATAAATTCCTTGCAAAATTTGATGTGTTGAAATTTATGAAAAAACATCCGAATATGACTAGCGCAGATTTCCACATGCTAATGTTTAACGAGACTTGTAGTTTGGTTATGTAAGGAAATTGCTGTTAAACATATTTTTCTTATGTTTAATTTGTTATGTTTGTGACCATGAAACACCAAGTAGGAACAGAATATTACGTTTCGCTTAGCTCAACTCATATTCTAGTCAGTTCAGGGTGACATATTTTTTCGTTAATCAACATTGATAGATTCTGAATAGCACAAAATTATGTGTTCTGTTCATATTTCACACAAATTTTCTAAGCTTTCATAATGACAATAAAAAGCTCGCCTTCTTGCCATCCTGCCTTCTTGACCTCTGGGATTTATCTATGCTTAAAGTTTGCAGATGCTTTTAACATTTGGTCAGTAGACATAGATGATGGAGTATGAGCCTGTCTTGCATTTGGGTCATAGCCTACTGCTTTACCTGGAAGGCAAGAAGTTGGTGGCAAAATTCCAATTTCTTTTACGAAAGTTTTACCATTTTTTTCAACAGACTCAGTTACTTTTGTTGAAAAAGTAAAAATATCTTGTCCCCATTTATTTGGACCTTTTCGCCCATTGATATCAACTGCAAACAATGTCATTGAACTGCCTGCATCATCAAAGATAATCATACTGTTATCAAGTACATAAGCATGTCCTGAATTCAGATTTTGGAAACATTCTGCATCTCCAGGACTAGGATAATTATCAGGCAAACAACCTTCACCTTTTGGATTGTTTTCACAAAAACGGGTAGCACCCAAAGAACGCACAAATGTACCCATTAGAGAGTTACAACTATCACCGTTAAGTGTTTTTTCTTCATTATCATCACCTGCAAGATTTTTTGCAGTACAACTTGGAACTGACAAACCATTTAATGTTTTTTCATCATCAGTTGGGCATTCATAGCAATTATAAATTTTTCCGGTATCAAGCGTAATGTTTTTCAAAGTCGCAGCCATTTTTGAATACGCTGCCCTAAACTCTGAAAGTCTAGCTCTTTGCTGAACTGATGAACCAACCGTTGAAAGTGTCATTGTAGCCAAAAAGCCTATCAAAGATAGTGTCAACATAACTTCTGATAGTGTAAACGCAGATTTTTTAATATTAAAATTCATATTCACCAATCCAATAAACCAAACTCTATAAGTCTATTTTAACATATTTATCAGTGGTAGTCAATTGCAGACTATGCTCTCGGATGAGTTTCGTTATAGACTTCTTTCATGTGCTGCATAGAAATATGGGTATAAATCTGTGTATTAGAAATACTTGCGTGCCCCAAAAGCTCTTGCACAACCCTCAAATCTGCACCATTCTCTATTAAATGGGTTGCAAAACTATGCCTAAACATGTGTGGAGTTACTTTTTTAGGAAGTTCAATTTTTTCTACAATGTCGTTTATAACATTTCTAATCATTTTTGTTTGCAGTCTAAATCCGGTTTTATTGATAAACACTGGAGTTGTGTCAGTTATCGGTTCAAGCGTATAACCTTTTGCAATTAGTGGTCTTGCACTATCTATATAACCTTGAAGATAAGATTTTGCTCTGTCTGTAATCAAAATTATACGTTCTTTTGCGCCTTTACCAAAAACTGTAATTTCATTATTTTCAAGATTAAGGTCGCCAAAATTCAATCCGCTCAATTCAGAAACACGCATTCCGCTTGCCCAAAGCAATTCCAATATCGCACGGTTTCGATAACCTGCAGGAGTATCAATATTTATGTTACTCAAAATTTGTTCGACCTCATCCATTGTGAGGAATTTTGGCAACGACTTCGGTCGTTTGGGGGAAATTAAACTTTCCGCAGGATTATTTTCGACTTTATGCTCTCTATGCAAATATTTATAAAAGGTTCGGATGGATGCAATCTTTCTTGCGATAGTTGTTTTTTTATAGTTAAAAATCTGAATAAAATGCAAATATTCTCTCACTTTTGCAAAAGTAACTTCTTCACACATCTGCTCATCAAGCCAAATCAAAAACGCTAAAATATCGGCATAGTAAGCTTTTGCTGTATGTTGCGAAAAGTTTTTTTCAACCAAAATATATGTTTTAAAATCCTCTAAATCCTTTTTCGATATTGCGTTTAGTGCCATATATTAACCTTGTTGCTTTTTTCCTGCAACTATTATACAATATTTTTATAGATTTAGAATAGTTATTAAGTAAAAAGTAGGTGAAAACATGAATTGTAAAAAATTGTTAGTTACATCGATGATTTTAACATCTTGTATTCTTTGTGCACCTCATGCGTTTGCTGCCCCTATAAAAGTTCAAGTATCTAAAAGCTATGTTGATATTAGCAGATTGATTGAATATAACAATTATGAAGATGCTGACCAACGATTGAAAGAAATTCTTAGCAAAAACCCTAATGATTTGGATGCTAAAGCTTTACAATTGATTTCGCAAGCTAAACAATGGAAATTGGCGCCTGCACAGTCTGAATTAGACAAATTGTTAAAAAAATATCCCAACAAACCTGAATTGCACTATGCTCAAGGTTTAGTATATTTGATGCGTGAAACATCTTCTGACGTTGAATACATCAAAAATATCAACAACTTGTCAAATGCTGCAATTAAAGAATTTGTAACTGCTGTTGGTTTAGACAGTACATATTACCAAGCATATAATGCTATGGGTGTTGCAACATTGAAACTTGGTAACAAAAAAGATGCTCAAGATTTATTCAAAGTTGCATTGAAAAACAATCCTAACTTTGCACCGGCTTATGATAATTTGGGTAACGTTGCAATGTTAGATGGTGATTTGGATCAAGCTGAAAAATATTATTTGCAAGCAATCAAATGCAATTCTCACAACCCAACATCTATGTATCACATGGGTCAAGTTGAAGCAAGACGTGGTGATTATACAAAGGCATTGACTTGGTTGAACCACTCTTTACACATCAACCCAAATTCATCTCCTGCATGGAACTTGCAAGGTGAATTGTACTTGAAACAAGGTAACCAACCTGCTGCAATTAATTCATTCAAAAAAGCTATTTATGTTAAGCCTGAAAACTCTCGTCCATACATCAATTTGGCAGGGGTTTACGAAAGAAGAGCTGACCATGAATTTGCTATGGAAGAATTAAAAACAGCAATCATCTTGAACCCTAACTACAAAGAAGGTATTTATAGAGTTGCTAATATGTCATTAGAAACTAAAAAATACCAACAAGCACTTGAATACTATTCAAGATTATTGGGTGATGCAACTTATAACAACAATGCAATCATTGGTTTGGCAAACACCTATTATGAAATGTCAAAAGATACTGCTGACAGTAAAGATTTCACAACAAACAAAGATGTGTATCTTGCTTATGACTATGTAAATGAAGCTATTCAAAGAACTCCAAATGATTTGAAACTTCACCTTGCAAAAATCAAATTGGGCAAAATTACCCACCAGATGGAATTGACACAAGACAACTTGAATTATATTGTACAATCAGCAAGCAATAGTTTGATGGATACAGTTATCAAAGGAGAAGCATATCTTTCACTTGGTAGAGAAAGAGATGCTGTTTACACTTTTGAAAACGCTATCAATTTTGCTAGTAGCATTGACGATGAATTGTTCTTGTCAGAAATTCTTGTTCAACACAAACAATTCAGAACAGCAAGAAAAGCCCTTCAAAAAGTGTTGATGTCGGACCCTGACAACAGAATTGCCGAAAACGGTATTCACTATATTGACCTTTGCGAAATGAAATCTAACGAATTCTTTGAAATTGCACTTCGTCAATACAAAGAAGGTAACTTTGCATCAGCAATTGAATACTGCAACAGAGCAATCGACTTCTACCACAATGCTCCGTCTATTGCTAAGTTGAAAGCTCAATCTTATGAAGCTGAAGGAAACTACCAAGGTGCTGTGAAATATTACACCCAATACTTAGCATTAGCACCTAATGCATCTGATAAAAATGCTGTTCTTCAAAGAATCCAAGTATTCCAACAAAAAATCTAGTTTTCAATATGAAGAAAAAATTTGATATCAGAAAAACATTTGAAACATTTTTGAGAGAGCCTCTTAGTATTCTAACTGAGGGGCTGTTTCAAATTGTAAATATTCAAGCAAATATTTTCAATCAAGAATCATCATTTAATATTGACTTTGTGAACAACAAAACTCAATTAACCGTAGTAAATAACGACAAAATGTGTAACTTATTCCAAACGGTTTTATATAAACAAAAATTGAAAGCCGCAAAAGAGAAAGCGACAACGAAATGAAAAACTTAAACGCAAAATTTATAATCAGTGCTGAAAAATTAAGCCAATGTCCAGATTTTAATATGCCAGAATTTCCGCTACTCGGACGCTCTAATGTTGGCAAATCATCATTTATCAATGGTTTAGCCAATAATAAAAAACTTGCAAGAACATCCAATGTTCCCGGAAAAACCAGATTAATTAATTTTTTCAATTTTTCTGAAAAATTCATGATAGCTGACCTTCCGGGATATGGTTATGCTAAAGTTTCAATTGAAGCTAGGAATAAATGGCAAAAATATTTGGAAGAATATTTACTAAAACGTGAACAAATAAAATACCTTGTACAACTTGTTGATGGCCGCCATGAAGTACAAAAAAACGACTATCAAATGCGCGAATGGGTTATGGCTTATGATTTACCAATAATCACTGTTGTAACCAAGATTGACTGCATTTCTAAAAACAAAGTACAAAGTGCATTAGCACATGTACGAAAAGAGTTTGGTGGAGAGATTTTTCCGTTTAGTGCAATCGATAACAGGTACAACGAACCAATTTTAGACTTCTTTATGCAAGAAGAATAAGGGATTATAAAATAATAACATGTTCTATTTGATATGCTGAAACAAGTTCATCATGACAATTGTTATATTTGTACAGTTAGAGATTTTAAATAACCAGACCTCTTACCTTCTTGCCCTCCTGCCTTCTGACTCCCATCCACTTAACATACGATATTTCATCAAAATATTTTCCAAAAATCATGTTAATGCTACAATTTAAGTATGGCTGGCACGTGGGATGAATTAGTACAAAAAATTAAAGACCGCTTGGATATTGTGGAAGTCGTTTCCGAACAAGTTGTTCTAAAAAAACAAGGAAACAGATACTGGGGACTCTGTCCTTTTCACAAAGATAAAAAACCTTCATTTTGCGTTACTCCGCACTTGGGAATGTACAAATGTTTCAGTTGCGGTGCAGCAGGCGATGCTCTAAAATTCATAATGGAAACTCGAAATATTGAGTTTAAAGACTTGATTCTTGAACTTGCCGAAAAATACGGTTTTGAAGTTCCAACATCTCACCATAACAATAATGGTACTTCTATTAAGGAAGTAAAAGAACAGATGATGACAGCTACAATGGTTGCTGCTGAATTTTATCATGATTTGTTGTTGCGTGAAAAAAGCCCTAATGCGGAAATTGCACTAAAATATTTGACAAAACGTGGAATAGGCACAGATATTATAAAAAAATTCCATCTTGGAATTGCTCCTAAAAATTACACAACTTTATATGATGAACTTAGAAAAGATTTTTCTAATGAAATTTTAGAAAAAGCAGGACTTATCCTTAAAAGTGACAAAGGCGGTTATATTGACCGTTTCCGCAACCGTGTAATCATTCCTATTCAAAATGAAAATGGTGATTTTGTTGCATTTGGAGCAAGGGCACTTGAAGAAGGGCAAAATCCAAAATACTTAAATTCATCTGATTCATTGATATATAATAAGAGCCGACTACTTTATGGCTTGTATACAGCAAAAGATGCAATAAAAGCTGACGATGCGGTTATTTTGATGGAAGGTTATTTTGACGTAATTTCATCCCAAGCTCACGGAATTGAAAACTGCGTGGCATCTTGCGGAACTTCTTTGACTACCGACCACGTAAAACTACTTTCTCGGTACACAAAATCAAGAAGAATTTATCTGTCTTTTGACACAGATTCAGCAGGTCAAAAAGCAACTGCTCGTGGAGCACAAATTATTCGTGACGTATTCAAAGGTTTGGGAGATATTAAACAATTTGATGAAAGTTACGTATCTTCCGACAAAGATAAGTATGCTTGCGAAATTCGTGTAATCGCGCCACCGGAAGGCAAAGACCCAGACGAATTTGTACGTTCTGTTGGGGCAGATGCATATAAAATGTATATGGAAAGCGCACCACTATTCATCGATTTTCAATTGCAAAATATATTGAAAGAAAAAGAAAAATACACAACACCACAAGAAAAAGCGCAATATATAAAGCAAATCATACCAATTTTGGCAGAAATAGAAAATAGAATTATTCGTTCTGAATACATTGATATGGTTGCACAAGCACTTGGGATAGACCCACAAGCAATAAATACGGAAATCCGAGTATTTGAGAGAGCTAATATTCCACAAGCTGAAAGAATTATTAAGAATGTAACAAAAAAACGTTCTGTTATGCAAAAAGCGCAAAAAAATTTATTGAGTGTTTTTTTAGTAGCAGACAGTCCCTTAACATTTACTCAAATCAATGAAATGATAAACGGCGTCGAATTTGAAGACGAAATATTAATAAATGTAAAATCTACAATTGACAAATTGATATGTACCGTAAATAATGTGAAGGAATTAATTGAACATTTATATACTGAATTTGTTGATAAACCTGAACTTCAGGCAGTACTGCCCGAGTTGATTGCAACAGCAGAAGTTTATAAAGGTCTGAGTGAAGAAGATTTTGAAAGTGTGATAAAAGAAACGATTGGAAAAATCAATCATTGCAGACAAGTTAAAGAAACTGAACATATTAAAAGTTTATACAAAGGGATTAGCGATGACAGTCCCGAAGCCCTTAAATTTCAAATACAACTTAGAGATAAAATAAAGAAAAATAGACAAAAATCGGAGAAATTTTAGATGACAAAAAAAAGACAAGCAAGCTCCTCAGTAGTCAGCGTAATGGAAGATGAATCAATGGATTTACATGACATCAATGAGGATTCAGTTTTAGACTCTGAACATGATGCGATTAATTATATGAATGTTGACATTTCAACTGACAACATTGAAGATATTGTTACATCAAAGATGGGTGACAAAGTTAATGCAGAAGATATCTATATGATTCACAACTCTGATGAAACTGACCAAAGTGATATGGAATTGCCAAAAAGCGTTGCTATTGACGATCCTGTAAGATTATATCTACGTGAAATCGGTAGAATTAAATTGTTATCAGCAAGCGAAGAAATTGAACTTGCAAGAAAGATTTTAGAAGGCGGCACTCCTGGAGCAATTGCAAAAAGGAAATTAGTTCAAGCCAACTTACGTTTAGTTGTAAGTATCGCTAAAAAATACGTTGGTCGTGGAATGTTATTCCTAGACTTGATTCAAGAAGGTAACTTAGGTTTAATCCGTGCAGCTGAAAAATTTGACCACGAAAGAGGTTTTAAATTTTCAACTTACGCTACTTGGTGGATTAGACAAGCGATTACTCGTGCAATTGCCGACCAAGCAAGAACTATCAGAATTCCTGTTCACATGGTTGAAACTATCAATAAATTGAAAAAAGTTACAAGAAAACTTGCTCAAGACCTTTCAAGAAAACCAACCGAAGATGAATTAGCAGCTGAAATGAATGTTTCTATTCCAAAACTTCGTGAAATTATTAAAATTGCTCAAGAACCTTTGTCATTGGAAACTCCAATCGGTAAAGAAGAAGATTCTCGTTTGGGCGACTTTATTGAAGATAAAGAAGCAGATGCTCCTGTAAAAATGGTTGCATCAGAACTTTTGAAAGAAGATTTGGCAGAAGTTCTTTGCACATTATCTCCACGTGAACGTGATGTATTGAGATTACGTTTTGGTATGGATGATGGTCGTCAAAGAACATTGGAAGAAGTTGGACAATTGTTCGGTGTTACTCGTGAACGTATCAGACAAATTGAAGCAAAAGCTTTAAGAAAATTACGTCATCCTAACCGTAAAAAACGTTTAGAAGAATATGTTGAGTAATTTAACCTAACTAAATTTTAAACAAAAGCGCGCAAGGTATAAACCCTGCGCGTTGCTTTTATATACTGACAATTTATATATAAAAATAATGCATAACAAAAAACAATCAAATTCCCTTATAGAGAAAAAGAAAGTCTCATCAAATGATAAGACTTATAAATATACATTTACCCCACACACATATTAACATAGAAAAACAAGGTTGTCAAGGTGTTTCAATATATTAAAAATTTGCCATACCTGTTTCACAAAATACACGTATCAAAGATATCTTGATGAAATAGTAAAAATATTGTAATATGTTGTTATGAAGAGGGTCGGCTTACTTATTATATTTTTAATTTTTGCAATTCTACCCTGCAATGCAAAATCTGCCCAAGATAAACAAATGCAGGATAATAGTTTGCCGAAAATTTTTGTTTACCATATTCCGGAAGACAACGAAAATTCTTCTGAAATAAAAACTCAAACATTTGCAAGTAAAATTCAAAATGATGATGAGAATTTGCAAGTTATTGCACCTGAAGAAAGTGACATTGTATCAGATGATGTAACAGCAGATACTTCAGGAGAAGAAGAAGATTTGTCAGAAGATAACGAAAATGATGAAAATTATGAAATCACAGATATGTATTCTGATGTATTGCAAGGTTATGCAGAATATAACGAAGATGAAGATAACACAATAACTTTGGATAATTCAAATACTGATAGTAAAGTAAACAAAGTTAAAATAAAAAAGCCTGAAAAATTTACAAAAAATGACTACAGTAATTTAACAGTAACACCGCAAAAGGGTAATTATTTCAGCTATACTGCCCCCGAATACAGTGTTTCGCCTTGGACAAATTCAAAATACAAACAGTTTGGAAATTTCAAAGCAGGTGCTTTGTATGGTCAAGAAATTTTTTATGCAGAACTTGAACAATCATCAGGTATCTTTTCAAGTTATGATTTTACAAAGAAATTTTCTGTCAGCACAGCTTATGTCAAAACAATCAATTCAACAAATCATGATTATAACGACAATTTCTATTTCTCACCATCACTAAAACTAAATCAATATTTTACATTGAGCGAATCATTATCAGCAGATATTTCTAAAGAACGTCAAAAAATGGCAGTTTCACTATCAATAAATCCGTTTGGAGATAAAGATAAAGACAGGTTGATTTTTGATATTGCCGCAAGTCAAACCCGCTATAGTGATGGAAGAACCCCTAAAAATAAATTCAGCGTGAGCGCAAAATTCAAATTGTAAAATTATAAATAAAAATTTGTATGATAAGAAAATTTTGTTTATAATTGTGTCGAGAGGTATATAATATTGGCGATGGAAAAATCTGAGTCAGAAAACAAAAATCGGACGAACAAAACTAAAAAAAAGAATAACAGACATAATCGAAAAACTGGATTTTATTATTCTTTTTTCACTATAGTATTGATTTTTTGTCTTATTCAAATTGGTTACGGCGCAATATTAAATGTTGGCAAAATTATCTCTTATCAAGGAAAAATGGTTACTCTTCAAAACCTTTTGAAAAAAGCTCAAATGCGTAATCAAGATTTGAAAACAGAAAGAAAAGTGGTCACCTCTGATAACAGCCTTGAAGGAATTGCCAGAAATAACCTCAAAATGGCTGGAGAAGACGAAGTTCTTGTTATAATAAATAAAAAAGTTGAAGAACCTAAACAAGAAAAGAAAAAATTTAAAATGAAAAATTTTTCTTTCAAAAAACATAAAAAAGAAGTAGAACCGGCACAGGAAAACATCTATATTCCACCGGAAGTTGTAGAAGAATAGGGCTTAATTATGGAAAATTTGCAAAGTATTGAATATATTAAACAAGCATTTGAACTGAGGGAATCAAAAAATTATAAACCGGCAATAGAAATGCTTTATAAAGCTTTGGAAATCGAAAATGACAATGTTGAGATTTTATCCCAAATTGGTGAACTTTATTTATTGTTAAACAACTATCAAAGAGCTATGCAATACTTGGAAAAAGCACTCCAAATCAACCCTTCCCACATAAACAGTTTAAAACTGACAAAAACAATCAAAGAACGTCAAGGTGATTATAATGCAGTTTTAGAACTTTCTCAAAAATTATTCAAACTTGAACATAGCAGTGAAAATTTGAAAGAATTAATCAAAGTTTTGGTTAATTTAAAATTATTTTGTGAAATAGATAACTATAAAAATTCTGAATATTTTACAGCAGATGTTAAATTAGAATGTGCAAAAGCTTTGTATTCACACGGAGAGAAAGAAAAAGCTCAAGAGTTGCTAGCAGATTGCGATTCAGAAAATGAAGAGGTTTTATTATTAAAAGGCAGAATAAAATTTGACGAAAATGATTTTGATGGAGCAAAAGAAATATTTTCAAAAATCGGAAAAAACTCAACAAATCCTGAAACTCTTAATTATTTAGGACTTTTTGATTTAGAAAATATGAATTTCATTGAGGCTATCAAGAATTTTTCAAAAGCTGCCAATTTAGATAAATCAAACTCTAAATATTATTACAATTTAGGCAACGCTTATTTTTATAACGGTTGGAGTGACGAGGCTCTAAAAGCTTATCAAAAAGCATTATATATAAATCCTGAAAACATTGATTATCGTTACGCATTAAGCTATTTGTATTTTGATAAAAAAGATTTTCTAAAAGCTAAAAAAGAAATTGATGCAATTTTAGATATAAATCCTGAATATTCTCAAGCAAGAGTATTAAGAGCCTTATTGATGGCGCAAAATAAAGATTTTTTAGGTGCACAAAAAATATTGGAAGAAAATATTCAAAAAGGTTATGATGATGATTTTACAAAAAGTTCGTTGAGTAAAATTTACACTGAACTAAACATTTTTAATAAAGCTGAAGAACTTGTTTCCCAAATGATTGCCAAAAACCCGAAAAACCTTAATTACCTTAGCGATTTGGCTGAAATTTATATAAAAGAAAAAAATTATGACAATGCTTTGGAACTTGCACAAAAGATTTTAGAAATTAATCCTAATTATATTTTGGGAGATATTTTGGGTGCAAAAACTGCATATCTAAAAGGTGATTACGATATCGCAAAAGCATACGCACAAGAAGCAATTTCGCTTGATATAAACTGTTCGGAAGGTTATTATTATTTGGCTTTAGTTCGTGAAAAAACAAATGATTTAGAAGAAGCTATCGAATGTATGAAACGTGCAATTTTATATGACTTGAATAATCCAAAATATTACACAAAAATGAGCGAATTTTATAAAGCTAAAAAAGATTACAAAACTGCACTGGAATATATTGCCGAAGCTGAAAGCATTGATGATTCAAATGAATATAAATATATGTATTCAGAGTTGGTAAAACTTAGCAGAAAAGTAAACAATTAATAAGTTCAGTCGAAAATCTTTTGATTTTATTTAAAAGATTAATATAATACCTATTATGTTGGCATAATTGGAGAAGAGATAATGGAAGTTAAAAATTTTATAAATAAAGTATTGATAATAT
>OBLI01001234.1_pt1 | contig 25409 bp, 25 predicted proteins | sample 1519701 | NCBI WGS metagenome assembly OBLI01 (sample SAMEA3663005, study PRJEB22513) | pig gut metagenome | biome: pig gut; feature: pig-associated habitat; material: faeces | place: France | collected 2012
TATATACATCTCCATTTGTGGGGTCAAGACCAACGGCACGGACTTGCCCGCACATTCCATTGACTCCAATACGCATATCACTCGGATGCTGCGCCATCACAAAGCGATTGTTTTCATTCAAATTAAACATGGCGTTTTTGACTGCAAAGTTCACAAGCAAAAATGTCATGTAAAAGTCGGCTTGTTTCGGATGGTTACAACGCGAAAACCACCTTCCCGCTCTGGCCATGCACGCTCCCGTTACGGACAGCCGCCTGGTGCATTGCACTCGGCCGTGGGCAACGTTGCACGCGGCCGTGGACAACGTTGCATACGGCCATGGACAACGTTGCACACGGCCATGAATAACGAACAACACCTGTTCAGAGGACGGATTTCACCCCTGCCAAAACGTCAAAACGTGGCATAGGTACGGGCACAGGCCAGCAGGTGCTCTGGAGGTGCACGCTCACAGCTATCTGGGCGGTAGATCTCAATCACAGGCCATGGATAGAAAAGGTCGGATGAGATCCAACGTTACCCATGTAAGCCACTTCTATCCTTTCTACAACGCACGCATGAGATGCCTCGCATGCCCAGCAAAAACACGCTGAAAGAGGCATGAAAAGAGCGCTGACGAGCACTTTACGAATATTTTTTTGAAAAAAGAGGGTGCAAGGTTTGGTGTTTATAGAAAAGTTGCTACCTTTGCATCGCGTTTGAGAAAGACGCACAAAAAACGGAACTGGAAGTTTGGGTGAGTGGCTGAAACCACCAGTTTGCTAAACTGACGTACGGGTTTACCGTACCGGGGGTTCGAATCCCCCAGCTTCCGCATCACGGCGCTTTCATCTAATGGTTAGGATACATGCCTCTCACGCATGGTATACGGGTTCGATTCCCGTAGGCGCTACCACACTGCTTGACACGACATTTGTCGCGCCAAGCAGTTTTCTTTTATGTTGCATTCAACCCAAGCCGCACACATGCAGGGATATCCTTTCGCCTTACACTATCTTTAGACAAGTTAGGCGGCGGCTCGGGATGAAAAATGCAAATCTTGCAGCTTTGCATTTTGTCCTCCTCTCGCCTTGCACTACTTTGAATAAGATAGGCTGCGGCTCGGGATGAAAAATGCAAATCTTGCAGCTTTGCATTTTGTCCTCCTCTCGCCTTGCACTATCTTTGCACACAAATTATGCATCATGGCATGCAACGACTGCCCTTGAAGGCATGCTTAGCCTCCTTATATATTATAATATGGAGGTGCGCGTGCACCAAGGACCATAAACCAAACAGCATTGAAACGTATCAAACGAAACTGGAACATACCCAAAGGACAACCTCTTACGGACTTCGACAAACGCATTCTTGAATTCCAAAACAGAGGTGAACTTGTGCCTACACGCCAACTCATCAAAACTCCCGAGCAGATAGAAGGCATACGGCGTTCAGGCGTAGTCAACACAGGCGTACTCGACTTGATTGAGAAAGAAATACATGCGGGCATGAGCACCGCAGAAATCGACAAGCTTGTTTACGACTACACGGTGGCACACGGCGCCATTCCTGCCCCTCTCAACTACGAAGGTTTTCCCAAGAGCGTGTGCACCAGCATCAACGAAGTGGTATGCCACGGCATTCCTTCAGAATACGACATTCTGGAAGAGGGCGATATCATCAACGTTGACGTGAGCACCATTCTCGATGGCTATTACAGCGACGCATCACGCATGTTTATCATTGGCCAGACTTCTCCCGAAAAGGAAAAGCTTGTGCGCGTCACTCGCGAATGTCTTGAAATCGGCAAGGAAGCCGCACGCCCTTGGGGGTTTGTGGGCGAAATCGGCAAGGCTATCGAACGACATGCCCGCAAGAACGGCTTCAGCGTTGTACGCGATTTGTGTGGACACGGCGTAGGTTTGGAGTTTCACGAAGAGCCCGAAGTAAACCATTACAATACGCACCACCACGGCATGCTCTTAGTCCCTGGTATGGTTTTCACCATCGAACCCATGATCAACATGGGCACGTGGGAAGTCTTTATTGACGAGGAAGACGGTTGGACCGTTGTCACGGAAGACGAATTACCCTCTGCACAGTGGGAACACACGTTCGTCATGACAGACACTGGTTTGGAAATCCTTACGCATTAACCCAGCCTCGCGCCCTTGTTAAGTTTCCACATGACTACACACTCAACCACACTCCCCACCACAGAGAAACCCGTCTGCATCCTGGCCATTGAGTCAAGTTGCGACGACACCTCAGCAGCCGTGATGCGCAATGGACTACTCCTAAGCAACGTCACAGCGAGTCAGGCTGTACACGAGGCTTATGGCGGCGTTGTCCCCGAACTGGCCTCGCGAGCCCACCAACAGCACATCGTCCCTGTAGTGCACGCAGCACTGAAGCAGGCCGGTGTAAAACGCGAAGAACTCTCAGCCATAGCCGTCACGCTGGGCCCTGGCCTCATGGGCTCGCTGCTTGTAGGCGTATCATTTGCCAAGGGCCTCGCCATGTCGTTGGGAATCCCTCTCATTGAGGCCAACCACTTACAGGGGCACGTGCTGGCACACTTCATAAAAACACCCGACGAGCCACACACCGTACCTCCCTACCCATTCCTCTGTCTGCTTGTGAGCGGCGGCAATTCACAAATTGTAAAGGTAAACGCCTACAACGACATGGAAATCCTAGGCCAGACCATTGATGATGCGGCTGGCGAAGCCATGGACAAATGCTCCAAAGTAATGAACTTAGGCTATCCCGGAGGCCCCATCATCGACCGTTTGGCACGAAAAGGGAACCCCAAGGCTTTCGCATTCAGCAAGCCTCATATCGCGGGATTGGATTACAGTTTCTCTGGACTCAAAACATCATTCCTATATTTTCTACGCGACCAGCTCGCCACTGACCCAGATTTCATAGCCCACCACCTTGAAGACCTCGCAGCCTCGCTCGAAGCCACAATCGTAGACATTCTCATGAAGAAACTCGACTTGGCCGTCAAGCAAACGGGCATACAGCACGTAGCCCTCTCGGGAGGCGTGTCGGCCAACACAGCCCTTCGCGAAGCCTTTAAGCAGCGGGCCGACAAGCGTGGTTGGAATATTTACATACCCAAATTCTCCTACACTACCGACAACGCCGCCATGATTGCCATCACGGCCCACCACAAATTTCTTGACAAGGACTTCTGCCCGCTTGACAAGCCCGCCTACTGCCGCATCAGCAGCAAGACCAAGTTGCAATAAACCACGGCGCCTACAATAAGAAACCAACAAACTGAGTAAACCCCATTTCATACCTTCCCTATGGACTTAGACCTCAAACTCGTAAGTAAAGAAATCAATGAAATCATGTGGCGCGAGAGCGTAACGCTTTCTACCGCCGAAAGTTGCACCGCCGGCCGCATCGCCAGTGTGATAACGGCCGTCCCTGGCAGTTCTAACTACTACAAAGGCGGTCTCATCTGCTACGCCGACGAAGTAAAAGAAAACCTGCTGAAAGTTGACGCACAGGTCATTGCCGAACAAACTCCTGTTTGCGAAGAAGTAGTCAAGCAAATGGTGCTTGGCAGCAACGAACTCTTCGGTACCGACTACGCTGTGGCCATCAGCGGCTACGCTGGCCCCGGCGGTCCCGACGGCGGCAAGGCTGGCGTGATTGTTGGAACAATCTGGATAGCCGTTGGCAACAAAGACCACATGGAGACGCGCATGATTGAAGAGGACAACGGTCGCGACAAAAATCTCGCCTCGGCCACCTCTACGGCCATGCACATGCTCCTCGATTACCTCAAGGGCATCTACGCTTAAGGCGCTACGAGCCACACATCCCCTTCAGCCTCCCGCATTGCAAACGCCATACGGGAGGCTTGTTTGCTCTTTATCTGCACATGCCATACAAAAAAGTGAAGTGAAATGAGCAACAACACTTTGCCGTTTGCAAAAAAGGTAGTACTTTTGCAACCCGAACGCGGGAGTGTCTACTGGCGGTAAATATAAGAATACCACCCCAAGATTACGCAACAACAACTTCTGAAACCCGACGCAGCAGTTCCAACTCCCCCAATCGCATCTATTTCAACTACGAAACAAAGCGAAAGCAATGTCTAAGATTTGTCAAATTACAGGAAAGAAAGCCATGATTGGCAACAACGTTTCGCACTCGAAGCGCCGTACCAAGCGTTCGTTTGACGTAAACTTGTTCACAAAGAAGTTCTACTACGTTGAACAGGACTGCTGGATCAGCCTCCGCATCAGCGCCGCAGGTCTGCGTCTCATCAACCGTATCGGCCTCGACGCAGCGCTGAGTGCAGCCGTGGCCAAAGGATATTGCGACTGGAAAAACATTAAAGTAATCGGATAAAAGCCAAGCAGGCTTATGCAAAGTGGATTTGCGCACGTAACACAAACGCTGCCCCACGAGCAAGCCGAATGGTTCCTATAACAAGTAGACACAACAATGGCTGGAAAGAAAGCTAAAGGCAACCGTGTGCAAGTAATTCTTGAGTGCACCGAAATGAAAGAGAGCGGACTGCCCGGAACGTCGCGTTACATTACCACGAAGAACCGCAAGAACACGCCGGACCGCCTTGAACTGAAGAAATACAACCCCATTCTCAAAAGAATGACCGTTCACAAAGAAATCAAATAAGCATAAACTACCATGGCAAAGAAAACTGTTGCAACTCTGCAGGAAGGTAAGACTGACGGCCGTTCATACACGAAAGTCATCAAAATGGTCAAGAGCCCCAAGACGGGTGCTTACATCTTCGATGAGCGTATGGTACCCAACGACGCCGTTAAAGATTTCTTCAAGAACTAAGCAATGCGCTGCGTCACGCAGCCAAGCATACCCTTCCCACCGCACCGCCTTATTCCATGAGGCGGTGCGGTTTTCCTTACTGCCTACAACTCACTCCCCGAACTTCACAACTTATACCTCATGGACATGCTGCACACCCTCCTGCTCTACTACCTTTTGATTATCAACCCGCTCACCTTTGCCATCTACGGTGTCGACAAATGGAAAGCTCGCCACGGCAAGCACCGCATTGCTGAGTCAACGCTTCTGATGTTAGCCGCTGTTGGCGGGAGCATAGGGGCATGGGCTGCCATGTACACCTGGCGACATAAAACCCTGCACAAGCAGTTCACTATAGGCATCCCCGCCATTCTGGTGCTGCAACTTGCCCTGTGCTTCGCACTGCATGGGTAACATGCATAAAGAAGACACATCCTTTTGCACTACAATAGCTCAGTCCCGTTCTCACATACAGCCCGTGGTCGTAGGGAATTGAGCCTCCTTCTTTAATATCCGCAACTACTCTCATAAGAATGATACAGAGGTGAAAAAGGGCGGGAAGGCTGAAAAGAAGAGGCGCAATGCGGCAAAAAAAATAAGCGTAAAGGCTCAAGGAAGAATCGTATCGTTTTTATATACAAGCTTAAATAAAAGAAAGAGGCTGCGTCGCACAAATCCCTATGCGATGCAGCCTCTCTTCATGTGTTGATTGAGGAATAGAGGGGGAGCGCAGGCAACTAAACCCAGCGGCTCATGGCCTGCTGTAGTTCCTGAGCCTTTTCGGCAGCAACCTCTGCAAAATGCTCGCTGCTGTCTGCGAAGATGATTCCGCGCGAGGAGTTCACAAGCAGACCGCAATCGGCATTCAGACCGTAGTGACATACATCATCGAGCGAGCCGCCCTGCGCACCAACACCCGGTACGAGCAGGAAGTGGTCTGGCGCCACCTTGCGCACACGCTCAAACAACTTGCCTTGCGTAGCACCCACTACATACATCATGCGGTCGGCACCCGCGCCCCACTGCTGCGAGGTCTCGAGCACGTGTTCGAAGAGGCATTTACCTTTTGCATCCTCCAACATCTGGAAATCGTGCGAGCCGGGGTTGCTGGTCAGTGCCAGGAGCACCACCCATTTGTCCTCATACTGCAAGAACGGCGTCACGCTGTCCTTACCCATATAAGGTGCCACAGTGAGCGCATCGGCCGTATGTTCACCCTCGAACATAGCCCGCGCATAGAGTGACGACGTGTTGCCTATATCGCCGCGCTTAGCATCGGCTATGACAAACTGGTCGGGATAGTGACTCTTGATGTAAGCCACGGTGCGTTCATACACCTCCACCCCCGCAGGGCCGGCAGCCTCGTAGAAAGCCAGATTGGGCTTGTAAGCCACGCAGAAAGGGGCAGTGGCATCAACAATGGCGCAGTTAAAACGGAAAACCGCATCATCCTCGCCCTGCAAATGCTTGGGCAATTTCAACGGGTCGGTGTCAAGCCCCACGCAGAGGAAAGACCGTTTGCTGCGAATGTTCGCGATAAGTTGTTGTCTGTTCATGATATATGATGGTTTTACAGTGACATCCTGTTTTCTCAGCACCACCTACAAACAAGGCAGTGCGCTGTGCAGATGCAAAAATAAGAAAAAGCAGCGAGTGCAGCTCCCCCACCGCCCCGACTTTACACTCCCCCTACGCACACCCCCATCATCTCAGCCCCCAGCCCACACATTCAGCGCGGAAGTGAAGCCCTCCCACCTTATGAGTGCGATGGCTCGCCATGCCGTGGAATCCCCATAAGGAGACGATGACACTGCCATATTTTCAAGAAAAATGCCCACGCTTGAAAATTTATTTTCCTGCCTTGAAAAAGTTTTTTCAAGCGTTGAAAAAATATTTTCAAGCGTTGGAAAAAATTTTTCAAGGCATGGCAATTTTCTTGGAAATAATGGCGTGGCTCAGGAGTGCCTTGTCGGTTTGACGGTATGGGGTGGACAAACCCCACGCACCAAGGCCGAAATAGAAAATGCGGGAGGGTTTCGTTTTGTTCTTAACGGGGGTTGTGCTACCTTTGCATGCGGAAAACCAGACCGCCACGCCCGTACCTACTTTTGGCCTTGGTGGCGGCCTGCCCAAAAGCCACGCACACACCTATAATATATAAGCGTGAGAGCGCGGCCTCAACCCCAACTATTTCGTTAAGCCCAAAGGCCAACGCGAGCAGGCTTAACGAGAAATGGTACGAATAAAAAACAAAAATACTACATAGACGCCATGTTATCAGACAAAATCAAATCGCTGCTGCAGGAAGTGGCCACGCTCGAGGCTCATGACGCACAAGAGTTGGAAAGTCTCCGCATCAAATACTTGAGCAAGAAAGGTATCGTCAACGAGCTCATGGGTGAGTTCCGCTCCGTGGCTCCCGAGCAGAAGCGCGAAATCGGCATGTTGCTCAACGAACTGAAAACGGCCTTGCAAGAGCGCATCAACACGCTGCGCGCCACACTGGCTACGGCCGAGGATGACTTGAGCGACCTCGACCTGACACGTACGCCCTACCCCATCCGCCTGGGCACACGCCACCCGCTGACCATCGTGAAGAATGAGATTATCGACATCTTTTCCCGTCTTGGCTTTGCTATGGCTGATGGTCCTGAAGTGGAGGATGACTGGCACGTGTTCGGCTCGATGAACTTTGCCGACGACCACCCCGCACGCGATATGCAGGACACCTTCTTCGTGGAGCAGCACCCCGACATCGTGCTGCGTACGCACACCAGTTCGGTGCAGAGCCGCGTGATGGAGAAGACACAGCCGCCCATCCGCGTAATATGCCCTGGCCGCGTTTACCGCAACGAAGCCATCTCGGCCCGCGCCCACTGCTTCTTCCACCAGGTGGAAGGACTCTACGTGGACAAGGATGTGAGCTTTACGGACCTCAAGCAGGTACTCCTCACCTTTGCCCGTGAAATGTTTGGTGCCGACACGAAAATCCGTCTGCGCCCCTCTTACTTCCCCTTCACCGAACCGAGTGCCGAAATGGACATTTCGTGCAACATCTGCGGCGGCAAGGGCTGCGGTTTCTGCAAGCACACAGGCTGGGTGGAGATTTTGGGATGCGGCATGGTCGACCCGAACGTGCTTGAGGCTAACGGCATCGACAGCAGCATCTACAAGGGCTACGCCTTCGGTATGGGTGTAGAACGCATCACCAACCTGAAATACCAAGTGAAGGACTTGCGTATGTTCTCCGAGAACGACGTGCGTTTCCTTGACGAATTCATGGCAGCCAACTAACTGTGACGCGCACACAGCGTGCGCCAATATTCCAACGGGTCGCACGGCACCGAAGCCTGCGACCCGTTCCTTCTATCTACACACCACGTCATGAGGGCACGACTCTTCACGCCATCCTACTGCTGCATCCTGGCGGCTAACTTCCTGCTCTATTTCGCATTCTGGCTGCTCATCCCCGTTTTCCCCTTCTATCTGAAAGAGGTGTACGGGCTGCCGGCTGGCGCGATAGGCGTCATTCTGAGTTGCTACACGCTGACGGCGCTCCTGGTGCGTCCGTTTTCGGGCTATCTGCTCGATGCTTTTGCCCGCAAGCCCTTATACTTGCTCGCCTACGCCTGCTTCACGGTGCTCTTTGCGGGCTACGTGGCAGGCGGTGCTTTGGTGCTGTTCATCCTGCTGCGCACGCTGCACGGACTGGCTTTCGGCACTGTCACGGTGGGAGGCAATACGCTCGTGGTCGACATCATGCCCTCGGAACGGCGGGGTGAGGGATTGGGATATTACGGTCTGACCAACAACCTTGCCATGAGCATTGGCCCGATGGTGGGTTTGTTTCTGCATGGCGTGTTGCCCTATCACTGGATATTCACCCTTAGTCTGCTGGCTTCAGCCATCGGATTTATGGCAGCTCTGTGTATCCACGCACCGGCCAAGCCTCGGGTGCAGCGCCCCCCCATCTCGCTCGACCGGTTCATCCTGCTACGTGGCATACCCGCCGGCGTGGCGCTCATCCTGCTCTCCATTCCCTACGGCGCCACCACAAACTTTGTGGCCATGTATGCCAGCGAGATAGGGTTGCACGTGCCCACGGGTTTCTTCTTCGTACTGCTGGCGGGAGGTATGGGCGTGTCGCGCATTTTTGCGGGAAAATATGTAGACAAGGGTTATGTAACGGAGTGCATCCATTACGGTTTCTACCTCGTCACGGCGGCTTTCCTGCTGCTGGGGTGCTGCCGCTACCTAATGCCCGCCTCGTCAACCCTGACCGCCATTGTCTTTTTCCTTGTGCCCACCTTGCAGGGCGTAGGCTTCGGCATCATGTTTCCGGCCTACAATTCGCTCTACATCAACCTGGCTCCCAACAACCAGCGCGCCACTGCCACCGGCACCTACCTCACCTCATGGGACGTGGGCATAGGGCTGGGTGTGGTGAGCGGCGGCATGATAGCCCAGCAGGCTGGTTTCCACACGGTCTACCTCACCGGCGCGTTGCTGTGCCTCGTGTCGATGCTCTTCTTCGACCATTACGTCACCCCGCATTACCGCCGCTACCGCCTGCGATAAGGCAGCACAACACAGAGGCGTATTCATTTTTACAGTTCCCTACGCAACCACAACTACATGAACAGTTTCCTACTCTTTTCCCGCCTGCGAGTTTTCCTTGAAACCCTTTTTCAAGACATCGGCATGAACCTGCTGTGGAGCCAACGCTTCACACAGCTCACGCTCATCGTGCTGCTCTTTCTGGTATGCCTGCTGTGCGTGCTCCTGCTGCGCCGCATGGCCATACCCCGCATCCTGCACCTGGTGAAAAGCACTTCGACCGAGTGGGACGACTACCTCATCAACCGCCCCGTGCTGAAGGCGCTGTTCCACATCGTGCCCAGCGTATTGGTGTACAATCTGCTGCCGCTCTGCTTCGACCACCCCGACACACGCATATTCTTCTGGACCAACCGCATCGTGCAGGCCGTCATAGCCTGGAACATCGTGCATCTGCTCTCGGCCATTCTGAAAAATGTGAGCACGGTGTGCACATCCAAAATAAACGAACACCAGTTTGTAGGCATCCTGCAGTTTGCCCGCCTCATGGTGCTCATCATCGGCAGCATCATCACGCTCTCGCTGCTCATTGGCCTCGACCTCCTGCGCCTTGCCACAGGCTTAGGTGCTGCTGCCACGGTACTCATGCTGGTGTTCAAGGACACGATACTGGGTCTGGTAGCGGGCATACAACTTTCGAGCAACAAAATGCTGAAGGTGGGCGACTGGGTCACAATTGAAAACCGCGGTATCGATGGCGTGGTGGAGGTAATCTCGCTCACTACTATCAAGATACGCAACTTCGACAATACCATCTCAACCATTCCGCCTTACAACCTGGTGAGCGAATCGTTTCAGAACTGGGACGGCATGCTGCGTATGGGCGCCCGCCGCGTCAAGCGTTGCCTTTTCATTGACGTGCGCAGCATACGCTTTGCTACCCACGAGGAGCAGCAGGCCTGGGCTGAGCAAGGACTATGTGACGCTCCGCAAGAGGGCGCACAGCCCCTCACCAACCTCACCCTTTTCCGCCAGCACATTGTGCGCACGCTCTCGGCCGACGCCTCCATTTCATCCGACCAGTGGGTACTGGCACGTCAACTCAACCCCACCGCGCACGGATTGCCTGTCGAGGTGTGGTTCTACGCCAAGAACACAGAGTTTGTAGCCTACGAGGAAACAGCATCGCGCTACATGGAAGCATTCATCGCCGTAGCGCCAAGTTTCGGTCTCGCGCTCTATCAGTATGCTCCCGCCCCGCTTCAGGCATAAAACGCAGCATGCCATTCTGCGCACAACCTGCGTTCTGGCAACGGCACGCGTCCCGCTCCAAGGGCATAAAAAGCGCAGGACACACCCAGTAAGGCGAAAAAAGCAGTATGCCAATAGTTCATTTACCATTTTAATCATTACATTTGCACCTGCATTGCGGCAGTAGCTCAGTTGGTAGAGCATTAGCTTCCCAAGCTAAGGGTCGCGGGTTCGAGCCCCGTTTGCCGCTCACAGTCCCCTAGGGGCATTATGGCGGTCATACAGCCCCGCAAACAGGACAACAGGTGCTTCTACACTGACCATGTACGCTATGACATTCATTATTATAGCAATTACACTTTTCGGCCTGTTCCTGATAGCCACCGAAACGGTTAATCGCATGAACAAGGCTGCCGTGGCCATGTTCACCGGGGTTTGCTGCTGGCTGCTCTATGTGTATCACGGCCCGATGTTTATTGTCAGCGAACATCCCGTAGAATTCGTCTCCTACCTCACTTCTCACCCCATCACGCTGCGCACCGTGAAGGAGTTTATCGCCACCCACATTTTTCTGGGCTATGTGGCACAATGCGCAGAAGTCGTACTCTTCTTACTGGCTACCACCTCCATTGTCGAAGTGCTCAACAACAACGGCTGCTTTGACTTTCTGACGGAATGGCTACGCACCCGCCAACCCAAGAAACTCCTGTGGTTGCTCGCGGGTCTCACCTTTTTACTTTCGGCCAACCTCGACAACCTCGCCACCGTGGTGCTCCTGCTCGGCATTGTGCATCCTCTTATCAGCAACGAGCGCGAGCGGCGCATCTACAGCACCGTCATCGTGCTGGCTGCCAATTGCGGCGGTGCCATCACGGTGATTGGCGACCTAACGAGTTTAAGGTTATGGACAGCCGGCCTTGTCACACCTACGGCCTACTTCATGTGGCTGGTGGTGCCTGTATGCGTGGCCCTCATCACCACGTTGCTGCTCATGATGCACACGCTCCCCACACGCATCCAGCTTGTCAACATCACCCCGCCCTACCGCGGCGACGACACCCTGCTCACACGTCCGCAGCGCCTGCTCATGCTGCTCGTGGGCATCGGCGGCCTGTGGTTCATCCCCACCTTCCATCGCATCACCTTGCTGCCGCCCTTCCTGGGCGCACTCTGCGTGCTGGCCTTGCTGTGGATTGTCAATGAACTCTGCAACCGCACGCTGCTGCAAAGCGACCTCATGGTACGTAAGCGCACCCCCTTGGCTTTGCAGTACGCCAATTTGCAGAACATCCTCTATTTTATTGGACTCACGCTAATGTTTGCAGCTCTCACCGAGACGGGTGCCCTGCGCATGTTGCTGACCTTCATCCATGAACACGTGCCTTGCGACTACGTCATTGCCCCTGTGCTGGGAGGCATCTCGGCATTCTTGGGCAACCTCCCCGTTGTGCTTGGTAGCATCAGCCTGTTCCACCCCTACGAGGCTGCAGGAGCCATGGGCAGCATTGCTGGCGGCAGCAACTTCTGGCCTCTGCTCAGCTACACCACAGCCATGGGCGGCACACTGCTTTCCACTGGCACCATTGCCGGCCTTCTTCTCATGCGCATGGAGGGAGTGACCTTCTCCTGGTATCTTCGCCACATCACACCGAAGGTATTGGCCGGCTTCGCTGCCGGTTTGCTGGTACTCTCCGCAGCCATCTGCCTATTCTAATGTTCACTGTTGTAAAAATACTACCAACCACCACATAAACTCTCAGACTATGGGAAAAATCAGATGCATTGGCGTATTGACCTCGGGCGGCGACGCACCAGGCATGAACGCAGCCATTCGCGCCGTCACACGTAGCGGCATTTGCAACGGCTTCAAGATAAAAGGCATATACCGAGGCTACGACGGCCTCATCAACGACGAAGTCAAGACTTTCACAACCGAAGACGTAAGTAATATCATTCAGACAGGCGGCACCATACTGCGTACAGCACGCAGCAAAGAGTTCCAAACACCAGCTGGCCGCAAACGCGCCTACGAAACGCTCCGCAAGGAAGCCATCGATGCCCTCATTGTGATTGGCGGTAACGGTTCGCTCACAGGCGCCATGACGCTGGCTGAGGAATATGACTTCCCCTGCATCGGTCTTCCTGGCACCATCGACAACGACCTCTACGGCACTGATAACACCATCGGCTACGACACCACACTCAACACCATCACCGATTGTGTCGACAAAATACGCGACACGGCCACCTCACACGAGCGCATCTTCTTTGTGGAGGTTATGGGTCGCGATGCTGGCTTCCTGGCACAGAACAGCGCCATTGCCGCAGGTGCTGAGGCTGCCATCATACCCGAGGATTCCACAGGTTCCGACCAGCTCATCAAGTTCATGGAACGCGGCATTCGCAAGAGCAAGAAGAGTTGTATCGTGATAGTGAGCGAGAGCCCCAAATGCGGTGCCATGTACTACGCCAACCGCGTGAACGAGGAATACCCGCAGTTCGATGTGCGCGTGTCCATCCTCGGCCACCTGCAACGCGGCGGCCGCCCCTCTGCCCGCGACCGCATTCTTGCCTCGCAGGTAGGCGTGGGTGCCATCGAGGCACTCGTGCAAGGCCAGCGCAACGTGATGGTTGGCATCCGCAACAACGAAGTAGTCTACGTGCCCTTCATCGACGCCGTCAGCAAGCGCAAGGCCATGGACAAGAAACTGATTAAAGTGCTTGACGAACTCTCCATCTAAACCAATTTACCCACAAGCCACACAGGGCGGCACGGCGCATCACGCATTCCGTGCCGCCCTTGTTTTGTAGGCGGGCGACCACAGCTCGTAAGCGTGAAGCGTTTGGCACAACAATATTATACGCTACAAATCTAAACAACTTATTCCTTTTTATATTCATATCTTTCCAACGCCTTGGGGTCTGGCTGCAGAACAGCCATGTCTGACAGCAAAGGCAGAAGGAAGTCGGACCAATTTTACTTGCTCACATACAACACCTAAAGGATTTTTAATAAAGCAGATTTTCATAACAGAATAAGACCTTCCCGTTTCAAGATGCCGACTTGTGCGTTGCCACGGAGGCGTAACAACGTTGCCACGGAGGCGTAACAACGTTGCCACGGAGGCATAACAACGTTGCCACGGAGGCATAACAACGTTGCCACGGCGGCGTGGCAACGCACAAGTCAGCATCTTGAAATGGGAAAGTGCCCCACAGAAACAGACGGAAGCGTGGGCTGTACGGAGCAGTTGGGCAAACGGGATGTGTGGAGGCGCACAGAAGAATATGTATCTGGGGCCATAAGCACTTCTAACCACCTACTGCCAACTGTGAGTGATATGACTATACCGTGACCTATCGAAAAAGAACATTGTTTTATTTTGCCCTGCATGATGTTTGCGCTATCTTTGCATAAAATAGGCTGCGGATCTTTTTTCCCGCATATCGTAACCATGCGGCATAAGTGCATACAACCTGCACAGCACCTTAATTTTTGCCGATACTGCAAACTTGATTTTAACCCGCTTAATCTACACAATAGATACATGAAAGGTATTGTTTTGGCCGGCGGAAGCGGCACGCGCCTTTACCCCATCACAAAAGGCATCAGCAAGCAACTCATCCCGATATTCGACAAACCCATGGTATATTACCCCGTATCGGTGCTGATGCTTGCTGGAATACGCGAAATACTGATCATCTCCACGCCACAGGATCTGCCTGGCTTTAAGCGCCTGCTGGGCGATGGCTCTGACTACGGCGTCAAGTTGGAATATGCTGAGCAACCCTCGCCCGATGGTTTGGCACAAGCCTTCCTCATCGGCAAGGAGTTTATAGGCGATGACAGCGTATGCCTGGTGTTAGGCGATAACATCTTCCACGGCAGCAACTTCCGACACATACTGCGTGAGGCCGTGCGCACCGCAGAACAGGACCACAAAGCTACGGTTTTTGGCTACCGCGTGAACGACCCCGAACGCTACGGTGTGGTGGAGTTTGACGCTGAGGGCAACTGCATCAGCATTGAGGAGAAGCCCGAACAACCGAAATCGTCGTATGCCGTGGTGGGCCTCTACTTCTACCCCAACAAGGTGGTGCAGGTGGCCGAAAGCATCAAGCCGTCGGCACGCGGTGAACTGGAAATCACGACTGTAAACCAGCGTTTCTTGGAAGATGGCGAACTCATGGTGCAGACACTCGGCATTGGCTTCGCTTGGCTCGACACGGGAACGCACGACAGCCTGAGTGAGGCATCCACCTTCATTGAGGTGATAGAAAAGCGCACGGGCCAGAAAATTGGCTGCCTCGAAGGCATCGCTCTGGAACAACGTTGGATTACGCCGCAAAAGGTACGAGAAATTGCACAGCCCATGTTGAAGAACGGGTACGGCCAATATCTTATGAAGCTGGCCAACAAGACTCTCTGACGCTATCGTGAACGCATTCACATTTACCATTTCACAGTGGTAAATATTTGATAAACAACAAGGCAAGTTATCTTACCTCAACCAATATCGCAAGAAAGACCCATGACCATTGCCATTGATTTTGATGGTACGATTGTAGAGCATCGCTACCCCGCCATTGGCAAAGAACTCCCCTTTGCCACTGCCACCCTGCGCCAACTCATGAAGGACGGGCACAAACTTGTGCTGTGGAGCGTACGCGAGGGCGATTTGCTGCAGGAAGCGCTTGACTGGTGCAGTGAGCGCGGCGTAAGATTCTATGCCGCCAATGCCGACATCGATGAGGATGCCAACGACAAGCCTGGGTCGAAGCGCTACAGTCGCAAACTGAAAGTCGACCTCTTCATTGACGATCGCAACGTGGGCGGTTTGCCCGACTGGGGCGCCATCTACCAAATGATTTCGCGCCGCATCACATTCGAACAATACATGCAGGAACTCGCCTCCCCCAGCGAACCCGAAAAGAAAAAAGGCTGGTGGCCCTTCTAAGGCACACACAACCCCAAGCAAGCCACCTAAAGCAAACTACCACATGAAGATACCTACCGCACGACAATTCAAGGAGTTAGATGCAGCAACCATCAAGGCTGAAGAAATTACTTCACTCAACCTTATGGAACGTGCCTCCACGCAAGTCACACACTTCATCTGCAACCAGTACACCGACAAGAACAGACCTGTCGTGGTGTTCGCCGGTCCCGCGGGCAACGGTGGCGATGGCTTGGCTGTGGCGCGCCAACTCGTGGTGCGAGGGTATGCTAACGTACAGGTATTCCTCTTTAACACCGGACACACGCTGAGCGAGGACTGCAAGGCCAACGCTGAGCGTCTGCAAAGCGAATGCCCCAACGCTACCTTTACGGAAGTGACGCAGCAATTCGAAGCACCGCAGTTTGACCAGCGCCCCGTCATTGTGGATGCATTGTTTGGCACAGGGCTTAACAAACCGCTCTCGGGCGGATTTGCAGCACTCGTGCAGTTTATCAATGCCTGCACACCCGACATTATAGCCATTGACGTGCCGTCGGGACTAATGTGCGAGGACAACACACTCAACTCCCACTCCGCCATTGTCAAAGCGCGCCACACGGTAACCTTCCAACTTCCGAAACTCGCCATGCTGCTGGCCGACAATCAGGAATATGTGGGGCAGTTGCACATCGTCAACATCGGTCTCACAGCCGATGGCATCGCACGCCTCGAAACCCCCTATCACATCATGGAGCGTGAGGAAGTGAAAGCCTTGCTGCACCCGCGGTCTGCATTTGGCCACAAAGGCACATTCGGCCACGCCATGATTATTGCAGGAAAGTATGGCATGGCTGGCGCAGCCGTACTGGCAGCCAAAGCATGCCTTAAAGGCGGTGCGGGCAAAGTGACTGTGCACACGCCGCGCCGCAACAACGACATACTGCAGACCACTGTTCCCGAAGCCATACTGCACCACGATGAGGACGAACTTATTTTCACAACCCCCATACGCCACGCATCGTACGAAGCACTGTGCATCGGACCAGGCATCGGCACCGACAAGCGCACAGCTCTGGCCTTGATTGAACAAACCAGCCATGCCGGCACGCCCCTGCTACTTGACGCCGATGCCATCAACATATTCGGCCATCACAAGGGCTGGATTGCACAAATTCCGAAGAACACCATCCTCACGCCACACCCCGGAGAACTACAACGACTGGGAATTTGCAATGCCGACTCATACAGCATTTTGCTCGAAGCCATCAATCTGGCCACACGCCACCAGTTCATCGTAGTGCTCAAGGGCCATTACACAGCCATCTGTTCGCCCGACGGACATGTACACTTCAACCCCACAGGAAACTCGGGCATGGGTACAGCCGGTTGCGGCGATGTGCTGTCGGGGCTCATCACGGCCTTGCTGGCACAGGGCTACGCTCCGTTCGACGCTTCCCGCCTAGGTGTTTATCTGCACGGACTAGCAGGCGACATAGCAGCTGCACAACTTGGCGAGCACTCCCTGACGGCAAGCGACGTACTTGCAGCACTGCCCGAGGCTTTCAAGCAAATACAAGCCGAATAAACCTCATGTACACATACGGCGGTCACACCAGCACACGCTGTAAAAACCACCGACACACTCCAATCTACGAACCTGCACCATGTTACGCAAATGTTTGGCTGCCGCAGCACTTGTTGTATCGCTCGGCACCGCAGCACAGACCCAGGTAAGCGATTATCGCCCCGGTATTACAACCGAAGGCATCACCTATTTTCTTCCCGCCACCCACGTGCGGGTTATCTTCGAGGTGACACGCACACACTATGAGCCTGGCGAATTCGCACCCTTTGCCGCACGTTTTCTGCGGCAGACCGATGTGACCACTACGCCCTACGATGTGTGGAAAATTGAGCAAGTGAGCCTTGTGCCCTATGGCGTGGCCGACAGCAGCAAGGTGTATTGCATCAAACTGAAAGCTAAAACATCGGCGCCGCTGGCTACACTAGCAACCGACGGACGCCTACTTGCCGTCAACACTATTGTAAACTACGACACGGCACTGCCCTCAGCCTCGGTTACGCCCGTATCTGACAACGACATGCACGCTGCAAACTACAAGACAGCAGAGATTTTGGCAGCCGGTAGTCGTGCAAAAATGGCCGAACTTACAGCCAACGAAATCTATGACATACGCGAAAACCGCGGACTACTGCTGAAAGGGCAGGCTGACTTTATGCCAAAAGACGGAGAGCAACTGAACCTGATGTTGGCCAATCTGCAAAAGCAGGAGGACGGACTGCTGCAGCTGTTTTACGGTACACAGAAAGTGGAACGCCACATACTCGTACGCGACATCTATCCCACCAAGGACGTGGCAGACGTCATGCTACTTAATTTCTCCAAGCACTTGGGCGTGGTTGACAATGACGACCCTGCGGGCACACCGATTCTTTATGCCATCAAGGACCTTCACACGCTGCCCTTATCTGCACCTGAAAGCGGCAAGAGCAAGAAGGAAGTGGAAGACCTTCGTTATGTAGTGCCCAGCCGCGTCAAGGTATCAGTCTACAACGGCGATGAGGAGTGGGCATCGCAGTCATTCCCCATGGCACAGTTTGGCCGTGTAGAACATCTGGGCGCCGACCTCTTCAACAAGAAAATGGACACAGAAATCATTTTAGACCCCACGACTGGTGGCATCAGCCGCATTACAGCACCACGCCCCGAGTAAGCGTGCAAACAACCCTCAGATAAAATTCAACGATTTCGTTAAGCCAAATGAGCCGCGCCAAAGCCGACAGGATTTGAGCGAGGCCATGGCGAGAAATCGCACTGAAAAGAACGATTTCGTTAAGCCAAATGAGCCGCGCCAAAGCCGACAGGATTTGAGCGAGGCCATGGCGAGAAATCGCACTGAAAAGAACGATTTCGTTAAGCCAAATGAGCCGCGCCAAAGCCGACAGGATTTGAGCGGAGGCCATGGCGAGGAATCGCACTGAGAAGAACGATAAGACATAGAAAAGAGGCTGCGCCGTAAAACTGTTATTTACGACACAGCCTCTTGCTTGTACATTTGCCTCGCTGCGGAGGGCGATGGAGAAATCAATACTGTCCAAGCCAGCCATCCGCCCGGAAGGAAAAGAGTCAATTGTCGACGTCTATCAGCTGGCCATCCTTGTTGAATGTCAGCTCCAGTCCGCTAGAGAGCTTTACCTCCGTCTTACCGCGTTCGCGCTCTATGCGACAAATGGTCTGTCCGGCATACTTCTCGCTGACGAAAGTGCGGATGTGTTGCGGCACGAGAGCCTGCGGCACAGCCGAAGTCTTTGTATCAACCTCGGTCCACACGCCTTTCCCGTTGAACTCCACCTCCGTACCATCGGCAAAGATCACATCATAAGTCTTTCGAGCCACATCGGTGTCCTGCTTTACCAAAGTGATGGCCTTGCTGGAGAAATACGTTTGAATAAAAGCCTGGGCAGCCTGCGGCAAACTCTCTTTTGTGATAGGCTTGTCACCTGAAGCGCAAGCCATGGTGTGCATAGCGATGAAGCACGCCAAGATCATCATCAGATTCTTCATTCTAAGTGGTTTTATAAGGGTTATACAATAGGGGAAATTACATTACGAGGATTAACGGCAGCAAGCCCTTTGCCCGCACTCACATTCTTTTGGGAAGCAGACGAGGCATTTTTATTTATTAGGACAAATAATCACACCAAGGAGCATAACGAACAGGGCGGCAATAATCGGCAGCATAGGAATTCGATTGAACAAACGCGGCCATACAGCCAGAAGGAACAGAGGGAAGTGTACAATAAACCATCCCTTGCAACCCTGAGGCGAAACCGCACGGGGGTACGCCTGTTTCATTCCTCCGACTACTGCAAAAATACCAACATCTACCAAAACCCCTCACCCAACTTTTGCAAACAATTCATTAAAGATCAAAAACTACCGCTGGCCTACCCCCTCCCTCTACCCTTTGTCCCTTGCTTTACTAGGAAAGGCAATAACTCGGAAAAAATCGGACAAAATAGCAGACAAAATACCGACAATTGCCTAATTATCACACCAACTTATGCACAGCACAGCAAAATATTCACTACCTTTGCGCGCAATGTAAAAACAAAACTGTCTAACATGATAAAGATTACTTTCCCCGATGGCTCCATCCGTGAATACGAAAGTGGTATCACGGGGCTTCAGATAGCAGAGAGCATCTCACCGCGATTGGCCCAGGACGTGCTGGCTTGTGGTGTGAATGGTGAAACGGTTGAACTCAACCGCCCCATTGAAAGTGACGCAACCATTCAACTTTACAAATGGGACGATGCAGAAGGCAAACACGCCTTCTGGCACACTTCGGCACACCTGATGGCTGAGGCTATGCAGGAACTGTGGCCCGGCACACAATTCGGTATCGGCCCCGCCATTGAAAACGGCTTCTACTACGACGTCATGCCCCCCGAAGGTGTCACCATTACCGAAGGCGACTTTGGCAAAATCGAGAAGAAAATGCAGGAACTTGTGCAGCGCAAGGAAGCCTTGGTGCGTGCCGATATCTCAAAAGACGATGCCCTGAAATTCTTCGGCGAACACGGACAGACCTACAAGAACGAGTTGATAGCCGAACTTGAGGACGGACACATCACCACCTACACACAGGGTGCTTACACCGACCTCTGCCGCGGCCCGCACCTGCTCAGCACCGCGCCCATCAAAGCCGTGAAAGTGATGGCCGTGAGCGCGGCCTACTGGCGCGGCGATGAAAAGCGTCCGCAGATGACCCGTGTGTACGGCATTTCCTTCCCCAAAAAGAAGATGCTCGACGAGTACCTGCAACTCCTTGAAGAAGCCAAGCGACGCGACCACCGCAAAATCGGTAAGGAAATGGAACTCTTCATGTTCTCCGAACTTGTAGGCAAGGGGCTGCCCATCTGGCTCCCCAAAGGCACGGCACTGCGTCTGCGTCTGGAAGACTTCCTCAAGAAGATTCAGAAGCGCTACGGTTACCAGCAGGTGATGACGCCGCACATCGGCTCCAAGAACCTCTATGTGACCTCTGGCCACTATGCAAAATACGGCAAGGACTCTTTCCAGCCCATCCACACCCCCGAAGAGGGCGAGGAGTACATGCTTAAACCCATGAACTGCCCGCACCACTGCTCCATCTTTGCATGGAAACCGCGCTCCTACAAAGACCTCCCCTTGCGTCTGGCCGAGTTCGGCACGGTGTACCGTTACGAGCAGAGCGGCGAGTTGCACGGCCTTACCCGCGTTCGCGGCTTTACGCAGGACGACGCTCACATCTTCTGCGCTCCCGACCAGGTAAAAGACGAGTTCCTGCGTGTGATGGACATCATCATGATTATTTTCAAGGCGCTGAAGTTTGAAAAATTTGAAGCACAAATTTCGCTCCGCGACAAAGTAAATCGTGAGAAGTACATCGGCTCCGAAGAAAACTGGGAACGTGCCGAGCAAGCCATCATTGAGGCCTGTAAGGAAAAAGGTCTGCCTGCACACATCGAATATGGCGAGGCCGCATTCTATGGCCCCAAACTCGACTTCATGGTGAAGGACGCACTGGGCCGCCGCTGGCAGTTGGGCACCATTCAGGTGGACTACAACCTGCCAGAACGCTTCAAACTGGAATACACCGGCGCCGACAACCAGAAGCATCGCCCCGTGATGATTCACCGCGCCCCGTTCGGTTCCATGGAACGCTTCGTAGCCGTACTGATTGAGCACACCGCCGGCCACTTCCCTCTGTGGCTCACCCCCGACCAAGTGGCCATCCTTCCCATCTCCGACAAGTACAACGAATATGCCGAGAAAGTGCGCAAGGCCCTTGACGAGCAAGAAGTTCGTGCCTACGTAGACGACCGTTCGGAAAAGATAGGCCGCAAAATACGCGACAACGAAATGAAGCATGTCCCCTATCTGCTCATTGTGGGCGAAAAAGAGGCAGCCGAAGGAATCGTATCCGTGCGCAAACAGGGCCAGGGCGACCAAGGCAGCCTTAGCATCGACGATTTTGCTAAGAAAATAAATGCAGAGGTCGATGAAATGACAAAAAATTACTAACTTTGCGGGCAAATTCGGCCAAAACGCTGAACTGCAAAGGATTCAAGCGAAAACGGCAAGGCTAAAGCAACAGCAAAAGCCCACCCAATTCAGGCCCAATCAGGCATCAAACCATTACCGCTTGAACCAATCACTCACATACAGACTGTATGCCAGCACCCCAAAAATCACGACAAGACAGAAAAAAGCCTCAACACCGCATCAATGAGCAGATACGCTGCCGCGAAGTGCGCATTGTAGGCGACGACATTGAATCAGAAGTCATGTCTACGCGACAAGCCCTGCAGCTTGCGCAACAGAAAGGCGTTGACCTCGTTGAGATCTCTCCTAACGCCGTTCCACCCGTCTGCCGCCTCATCAACTACTCCAAATTCCTCTACCAGCAAAAGAAGAGGCAAAAGGAACTCAAAGCCAAACAGGTGAAAATTGAAGTAAAGGAAATACGCTTCGGACCGCAAACCGATGAACATGACTACAACTTCAAACTGAAACACGCCAAGGAGTTCTTGAGTGAGGGCGACAAGGTGAAAGCTTACGTCTTCTTCCGCGGCCGTTCCATCCTCTTCAAAGAACAAGGCGAGGTCCTGCTTCTACGCTTTGCCAACGACCTCGAGGAATACGGCAAGGTGGAACAGATGCCCGTGCTTGAAGGGAAACGCATGATTCTGTTCATCGCACCCAAGAAGACTGCACCCGCGGCCAAGCCCACCGATGAAACTCCAGAAAGCGAAACCAACGAGGAAACACGCGTCAAGAAGGCACCCCAAGTAAAAGCCAAAAAGGAATACCTCGGTCCACGCGTGGAAGGCGAAGATTTCTGAGCATACAGCCACATGGCACAGCCGTGCAGGCATAGCCAAATCAAACAAGAATCTCGCGCGCTACGTTCGGTATCTCACGTAGCCGCAGTATATATTAACAACAAACAAACAAAAGAAAATGCCAAAAGTAAAGACTAATTCCGGCGCCAAGAAGCGTTTCACGCTCACCGGAACGGGTAAGATCAAAAGACGTCACGCTTACCACAGTCACATCCTGACCAAGAAGACCAAAAAGCAGAAGCGCAACCTCGACCACGTTGCTATCGTGGACAGCACCAACAAGCGTCAGGTTCGCGAACTCCTCTGCCTGCGCTAATCAAAGCACGGTCGTCTTACTTCCTCACTTTACAGGAAATTAGGACACGACGCAAGCAAACCTTTTCTTACACACAAGTCTAACCGGATGTTCAGCACCTCAAGTCGTACAAACAAATGACCGTACGCGCTAACTTCCAAAATGTAACAACAAAATGCCAAGATCAGTAAATCACGTAGCCTCAAGAGCTAAGCGTAAGAGAATTCTTAAACTCACCCGCGGTTATTACGGTGCCCGCAAAAACGTGTGGACCGTTGCCAAGAACACTTGGGAAAAGGGTCTTACCTATGCTTTCCGCGATCGCCGCAACAAGAAGCGCAACTTCCGCGCTCTGTGGATTCAGCGTATCAACGCTGCCGCCCGTCTTGAGGGTCTTTCCTACTCTCAACTCATGGGTAGCCTGCACAAGGCTGGCATCGAAATCAACCGTAAGGTGCTCGCCGACCTCGCAGTGAACAACCCCGAGGCTTTCAAGGCTATCGTAGCAAAAGTAAAATAACACGGGGCAAGGCCACGTAATCAACAACATAGGAGATGAACGTACATTACAAACGTTCATCTCCTATTGTTTTAGAATGGAACATTCACAGCACAATCTTCTGTAACAATCATTCGAGAATAGCGCCATGAAGATACTTTGTGATCATATCAGCGACAGCAAAGAATAGAAGATAGACAGCCTCTGTGGTCACACGGTTGTGCTTGTGGTACCACAGAGATGACTTGTCCATAACAAGCTTCATTGCCGGGAGGATATGAGATGGCGTGGAAAGACACTCTTGGATATTACTAAGCTACTTCTTGACAGTAACAAAGGTGATTGTTTCTTGAAAAGCGACCTGCTGATAATCCCTTACCTACTCATATTCCGAGACACCTATCCTCCACATCTCGAAAGCGTCCGACCATTTCGACTTGCTTGAAATCCATGTTCAAATAGCAGCCGTTCGTTCCTCGAAGCGGACATGTGCGTTGTTCACGGCCGAGAACAACGTTGCACACGGCCGAGGACAACGTTGCACATGGGCGTGGACAACGTTGCACACGGCCAAGGGCAACGAAGAAGGTCGGTTTTTGAAATGTAATGACCCATGACGGGAACGGAAAAAGGGCATATTAGAACAGCGTAGTTCATTCTATTATAACGAAATATAGTAACTGTTGCATATCTCATTTTATTTTCTTACATTTGCTGCATAGTAAAACATACCACTATGGTAGAAGCAATTTTTTTATTTTTGGCTAAGGTGGTAACAGTGATTATTTGCGCTGGTTTCCTTGTTTTGCCGTTATATCTCATTGCCACTTTATTTTACGCAATTTACAAGGACTGTCGTTGCCCGAATAAAGCCAAAAGCACGCGCGATAAAATCTCAGCGTGATTTTTCATCCTCATTTCTTCCAGCCACAAAGCCTCTGCGTACCACTCCGCGAAGTCGTCGCCGCACCCTGCCGTCGGGTCGATGTGCAAATTTGAACGGATGCGCTCCCTTTTTGTGTTTTCTACACTCTTCATTCTCCTTTTTCCCCCAAAAAACGGAAACGGGCTTGTGCAGTCCTATGATTACACAAACCCGTTTCCTTTCATAATTATAGGGGAGGCGGCCAGCCAGCAGCTACAGCGTCCTGCTTTTGTTGGCAGACTGGAGTGCTGGGGGCACATAAGGGATTACTCCCACCCGATTTTAATTGTTAAAATATGATTTGACATTATAACTTTATTGTCAACACTTTAACTCTTAATATTGCTCTTGAATGAGCGAACTGGTGTCAAAAACTGGTGTCAAACTTCACTTGATAGGCTCTATTGAATATCCTTGTCTTATACCAAAATCTATAATCTTATCAATATTTCCTCTACCTATTTGATTTGTAAAAGCGAAAACAATTCCATCATTACTAACCATTAAATCATCTTTTTCTTCAAACCACCTACTATTTTTTGATTGGTCTTTTGTTGTTTGTTTCCATAATTGTATTTCATCCAATGACCGTATGGGTAATGGTATTGTGTCTTGAAGTTGATTGTATGTAAGATTAGGATTATCTTGTACAAATTGTTTTACTATTTCTAAAGACAATCTGCCTTTCCCATAATTCCCTTTACCATTAAACAAATAATGAGTCTTGTCAAGATTGTTTTTATTTTTGTGCTTATATTCAAACACTCCTATGGGGTGTATAACTTTAGGAGTCGTTATCTGTTCTTTGTATGGGTTATGTAATTGATTCTTGTTTATGATGCTGATTTCAATATTGTCTATTATTTTATTTACGCTTTCTTCTGTATAGCCATCTGAATATAATTTACTGGTTAATAAATCAATTAGCAGTTCCTTCCCTGTTACAGATGTTAGTTCGTTAATATAGTCATTTATTCTGTTTTCTTTATCTATCTTCTCTATCTGAGATTTACAGAATTCAGTCAGTTTTTCGATGTTACAATTTTCTCGCTTAAATAGTTCTACAAATGTTTTTCCTTTATCGGAGTCGGCTTTAAGTTCTATCTTTAAAACACTTGTTGGGTTTTCACAATCAAATGGCTTGTAATATAATTCTATGTGCTCTCCAATATAAATACCAAATTGTACTGGCAATAATTTCATATAAGAAGATAATTGTTCGATGTCTTCTTTTGTTTG
>OBLI01001236.1_pt1 | contig 25366 bp, 19 predicted proteins | sample 1519701 | NCBI WGS metagenome assembly OBLI01 (sample SAMEA3663005, study PRJEB22513) | pig gut metagenome | biome: pig gut; feature: pig-associated habitat; material: faeces | place: France | collected 2012
AAATATATACTAAACTATATTTAATATTTATTATATGTTGGTCTTCAATCTTTAGTGTTTATATATTTTTATTAAGTAAAAAGGATGATGAATATAATAAGAAAATAATGATATTGTATGGTTTATTAACATTTACTTCTTCAATCGCGGTCATAATACTTCCATTAAATATTACATATACAAATAGAATAATTCTAAGTGGAAACTCTATTAACTTTTTAAAAATTTTAATTCTATGTATGCTTTCAATTCTATATATGAGAATAATTTTAAATAATAAAATAGTTAAAACTATGAAAGCAGATTACATTTATATAGTTCTTATTATTTTAACAATATCATTTTTTTTAGAAACTAAATATCAATTAAATATAGTAACAACAATACTACTATTTATAACATATTTAATATTTTTAACAATAGAAAATCCCGCACTTAAAGAATATGAAATTATAAATAATTTAAGACTTAGAGCATTAAAAGCAAATACAAATAAAACAAATTTCTTAAGCAATATAAGTCATGAATTAAGAACACCACTTGCTTCAATAATATCTTCAATAGATGAAATTAAATCATATAATTTACCACAAGAAATAAAAGATAATTTAAATGATATTATAGATTCATCAAATTCATTACTTGATATAGTAGGTAATGTTATTGAAATAAATAAAATTGAAAATAAAGTATATGACTTAAAAGAAAAAAATTATGATATTAGAGATTTAGTTGAAAAACTAATAAAACTGAATACTAAAAAATATAGCAAAGAAAATGTAGTATTTAAGTATTCAGTTTCTGATAACACACCATCTAATTTATTTGGTGATAAAACTAAAATAAAAGAGATAATAAATAATATTTTAGATAACTCATTTAAATACACTAATAAGGGTAGTATTTCTTTAACAATAAATAGTGTTTTAGATAATGATATCTGTAACTTAATAATTGAAATAAAAGATACAGGCATTGGTATAAAATCTGAAGATTTAAATAAGATATTTAATGGTAATGAAATAGATAACGATATTAATAGTAATGTTAATAGGGATGGACTTGGTTTATTAGTTTCAAAAGACTTAGTTAATTTATTAAATGGAACAATAACTGTAAGTAGTTATTATGGAAGTGGAAGCGTATTTACCATAAATATACCTCAAAAATTAAAAAATGAACTAGAAATAGTAGAACAAACAAATACAACTAAATTTAATAATAAAAAAATATTACTAGTAGATGATGATAGACTAAATAATAGAATTTTAAAAAGATTATTAAAGATTTATAACATAGAATTAGATACTTGTGAAAGAGGAATAGAATGCATTGATAAAATTAATAATGGTGAACAGTATGATCTTATACTTATGGATATAATGATGCCAGATATAAATGGAGTGGATACATTAAAGAAATTAAAATCTAATAAGAATTTTAATACTAAAGTAATAGCTCTTACTGCAGATGCTTTATCAACTTCAAGAAACAAATATTTAAAAGCTGGATTTACAGACTATTTAGCAAAACCATTTAAGAAAGAAGAATTAGAGGAAAAATTAAAGAATTTACTAGGAGAATAATATGAAAGTAACTATTATTATTCCATCATATAATCCAACTAAAAAGTTAATAAAACTTGTAAGTGCTCTTCAAAAAGATTTTAATGATATTTTAATAGTTGATGATGGAAGTACAAATGAAACAAAAAAGATATATGAAGAACTTTCTAATGTGAAAATCATTTATCATGAAGTTAACAAAGGAAAAGGTGAAGCATTAAAAACAGCAATAAAAAGTTTAAAAGATACAGATGCATTCATAACAGTAGATGCAGATCTCCAACATAGCCCAAAAGATGTTTCAAAAGTTAAAGAAGAATTATTAAATAATGATATCGTATTAGGCACAAGAAACTTTAATAAAAAGAATGTACCATTTACTAGTAAGTTTGGAAATAAATTTTCATCACTTGTTTTTAAAATTAAAACTGGTATTACACTAAAAGATACTCAAACTGGTTTAAGAGGAATAAATATAAAATATAAAGATCTTTGTTTAAATACAAGTGGAAGTAGATATGAGTATGAAATGAACTTTCTTTATAACTTAGCAAAAAATAAAATAAATTTTAAATGTATAGATATAGCAACTATATATGAAAACAATAACTCTGGTTCACATTTTCATGCTGTAAGAGATTCTATATTAATTTATAAATGGTTATTACCATTCATAATAATACTAGTAATAATAATTATAATTATAATACTTTTTAAATGTTTGACAAAAAAATGAATGAGTAGTATAATTGACCCATAAATCTTTGATGTGGAGAAGTAATATGTAAATGTTTTAAAGAGAGTTAGTGGTTGGTGGGAACTAATAAAACTATATATATGAATAACACCACTGAGTGGAACATTGAAATAATAGTAAGTGTTCTCGGTTAATCCGTTATAAAAATAAAGTTAAATAAAAGGGATGGTACCGTCTATTTTAGACTCCTTATACCATCTCTTTTTTTTTAGAAAGGAAAGTGAAAATATATGGACGTAAAAGATTTATTTAAAGACATTTTAAAATATGAAAATAAAGATGTTACTTTAGAAGGATGGGTTCGTAACAATAGAAATCAATCAAACTTTGGATTCATTGATTTTAATGATGGAACTTATTTTCAAAACTTACAATTAGTATATGAAAAAGAATTAAAAGACTTTGAAAGCATTAGTAAAATTAGAGTTGGAAGTGCTATAAGAGTAAATGGTACCATTGTTAAATCTGAAGGTAGTGGTCAAAGCCATGAAATAAAAGTTAAAAATATTGAAGTACTAGGAGATTCACCAGAAGATTATCCAATTCAACCAAAGAGACACACAAGAGAATTCTTAAGAGAAGTAGCTTACTTAAGACCAAGAACTAATTTATTTAATGCAGTCTTTAGAGTAAGAAGTGTAGCAGCTCAAGCAATACATGAATATTTCCAAAGTCATAACTATGTATATTTTCATAGTCCAATCATAACAGGAGCAGATTGTGAAGGATCAGGACAAATGTTTAAAATAACTACTCTTGATATGAATAATCTTCCTTTAGGGGAAGATAAGAAAGTTGATTTTAAGAAAGATTTGTTTGGTAAACAAACATATATAACAGGTTCTGGTCAACTTCATGGAGAAACTTTCGCTTTAGCGTATAAAAAGATATATACATTTGGTCCAACAATGAGAACTGAAAACTCAAATACTAAAACACATGCTAATGAATTTTGGATGATTGAACCAGAAGTAGCATTCTGCGATTTAAACGGAATAATGGATATTGAAGAAGAAATGTTAAAATTTATTGTTAAATACGTTATGGACAAATGTCCTTTAGAAATAGACTTCTTCGATAAATTCGTAGAGAAAGGATTAAAAGAAAAACTTACAAAGGTATTAAATACTAAATTTGTACGTATTACTCATAAAGAAGCAATTACTTTATTAAAAGAAGCTAAAGTTGACTTTGAATTTAAACCAGAATATGGCGAGGACATCGCTAAAGAACACGAAAAATATATTACTGAATATTTTAATGGTCCTGTATTTATTACTAACTGGCCAAAAGACATTAAAGCATTCTATATGAAATTAAATGATGATAATGAAACAGTAGCAGCAGTAGATTTAGAAGTACCAGGTTCTGGAGAACTTATGGGTGGAAGTCAAAGAGAAGATGATTACAATAAATTAATTAATAGAATGAAAGAAATGAATATACCAAGAGAAAACTTAGAATGGTATACTAACTTAAGAAGATTTGGAGGTTGTTATCACTCAGGATTTGGTCTTGGATTTGAAAGACTAATTATGTACTTAACAGGTATTGAAAACATAAGGGATGTAATTCCATATCCAAGAACACCTAATAACTGCGACTACTAGAAGGAGGAAACATGAAAACAAATAGATATCGTACAATTATGATTAGCGACATAACAAACGATATGGTAGGTAAAACTATATTAGTTAGTGGCTGGGTTCAAAATATAAGAGATCACGGAGGAGTATTATTTTTAGACCTAAGAGATACAAGTGGAGTATTACAAACTGTATCAAATGATGACTCAATGTTTAAAGGATTAGCTAAAGAATCAGTTGTAAGATTAGAAGGAACACTTAGAAAAAGAAGTGTAGATACAATAAACGAAAAATTAAAAAGCGGAGAAGTAGAACTACTAGTAAGCAAATTGGATATACTAGGTCAATCACTACATGAACTACCTTTTGAAATAAGAGAAAGTAAAAGCGTAAGTGAAGAAATAAGACTTAAATATAGATACTTAGATATGAGAAATGAAAAAGTAAAAGATAATATCTTACTTAGAAGTGAAATACTTCACTATTTAAGAAATAAAATGTATGATTTAAGTTTTACTGAAGTACAAACACCAATACTAACAGCATCAAGTCCAGAAGGAGCAAGAGACTTTGTAGTACCAAGTAGAAACTTCAAAGGTAAATTCTACGCTCTTCCTCAAGCTCCACAAATATATAAAGAATTATTAATGGTTGGAGGTATAGATAAATATTTTCAAGTAGCTCCTTGCTTTAGAGATGAAGATGCAAGAAGCGATAGAACGCTTGAATTCTACCAACTAGATTTAGAAATGAGTTATGTAGAAGAGGAAGAAATATTAGAACTAGGAGAAGAATTATTTTATGATGTATTCTCTAAATATTCTAATAAAAAAGTTTCACCAAAACCATTTAGAAGAATCAGTTATATAGATTCAATGGAAATGTATGGAACAGATAAACCAGATTTAAGAAATCCACTTATCATTAAAGATATAAGTGATATTTTAAAAGATACAACATTTGGACCCTTTAAGAACTCAACAATAAAAGCAATAGTAGTAGATGATATTGGAGAAAAATCAAACTCATGGTTTAATGAAGTTGTTGATTACGCAAGTAGTATAGGTATGCCAGGAATAGGTTATCTAACACTAACAAAAGAAAGAACATTTAAAGGACCAATTGATAAATTCTTAACAGATACTGAAAGAGAAGATTTAATAAAATACTTAGATATGAAAGAAAATAGTGTGGTATTCTTCATAGCTAACAAAGTATTAAAAGTTGCACAAAAATTCGCAGGACTCATAAGAATAGAACTAGGAAGAAAATTAGATTTAATAGATAAAGATAAAATAGAATTATGTATTATTAATGACTTTCCAATGTTTGAATATGATGATAAAACAAGAAAATATGAGTTTTGTCATAACCCATTTAGTCTTCCTCATGAAACAGATATCGAGTATAATAAAGATAATATAGATAAGGTTTTAGCTTACCAATATGACTTCGTTTGTAATGGTAATGAAATGGCTAGTGGAGCAATTAGAAATAGTGATTTGGATTCATTAGTAAAAGGATTTGAAGTAGTAGGATACACTAAAGAAGAAGTAGAAAAACGCTTCAGTAGTTTATTCACTGCATTTAAATATGGTTGCCCACCTCATGGAGGTATGGCACTTGGAATAGATAGAATACTAATGATTCTAAAAGATGAAACTAATTTAAGAGAAGTCCAAGTATTCCCAGCAAGTACAAGTGGTCAAGACTTAATGATGGGAAGTCCAAGTACTTTAGAACCAAAACAATTAGAAGAGTTAGGTATTAAAATAAAGGAGGAATAATAATGAGTAATTTCACAAAAGAAATGATAGATGATTACGCAGATAAATTACTTATTGGTTTAACTGAAGAAGAAAGAACTAATATACAAGAAGAATTTGATGAAATAGAAAAAAATATGGATTTAATTAATAAAATACCAAATATTAAAACCGCAGAACCTTTAAGTTATCCATTTGAAATGGTATTAGATGATTTAAGAAGTGATGATGAAATAGGTGAAGAAATTCCAATCGAAGAACTTCTTAAAAACTGTGATCAATATGAAGGTAGAGAAGTAGAAGTACCAAAGGTGGTGGGATAATGATAACAAAAAGTATAAAAGAAATACATGAAGATTTATTAAATAAAAAAGTTACTTCAAGAGAATTAATAGATAAATCTTTAGAAAAATGTCATAGTATACAAGATAAGACTAATGCTTTTGTAACTATTATAGATGATGCTAAAGAAACTGAAGTAACAGATGAACTAGTAAGCGGCATTCCATATGGTATTAAAGATAATTTTTCCACTAAAGATATTCTTTCAACAGGAAGCTCTAATACTTTAAAAGATTATATACCATTCTTTGATGCAACTGCTGTAGCAAACTTAAAGAGAAAAGGTGCAGTAGGAGTTACTAAAACAGTTATGGATGAACTTGGTATGGGTGGTACTGGTACAACAGGACACACAGGAGTAGTTCATAACCCATGGTGTCTAGAGAGAATGACAGCAGGTTCTTCAGCAGGTAGTGCAGCATCAGTTGCTTGTGGATGTTATCCATTCGCATTAGGAAGTGATACAGGAGACTCAATTCGTAAACCAGCAGCATATTGTGGCATAGTAGGATATAAACCAACATATGGTATGATTTCAAGATATGGACTATTTCCATTTGCATGTTCACTTGATACAGTAGGTGTACTATCAAGAAGTGTAGAAGATGCTGCAATCGCAGTAGATGCTATGAAAGGAATTGATCCTAAAGATATGACATCTTGGGATTCAAGTAATATTGAGCTATATAAAAATTTAGATAAAGAAGTTAAAGGCAAAAAACTATTCTATATTAAAGAAATAGTTGATTTATCTAACTATGAAAATCCAAGTGAAGAACTAAAAAAACACTTAGAAAACTTTAATAAAACAATTGAACTTTGTAAAAACTTAGGTATGAAAGTAGAAGAAGTATCTATAGATAAAACATTATTAAATGCAATACCAAGTGTATATGTAGTTATTTCTTGTGCAGAAGCAACAAGTAATATGTCAAACTTAACAGGTATTATATTTGGGCCAAGAGGTGAAGGAAATAATCCAATGGCTATGATGAAAGATCATAGAACAAAAGGCTTCTCACCATTAATTAAAAGAAGATTTGTAATTGGTTCATATGTATTACAAAAAGAAAATCAAGAAAAATACTTTATAAATGCTAAAAGAGTAAGAAGATTAATAGTAGATAAGATGAATGAATTATTTGAAAAATACGATGGATTAATTCTTCCTGTTGGAAGTGGACCTGCCAAATTTATTGAAGGAAGTAAGAATGCTCTTTCAAGTTCAAATAATATTCTAGAAGAACACTTACAAATAGGTAACTTCGGTGGCTTTCCATCAATTACAATACCAAATGGTTTTGTTAGTAACTTACCCGTAGGTGTAAACATAACTGGAAAAATTAAAGATGATATAAATGTTTTAAATATTGCATATGCTCTTGAAAGTAATATGAAATTTAAAAATCAACTTGCAAAGGAGGTAGAATAATGGCATATAAAGCAGTAATAGGTTTAGAATTTCACTGTGAAATGAAATCTAATACAAAAGTATTCTCAAATGCAAGAAATAGTTTTTCAAAAGTAGCAAATGAAAATATTGCTCCAGTAGATATGGCTTTCCCAGGAACTCTACCAGTAGTAAACAAAACATGTGTTAAAAAAGCATTAATGATGTCAATGATACTTAATTGTAAACAACCAGAATTTATGGAATTTGATAGAAAAAATTACTATTATCCAGATCTACCTAAAGGATATCAATTAACACAATTCTTTAATCCAGTAGGTGTAGATGGAAAAATAGAAATAGATGTAAATGGTACTAAAAAAGAAGTGTTTATTCATGATATACACTTAGAAGAAGATGCAGCCTCACTTGATCACTATTATAATACATCAACAATTGACTATAATAGAGCAGGTGTACCTCTTTTAGAATTAGTAACTGAACCATGCCTTCATTCGGCAGACGAAGCTCTAGCATTCTTAGAACATGTTAAAAGCATTTATGAATACACTGACATTTCAGAATGTGATACTAAAAAAGGCCAAATAAGAGCTGATGTTAATGTATCAATAATGGATGAAAATGATACAGAGTTTGGTACTAAAGTAGAAGTGAAAAACGTAAATAGTTTTGATGCTATTAGAAAAACAATAAACTATGAAATAAAAAGACAGTCAGAACTTAAAGATGCAGGTAGATATAATGAAGTAGTACAAGAAACAAGAAGATGGGATGATGAATCAGGAACTACTATACATATGAGAAGTAAGGCAGATGCTATTGACTATAAATATTTTACAGAACCAAACATTCCAAAATTTAGAATTACTAAAGAATTACTAGATGAAGTAAGAAGTAAAATACCTGTACTAGCACACGAAAGAAAAGAAAAATATATTAATGAGTATGGACTTTCAGAATATGATGCAGGAGTACTTACAAAAGATAAAAAAATATCTGATTATTTTGAAGAATGTGTAAAATTAAACTGCGATCCAAAAAGTGCATGTAATTGGATAACGACTAGAGTACTTGGAGAACTTAATAAGAGTGAAGAAAATACTATAGATGATTTATTCATAAGACCAAACATGATAGTAGAATTAGTTTCTCTTGTTAATGATAAAAAAATATCATCAGATCAAGCTAAAAAAGTATTCACTAAAATGTTGGAAGAAAATTTAACTCCAAAAGAAATAGTTAAAAAATATGATATGGAAGTTATAGAAGATGCTAATCTTATAGAATCATTAGTAAATGAAGTTATAACTGAAAATGCAAAAGCTATAGAAGATTATCATAATGGAAGAACTAATATGTTAGATTATCTAGTTGGACAAGTAATGAAAAAATCAAAAGGAAAAGCAAATCCAATAGAAGCAAAATCTAAAATGCTAGAAAAAATAAACTAAAAAGTACTTATTTTAAGTACTTTTTTTGTAAATAAAAATATAAAATATAATAAATTAACTTAAAGCATGATATAATTAATTTGGAGAATGATATATGAAAAAGTTTTTAAAAAGTATTATTTGTTTTATAGTAGTTGGTACTATTTTAGGCTCACTAACCTATTTTCTTTCATTAAATGAAAAATTATATAAATTAATTAATAAATCAAGTGTAAACATTGGAAACATATATGTAGAAAAATTTAAGGTTAAAATAATAGATGAAACAAGTAAAAGTAGACCATATGCTGTTTCAATTAATAATAATCATGCTGCTTGGCCACATGCTGGTCTGCAAGATGCATATTTAGGATATGAATTAATCGCAGAAGGTGGAATAACTAGACTTATAGCTTTATTTAAAGATCAAAATACTACAAAAATAGGTTCAGTTAGAAGTGCAAGACATTATTTCTTAGACTATATTATGGAAAATGATGCAATATTTGTTCACTATGGTCAATCACCTCAAGCAAAAGAAGACTTGTCATCACTTAACATTAATAATGTTAATGGAATGTATGACGCAAAAGGATTTTTTAGAGATAAAACATTAAATAGAGCATGGGAACATACAGCGTTTACTTCAATAGAAAAAATAAACAAAGTAGTAAAATCAAAAAAATATAGAACAACCACAGAAGAACAACTATTAAAATATAGTCCAATAAAAGTAGACCACTCAAGTGATAGTACTTTAAAAAATGCGAATAAAGTAACAATAAAATACTCTGATTATCAAACAACTTCATATGAATATGATAAAGAAAATATGAACTATAAAATGTTTATGTCAGGAAAAGCACATAATGATTTAATTACAAAAAAACAATATACAGTTAAGAATATAATAACTTATCAAGTAAAAAATACTTCATTAGGTGATAAAAAAGGAAGACAAGATTTAGATAACATTGGTAGTGGAGAAGGGTATTATATTTCTAATGGTGAAGCTATTAAAATAAAATGGAGTAAATCATCTAGAGATTCAAAGACAAAGTACACATTAATGAGTGGAGAAGAGTTAGTAGTCAATGATGGTAATACATGGATACATATTCAACCAAAAGGACAAAATTTAAAAATAGAATAAAAAAAATATGATAGAATATAATTTATTAAAAAATGTTGAAATATTGTTTTATTAATGTTAGAATAATATTGATAAGAATAAGGAGGAACTTATGGATAGTATATTAAGTTTTTTAGCAGACAATTATAAATATTTTATGATAGCCGCAGTAGTTTTATTATTTGCACTAATTGGTTTCATAGTAGATGGTAAAAAGAAAAAGAAGAATGAGGAGGTAGTTCCAGTACCTAATGCTGATGCTCAAGCACAAGCTGCACAAGGAATGGCACCAACACAACCGGTTCAACCACAACCAGCTGCACCAGCTTTAGCAACAGAGCAAACTCAAACTGAACCTGGATTAGTTATTGAAGAACCTTCTTTAAATAATATTGAACCTGCAAGTCAAGAATTAAATCTTGATGCATCTGTTCAAGAAGAACAAGGTAGTATATTTGGAACTCCTGAAATGCAAGCTCCTGCTGCAGTTGAAACAACTGCACCTGATCCTGCAACTGTAGAAGGACCAACATTAGTTATAGAGGATAAAGAAGAAACTACTACCCCTGAAATGACTGCACCTACAGTAGAACCTGTAGCACCAACCCCAACTGAAACAGTAGTACCTGAAGTTGCACCTACAACTCCAGTTGCCACACCAGTTGTTGAACCTATAACTCAAGCATCAGCTCCAGTAGCTCCTACAATGACAGCTCCAGAAATGCCAACTGCTCCAGCAGCTGCATCAACTACACCTGAGACTCCAATTCAACAATAAGAGATATAAACTGAAAATTTGTTATTTTCAGTTTTATTGTGTCATAAAAAATGTTATTATTAACATAGGTGAAGAATATGAAGAGAAATAATATAATAAAGATACTTTTAGTATCATTCATAACTCTAATTTTATTAAGTATATTTAGTTATACATATGCATTCTTTAGCTTACAAATAGAGGGAACAGGAAAAGATATAGTAATGTCTACAGGAGACTTAAGACTTGAATATAAAGATGAAATAGAATTAAAATTTGAAAATGCAGTTCCAGGAGACACAATTTCTAAAGTTATAACAGTTAAAAATATTGGAACAAAAAATGTATCATATTCTTTATATTGGGGAAACTTAATTAATACAATTGATAACTACGAACTACATGTAACACTTGACTGTAAAAGCTATACAAATTATGGAGAAGAAACACAAACTGAAAGTGGAACTTGTGAAAATATTTATAGAGCAGTACCAATAAGTGATACTGTAACTACAGGTAATATAAAAGGAAATATTTCAATAGATCCTAATATTACTCATGAATACACTGTAACATTAAAATTTGATAATAAAAATTACAAGCAAAATAATAATAAAAATAAAACATTTACAGGACAAATAGGTATAAAAGAATATATTGCACCAGAACCAATATATTGTACATTTGATGGAGAAATGGTACAAGGAGCAGAGTATGTAAATGGACAATATACATATAGGTATATGCAAGAGGTAAAGTCTGTAGACACAGGATTATCTTGGGTAAATATTGAAGAAGATGGTTGGGGAGTACAACTTACAGATAAAACAAGTACTGAACCTGTAACAAGTAAACTATGTAGATACATAAATAATAAACCAGTTACATCTATGAGTTATATGTTTTCTGGGAGTGAAGCAACAACTATAGATTTAAGTAGTTTTGATACAAGCAAAGTAACTGATATGACAGGAATGTTTGAAGGAAGTCATGAAATAACAACCTTAGATTTAAGTAGTTTTGATACATCAAATGTTACTAGTATGTTTTCTATGTTTTCAGAATGTGCAGCCACAACTCTAGATTTAAGTAATTTCGATACAAGTAATGTAACAAATATGAGTGGTATGTTTAGTGAAAGTGCAGCCACAACTATAGACTTAAGTAGTTTTGATACAAGTAATGTAACCAATATGGCTCGTATGTTTGAGGGCAGTGCAGTCACAACACTAGATTTAAGTAGGTTTAATACAAGTAATGTAACTGATATGAGTTATATGTTTGATTATAGTTCAGCAACAACCATAGATTTAAGTGGTTTTGATACAAGTAAAGTAACTGATATGGAAAGAATGTTTTATTTAAATTCTAATCTAAAAACTATATATGTAAGTGATAGGTTTAATACGAATTCTGTTACATCATCATCTGATATGTTTTATAATACTACTAACTTAGTAGGTGGTGCAGGTACTACATATAATAGGTCTTATGTTGATAAAACATATGCAAGAATAGATGGTGGAACAAGTAGTCCTGGATATTTCACTTCAAAATAATAAAAGTGATTAAAACTATTGAAATTATTTAAATAATTTGATAGAATCTAATACATTGAAAGACGAGTAGGATAAAAATACTTTAAAGAGAGTTAGTGGTTGGTGGAAACTAATAAGTACTATATTTGAAGCTACTTTCACTTATGAGTTAATAACTCACGTGGAAATACGTTACATTAATTAAGTTAATTAAAGGATGGTACCGTCTTATAGACTCCTTGTGTACCATTCTTTTTATTTTATAGGGAGGAAATTATGAATATTAAAGATTTGTATATTAATTTTTTTATTAGTAAAGGACATAAACAAATACCAAGTGCACCAGTAGTACCTGAAAATGATCCAAGTGTATTATTTAATACAGCAGGCATGCAACCACTAATACCATATTTAATGGGTCAAGAACATCCATATGGTACTAGACTATGTGATTACCAAAAATGTATTAGAACAAACGATTTAGATAATATTGGTGATACATATCATCATACATTCTTTGAAATGTTAGGAAATTGGTCACTAGGGGATTACTTTAAAGAAGAAGCAATAGAATGGAGTTTTGAATTCTTAACAAAGGTATTAAATATACCAATTGAAAGACTTGCTGTTACAGTTTTTGCAGGTAATGAAACTATTCCATTTGATGAAGTTTCATATAATAAATGGTTAAGTCTAGGAATTAAAGAAGAAAGAATTGCAAGAACAATAGATGATAACTTTTGGATAGCAGGAGAATCAGGTCCATGTGGTCCAGACTCTGAAATGTTTTATTGGAGAAGTAATGATGAAATTCCAGAAAAGTTTGATACAGAAGATGAAAGATGGGTAGAAATTTGGAATGATGTATTTATGCAATATAATAAAAGTTCAGATGGAACTATAACAGAACTACCTAAAAAGAACGTAGATACTGGTATGGGAGTAGAAAGAGTAACAGCAATTTTAGAAGGTGTTAATGATAACTATGAATCAAGTATCTGGAAAGACGTTATTGAATTAATTAGTAAAATTAGTAATTTACCATATAAAGGTAATGAACAAAGTATGAGAATAATAGCTGATCACTTAAGAACAAGTGTATTTATTAGTGCTGATTATGCTGGTGTAAAGCCAAGCAACGTAGGTCAAGGATACATATTAAGAAGACTAATTAGACGTGCTATTAGACATGCTAAAAAACTAGGAATAGATGTTTCAAGTAATTGGGAAGAAGAAATTGCTACATTAATTATTTCTAAATATGAAAAATATTATAATGAATTAATAGATAATAAAAATATTGTATTAGAAGTATTAAAAAATGAAAAAGAAAAATTTAATAGAACCTTAGAAAAAGGTTTAAGAGAATTTGAAAAAGTAACTAAAGATAATAAAGATATAGATGCAACTACAGCATTTAAACTTTATGATACTTATGGTTTCCCAATAGAGTTAACAGTTGAACTAGCAAAAGAAAGAAATATAAATGTAGATGAAGAAGGATTTAAAGATAAATTTAAAGCTCATCAAGAACTATCAAGAACAGCATCTGCCGGTCAATTTAAAGGTGGCCTTAGTGGTAACAATGAAATAGAAACTAAATATCATACAGCAACACACTTACTAAACGCTGCATTAAAAGTAGTAGTTAATAAAGATGTTCATCAAAAAGGAAGTAATATCACCGATGAAAGAATGAGATTTGATTTCAGTTGTGACCATAAACTAAGTGATGAAGAAAAACAAAAAACAGAAGATTTAGTAAATGAATGGATTAAAGATGGACTTAAAGTAACAGTAGAAGAAATGAGCAAAGAAGATGCTATTAAATCAGGAGCAGAATGTATGTTCATTGAAAAATATCCTGATATCGTTACAGTTTATACTATCGGAGATAATATATCTAAAGAACTTTGTGGTGGCCCACACGTTAAAAATACTAATGAACTTGGACACTTCAAAATAGTAAAAGAAGAAGCATCATCTGCAGGAGTAAGAAGAATAAAAGCAATATTAGAATAAGTACTACAACTTATTCTTTTTATGTGATACAATATATAAAGAATAGGTGATAATATGAAAAAGAAAAATGGCTTTACATTGGTTGAGTTACTAGCGGTAATAGCAATATTAGCAATATTAGTAATAATAGCATTGCCAAATGTCATAAAATTATTTGAAAAAGCAAAAAAAAATGCATTTTTAACAGAAGTAAAAACCATATATAAAGAATCAGCAAAAAAATACTTGAATGAAAGTATGAAGGGAAAAAGATTAGAATCGATAAGTACAGATAATAATCTGCTAGATTTAGTAGGGGAAGAAATAGACTATTGTTTATTATTAGATAATAAAGGTAGTGTAAAAAAAATAGCTGTTTCTAATGGAGAGTATTATGTAATAAAAAGTAATGTTGAAGATATATCATCTATTGATATAAATGATGTTAATAATGGAACTTTGGAAGGTTTCACCTGTAATGAAAAAAGCTTTAAACCAAAAATAAAATGTGAATTTAAGGGAAATCTATATCAAGGTGTAGAGTATAGAAATGGACAATACACCTATAGATATAAACAAAAGGGAATATATCCTACTTCAGGAACTTATACATTAAATTGGACAAATATAAACGAAGATGGTTGGGGTGTATTACTTAATAATAAGAGATATACAGGGACAATTGATACGCCTTTATGTTCAAGCATCAATGATAAACCAGTAGTGGCTATGTCATATATGTTCTTTAACTCTAGAGCAAGTGCAATAGACTTAAGTAGTTTTGACACATCAAATGTAATTGATATGAATAACATGTTTTACTATGCTAACGAAATTGAAGAATTAGATTTAAGTGGCTTTGATACTAGTAAAGTAACGAATATGTCAAGTATGTTCTCTGTAAGTGGTCCGACGACATTAGATTTAAGCGGATTTGATACGAGTAATGTCACAAATATGTCAAGTATGTTTTATGAAACTGCTGTAGAGTCATTAGATTTAAGCAACTTCAACACAAATAAAGTAACGAATATGGCTGGAATGTTTTCTTGCAGACAAGTAGGTCAAAGCGGTTATAAAATATGCGCACTTCGAAACTTAAAAGGATTAGATAAATTTAATACAAGCAATGTTACAAATATGTCAAAGATGTTTTACAAAAGTGGTATAACAGAGTTAAATCTAAGTAATTTTAACACAAGCAAGGTAACTAGCATGTCAGGAATGTTTGAATATAGTAATGCATCCAGTATAGATTTAAGTAGTTTTGATACTAGTAATGTAACTAACATGAGTAATATGTTTTCATGCAAAAGTCTAGGATATAGCGTCTTTTGTTCTATAAAAGAAATTAAAGGATTAGATAAAATAAATACATCGAATGTAACAAATATGACCGATATGTTTAACAATAGCAATGTTACAACAATAAATTTATCCAATCTTAATACAAGTAAAGTTACAACAATGAATTCAATGTTTAGAGATACCATAATGCCGATAATAGATGTGAGTAATTTTGATACGAGTAATGTCAAAAGTATGGAAGACATGTTCTTATTCAGCGACGTAAAAGAAATAAAAGGGTTAACAAATTTTAATACAAGTAAGGTTACTAATATGCATGGCATGTTTGCTGCAACAAAAAATCTAGAAAACCTTAATGTAAGTAGTTTTGATACAAGTAATGTTATAGATATGTCAAGTATGTTTTCAGGATATTATGCTGGAAGACAAAAACTCTCAAATATAATTGGACTTGATAAATTTAATACAAGTAAGGTTACTAATATGAATGGCATGTTTGCACATAATGGAGCAACAAATATAAATCTAAGTAATTTTGATACATCAAATGTCACAAATATGTCAAGTATGTTTTTAAATAGTAATGCACAATCAATAGATATAAGTGGTTTTGACACAAGCAAAGTTACAAATATAAGTGGCATGTTCTCGTGTAACACAACATATGGGGGATATTGTTCAACCACTAAATTAATTGGTTTAGAAAAAATGAATACATCAAATGTAACTAATATGAGTGAAGTATTTAAAAATAGTAAAATAACTGAAATTAATATGAGTAACTTTAATACTGATAAAGTAACTAATATGAGTAAAATGTTTGCAGGCAGTAAAGCAACAATATTAGATTTAAGTAGCTTCGATATGACTAACGTAACAAATTCCACTGATATGTTTAATAATGCGGTAGCTACAACAGGGTATGGAAATACGGCAAATATTGATATATTAAATTCAACAACAAATAAACCATCTACATTAAATTTTGTTGTAAAATAGTAATAGCGAAAAATTTAAACAATAAAATTTTTATGAATACTGATAAAATTCAATCATTTTAATAAATATAACAGGAAATATAGAAAAAGTATCAATTTTTAAAAAAAGTTTGATGTCAGCATACACTTTAAACTTTAAGAATAATAACATACGGAGTTATTTCTTTTTAATGAAGTAACTTTTAAAAAAAGAATATATAATATGTATAATAGATAGTTAAGAATTATAATAGTAAAAATAACCATATTCACAAGAATATGGTTTTAATATGAAAATATGATATAATTTAATAGGTGAAGAAAATGAATATATACGATTTTACTTTAGAAGAATTGGAAAAACTTTTAATAGAAAATGGATTTAAAAAATATAATGCTATACAAATAATAGAATGGATGTATGAAAAGAAAGTTTATGACTTTAATAAGATGACCAATCTTAGTAAAAAGTTAATTGAATTTTGTAATGAAAAATTTCATTTTAATGATTTAAAAGTAGTTAAAGTAGAAAAAAGTACTTTAGCAAATAAATATTTATTAGAGTTATCTGATCATAATAAAATAGAATGTGTTTTAATGAATCATGACTATGGATATAGTCTATGTGTATCTAGTCAAGTTGGATGCAATATGGGGTGTTCTTTTTGTGAAAGTGGAAGACTTAAAAAAGTAAGAGATTTGACTTTATCTGAATTGGTTGGACAAGTAATAAGTGTAAGTACATATGAAAATATTAGAATAGATTCTATTGTAGTAATGGGTATTGGAGAACCATTCGATAATTTTATTAATATTAAAAGATTCATAAGTGTTGTAATTAATAATAAAATGATTAATATAGGTCAAAGACACTTAACTATTAGTACATGTGGTCTAGTACCTAAAATATATGAATTTGCAGACCTAGAAACAGGTGTAAATTTAGCAGTTAGTTTACATGCACCTAATAATGAAATAAGAGATAAGATAATGAAAATAAATCATGCTTATAAAATAGAAGAAGTAATGAAAGCATTAGATTACTATATAGAAAAAACTAATAGAAGAGTAACAATAGAGTATATAATGTTAGCTGGAATTAATGATAGTGACAAATGTGCACAAGAACTATCTCATCTTGTAAAAGGAAAACTTATGTATGTTAACTTAATACCATATAATGAAACATCTAATTTTACAATGAAAAGAAGTAATGACTTTAAAATAAAAAGTTTTTATGATATACTTAAATCGAATAATGTAAATGTAACGATAAGGAAGGAAATGGGTGGAAATTTATCAGCTGCCTGTGGCCAATTAAGAGCTAATGAAATGAAATGCTTAGAAAAGTAATTTACATTAACAAAAGAAGGTGAAATATGAAGACTTGTTATCAAACTGACCCAGGAAAAGTTAGAAGCCACAATGAAGACTCAGTAACAATTATTAAAAATATGAGTGGTGAGTATTTATTAGTAGTAGCTGATGGAATGGGTGGACATAAAGCTGGAGAAGTTGCTAGCTCTTTAGTGGTAACTGAGCTTGGTAAAAGATTTGCTGAATTATCAAGTATAGGTACTAAAGAAGAGGCAGTAATTTGGTTAAAAGAAATAATAGATGAAGTAAATATTAAAATATTAAAATATTCTGAAGAACATATAGATGCAAGTGGATTAGGTACAACTTGTGTTTGTTCAATATTAACTAATGATTTCTTACTATTTGGAAACGTTGGTGATTCAAGTGGTTTCGTATATAAAAAAGGTAAACTTTACAAAGTTACTAAGGACCATACATTAGTAAATATATTATTAGAAAATGGAGAATTAACAGAAAATGCAGCAAAAAATCATCCACAAAAGAATGTACTTATGAAAGCATTGGGTGCAGCAGAAACAATAGAAATGGATATTTTCGATGTAGAACGTACAGTAGATGGAATTTTCTTATGTAGTGATGGACTTACTAATATGTTAACTGTAGAACAAATGGAAAAAGTATTAAATGATAATGAATTAGATATAGAGGAGCAAGTAGATAAATTAATTATGAAAGCTAATACTCGTGGGGGAAATGATAATATTACAATTGCTTATGCAAGAATGAGTGGTGAATAGTGTGATAGTAAAAGGTTCTAAAATAAACGATAGATATCAAATTATTAAGACACTTGGAGAAGGTGGAATGGCAAATGTATATTTAGCTCATGACACTATCCTTGATAGAAATGTTGCTGTTAAAGTATTAAGAGGGGATTTAGCAAATGATGAAAAATTTGTTCGTAGATTCCAAAGAGAAGCACTTTCAGCATCAAGTTTAAGTCATCCAAATATAGTAGAAATGTATGATGTTGGAGAAGATGACGGCCAATATTATATAGTAATGGAATACGTAGATGGAATGACTCTAAAACAAGTATTAAAGAAAAGAGGACATTTATCAGTTACTGAAGTAGTAGATATTATGTTACAAGTAACAGATGGCATGGCACATGCACATGATGCCTATATTATTCATAGAGATATAAAACCTCAAAATATAATGATACTTTCAAATGGTATGATAAAGATAACTGATTTTGGAGTAGCAACAGCATTAAATTCAACACAACTTACACAAACAAACTCAGTAATGGGAACAGTTCATTATCTACCACCAGAACAAGCAAATGGAAAAGGATCAACTATAAGAAGTGATATTTATTCAATGGGAATAATGATGTATGAACTTTTAACTGGACTTGTTCCATATAAAGGAGATAATGCTGTAGAAATAGCTTTAAAACATTTAAAAGAACCACTTCCAAGTGTAAGAAAATTTAATAGCAGTATACCTCAATCTATAGAAAATGTTATTATTAAAGCAACAGCCAAAAATCCAAAGAATAGATATACTGATGCAAGAGCAATGCATGAAGACTTAAAAACTGCATTAGATGAATCAAGACAAAGTGAAAAAAGATATGTTTATCCATATCCAGAGAATGATTTAGAAGAAACAAAAGTTCTAGATAAAGAATTAGAAAATCTAAAAAAGGAAGAACCAACTAAGAAGAAAAAAACAAAAGCATCTGAAGAAGATGACTTCTTAGAAGAAGATAAAAGAGGCAATAAAACATTAATAATTATTGCAAGTATATTTACTGCATTAGTATTAACTGTAACAATAGGTATGACAATTTACTTTGAAAAAACTAAAGTTAAAAATGTAGAAATACCAAATGTAGTTAATAAAGAACCAACTGAAGCAGCAAATGAACTAACTGATTTAGGATTCGATGTTGATCCTGAATATAAATATGCACCAAGTGATACAGTAGAAAAAGGAAAAGTAGTTAAAACTAGTCCAGAAATAGGTTCAAAGAGAAAATCAGGAACAAGAGTTATAATTTACATTTCTTCAGGAGCAGCAGTTTATATTGTTGAAGATTTTACTGGAAAGAATTATTTAGAAGCTAAAGGAAAAATAGAAGCACAATGTGAGTGTAATGTAACAGTTGAAGAAGAAATAGTAAGTGAAGATAAAAAAGTAACAGAAGACACAGTTTTAAGAACTGAACCCGCAGCTGGTGAATCAAGTAAACTAGGAAGTCAAATAAAAATATTCATTCCTAAAGTAGAATACAAATACCCAGATTTCACTAATGGTTATACTCTTGATCAAATAGAAGAATTTGCAAGTAAGCACGAATTAAAATTAGAATATAAATATCAAGAAAGTGAAACTGTTCCAGAAGGAACAATTATTAAACAAAGTAGGGCAGCTAAATCAGTAGTAACACCTGGAGCAACGTTAGTAATAACTATTTCACGAGCACCAGAATCAATTACTGAAGGAGACCCTAACGACGAAACAGGGGACTAATATGAAAGGTAAAATAATATGTATTAATAAATACATACACAGAGTTTTATTAGAAAATAACACAATAATAGATACTAGAACTAGAGGAAAACTACGTAATCAAAAAGTTTCCCCAGTTGTTGGTGATAATGTAATAGTAGATATTAATAATAAAACAATAGAAAAAGTTGAACCTAGAAAAAACTATCTGGAAAGACCACTTATAGCAAATATAGATAAACTTCTTATTGTTATGAGTACATCTATTCCAGTTTTTTCTGATTATTTAATAGATAAGTTCTTACTTATAGCAAATTATAATAATATAGAGCCAATCATAATAATAACAAAAACAGATATGATTACTATAAAAGAAAAAGCAGAAGTAAGAAAATATATGAACTATTATAGAAAAATAGGTATAAAAGTATATATAAATACAAGTATAGCAAAAATAAAAAAAGAATTTAAAAATTCAACAGTTGCTTTATGTGGACAAACCGGTAGTGGAAAATCTTCTTTATTGAATAAAGTGGATGCTTCTTTAAAATTAAAAACTGGTGAAGTTTCATTATCTTTAGGAAGAGGTAAACATACTACAAGATTAGTAGAACTTTTAGAAGTAAATGATGGACTTATCGCAGATACTCCTGGATTTAGTTCACTTGAAATAAATATTCCAGCAAAAGAAATAAAAAAATATTATAGTGATTTTAACAAACCATGTAAATATAGAACATGTACTCATGTAAAAGAAGATGGTTGTGAGATAATTAAAATGGTGGAAAATGGTAAAATACCAAAATGGAGATATGAAAATTATTTAAAATTCATGGAGGAAACAAAATATGAAAGTAAGCGTTTCAATACTATCAAATAGTATAAAACCAGTAGATATTGTTAAAAAACTAGATAATACAAAAGCAGATTATATACATATTGATATAATGGATGGAAAATTTGTTGAAAACAAAACTTGGACTGTAAGTGAAATAAAAAAGATAACAAGTTGTTCAAAATTACCTTTAGATGTACACTTAATGGTAGAAAATCCATCTAAATATATAGAAGAATTTGCATTATTAAATACAAACTATATAGCATTTCACTATGAAGCAGTAAAAGATATAGATAAGATGATTAATGAAATAAAAAAATATGGTTTAAAAGTTGGAATTGCTATTAATCCTGAAACAAGTGAAGAAGTAGTATTTCCATATTTATCAAGAATAGATGAAGTATTAATAATGAGTGTACATCCAGGTAAAAGTGGACAATCATTTATAGAAAGTACACTTGATAAAATAGAAAGATTAAAAAATGAAATACTTAGACAAAATGTAAAAACAATTATATCTGTAGATGGTGGAATAAATGATGAAACTGGAAAACTATGTCTTCAAAAAGGAATAGACATGTTAGTATCTGCTTCATATATTCATAAAGACATAGTAAACAATATAAATACGTTAAAGAAACTAGCATAAGCTAGTTTTTATTTATAAAAAAATCACTCACACAAGTGAATGATTAATTATTTCTAGGACTAGTAAGTTCTAATCTTCTAGAATTATTTAATATTTGATTTAAATTATTAATAACTTCTATATAATGTAATTGCATATCATCGATTCTTTTAGTTTCAACAAAACAGCTAACACTAACTTGAGTATATTTATTAGCTCCAACTTCATCTCCATTAACATTAACTTCAGTAGTTTTAATAATAGCCCAATTTCTTCTTTTAACTAATTCTTCTTTTCTTTTTTCATTAGCAAGAAACTTTTCTTGTAAAGCACGAACTAATTCTTTAATTTCACTTTCAGTCATTTTACTAGAAGCATTAATATAAGTTCTTCTAGTTTGATCTTGTATTCTAGCAGCATCATTTAATTCTCTATATGCTTGCTTTTTAGTAGCTTTATATGAATCTAAAGTTTCATCTAAAGAATCCATTGTTCTAACTTGACCATTACTATAAGCTATACCTCTTTTTACAGTAGTTCTAACTATTTGTCTTTCTGTATCTACTATTAAATCTTCAAGTTCACTAACTTTAATCGATGTCATTATATATTTATCTATTGTTGGAATTAAATTCATTTTAAATTCCCCCTTTTTCATGACGATGCATATTATAACACATTTAAATCTATTTGTCACGTTATTTTAATATGCCAGGTGTTTTAATAAAAATAAATATATGATATACTTTATATATAATAGGAGTTGAAGAAATGAAAAATAGAAAAGGTTTTACATTAGTTGAATTACTTGCGGTAATAGCAATATTAGCAATATTAGTAATTATTGCACTTCCTAATGTAATAAATTTATTTAATAATGCCAAAAGAAACGCGTTCGAAACACAAGTTAGAAAGGTAGCACAAGTATCCAAACAAAAGTTATTTGTTAGCGGGAATAATACAAAAACATTTGATTGCAATAGTTTATTATCAGGTAATTCATTTGAAGATTGCACTGCAAGTATTGAAGGTTCTACAGTAATAGTAGATGCACTAGGAAACGGACAATACAGCAATTACCTAATGGTAGATGTAACTGATGATGGAGAATCTGGTACACTTATTGATTTAGATAAATTAAAAGAAATAAAAGTAGAGGACGAATCATTAGATGAAACATTAGTAAAAAACAGCAAAATAAATGAACCATTATTTAAAATGCTAACAGCAGATGAATACATTGATTTGTTTACCAAAGTTATAGATGAAACACCAAGTGATACTGAAAAAGATGAAGCAAAAACATATTACAATGATAGTATTTCCAAAATTAGTTATAGTGATAATATGATATTAAACAATACAAGTGATAGTTCAGAATATTTATTTAAAATTAATTTTACCAATAATATGCTCGGAAAATATAAAATAGTTTGGCATAATGCTACCGAGTTTGGATTAAATGATGATATGATTAATAACAACAACTTTAATCCAACAAAACTGTTTGAAAGTTACTATGTCAATAGAGAAGAAATGAAAATCGAGGGAATTATTAATGTTACAAAAGCACAAAATTATTATTTCGGATCAAAAATAAATAGTGGAGATAAAAATTTGGGATTTGAAATTGAAAAAATAGAAAGCAAAAATTCATTAAATTTGATTGGAAATAAAGAAATTTCTATCAAAACAAATAAAGTTAAAGACTATAAAGATGCTGGTATTATGAATAATGGAAAGCAGTTAAATCGTGATGAATATTTTAGTTATACAAGATTAAAAGATATACCTGGTACTTATAAATACAATTATATTATTAAGACTGACAAAGGAATAAGAAAATTAACAAGAAAGATAACAGTTTTCAATGAAACTGATAGTAGATGTTTTGCATTTAATAATGGAACCATAGAACATTATTATTACTATGTAAACAATGACTCAAGTCAAGCAAGATGTCCAATGAATGTTGCCATTCCAAAACAAATAAATGGTCAAGATGTTACTGAAATTGGTTCAAATGCATTTACAGTTGGGTGCAGTAGCAGTATTGTTAAACCTACAAGTAGTAAAAATAAATACGAGATAAAACCTATGTTGTGTAGAATAGAAGGAATGGGAATAAATAGTGTTGAACTTCCAGATACTCTTGAAATAGTTGAATATAAAGCCTTCTTTGGCAATAATCTAAAATCCATAACAATTCCTAAAAGAGTAAAAGAGATAAAATATAATGCATTTGCGAACAATAAACTTCAAAGTGTTACTTTTGAAGGGAATGTTAATAATATTAGTATAGAGTGTGATGCATTTAGAGGTGATGAACATTCAAAGGAGGTTAATAGCATAGGTGGTGTGTGCAAATAAGAATTCGTTATGAAAAAAATGGTTAAAAGGATTTTTATGAAAAAGTAGGATTAAAGGTAACAAAAAGAAATCCTAATACTATCATTTCTATAACCGGATATAATACTAGTTGTGGTACTGATGTAGTAATTCCTTCAAAAATAAATGGATATAATGTTACCACTATAAATAGTTATGCTTTTCAAACTTGTAATTGGGTAACAAGTTCAAAAACAGATAATAACGAATATAAAGTAAAATTTCTAGATTATAAAAATAATGATGAATCTTATATCAAAAAAATGGACGCACGTTGCAATCTTGAAAGATTAACTTCAGTTGTTTTACCTAATACTTTAATTGATATAGGTCATTCTGCATTTTATAATAATGAGCTAACTGAAGTTACTATTCCATCTTCTGTTAGATATAGCGGTTCTGAAGCATTTTACCAAAATAAGTTGCAAAACGTTACATTTAATGGAAACGTTTATAATGTAAATATAGGTTGCAGAGCTTTTAGAGGCGCAAATCATTCAGACAAAGTTAATAGTATTCCTGTAAATATTTGCCCTCAATAATAGATCGTATGATCTATTTTTTTTGAAAAAAATTTTAAAAAAAGAAGTGATTTGATATTTTATATCCAACTATAATAATAGGAGGGTTAAATGTTAAATAAAAAGTTAATAGTTAAACAAAATGGTTTTAAAGATTGTGGTGCTTCATGTTTATTATCTATAATGAAATATTATGGATGCGAGGCCTCTCATGAAGAAGTTACTTTCACTCTTAAAACTGGAGTAGATGGAACTAATGCATATAACATAATAAATGGAAGTAGATTATATGGATTTGATGGTTATGGAATACATTATACATATGAAGAAATAATAAATTCAGAAGTATCTTTCCCTATAATATGTCATGTTATTAAAAATAATATGTATCATTTCATAGTAGTGTATAAAGTGAATAAGAATTCTTTAACTATAATGGATCCAGGAAGTAATATAACTAAAATGACATTTGATGAATTCAAAAAAATATATCAAGAAACATCATTAGTTATATATCCAGTAAAGAAAGTAAATAATTTAGTTAATAAAAATAAGTTATTAGATGTAATAATAGATTA